>Ga0209211_10005063_pt1 | contig 19959 bp, 22 predicted proteins | sample RifGroA2_FD_183992 | JGI IMG/M metagenome (GOLD analysis project Ga0209211, IMG submission 183992) | Groundwater microbial communities from Rifle, Colorado, USA - Groundwater A2 (SPAdes) (version 2) | ecosystem: Environmental > Aquatic > Deep subsurface > Groundwater | place: Rifle, Colorado...
ATTCGCCCCAAGGCTGGCCGCCCACCGCCAGCTTGAGTGTGCCGACCACGCTGCCGGCAGAAACCGGAGCGATCAGGGGTTGCAGACTGACCAGTTGCACGGTGACCTTGTCGGCCATGCCGCGCGGCACAGAGACCACGAAATCCTCGGCAAAGCCCGCGCCGACAAGGTTTTGTACGCCCTTGAACACCTTGATCTGCGAAATCGCCTGCCCCTTGTCATAAAGCTTGACGGCGTCGAACCCGGTAAAGCCCCAGTTGAGCAGATTCAGCGAATCGCGGGCGCGGAAGTCTTCCGACGTCGTGCCCAGCACCACCGAGATCAGCCGCCGCGGGCCGCGTTTGGCGGTCGCGATCAGGCAGAAGCCGGCAGCACTGGAATGTCCCGTTTTCAGCCCGTCCACCGTGGGATCGGCCCACAGCAGGCGATTGCGGTTGTACTGCCGGATGCCGTTGTAGGTGTATTCCTTGGTCGCGTGCAGGGCGTGGGTTTCCGGGTGGTCGCGAATCAGCGCAGCGGCCAGCTTGGCCAGATCATGCGCGGTGGAATAGTGGTTCGGCGCCGGGCCCTCGAAATAACCGCTGGCGTTGAGGAAGTGGGTGTCCTTCAAGCCCATGCGCTGCGCCGCGCGGTTCATCATGCCGGCAAAGGCGTCCTCGCTGCCGCCAATGGCTTCCGCCAGCGCCACCGAGGCGTCGTTGCCGGACTGGATCACCATGCCCTTGAACAGCTCGTCGACGCTGACGCCCTTGTTCACCGGCACGAAACTGCGCGAGCCCTGGGTGCGCCAGGCGCGTTCGGACACCGTGACCGGCTGTTGCAGGGACAGGGTTTTCTGGGCGAGCGCGTCGGCGACCAGATAGGTGGTCATCACCTTGGTCAGCGAAGCCGGTTCCAGCCGTGTATCGCCCTGCTGCGCGGCCAGCACCTGGCCGCTGGCGTAGTCCATCAGCAGCCAGGCGCGGGCACTCATGGTTGGCACGGGGACCGGCTGGGCGTAACTGGCGGCAAGGGGCAGCAGCACCAGGAAAAAGGCAAGGAATCGCATCGGGAAACCGTAGCTGAAAAGAAAGTGAATTATAGACGGCCCGACCGGCGGGCCATGCGCAGCTAGCGCTGAACGACTACCGCCGTCATGCCGAAACTTTCGCGCAGGCGCCCGCCCGCCAGCTGCGCGGCAGCGGCGTCTGGCCACGGTCCGAGCTGGACGCGGAACAGTCTGCCGGCCGACTGCACCACCAGCTTCCCGGCCAGATCGCCCAGTTCGCGCGCCAGTCGCACGCGCAACGCCTCCGCATTGTCGCGATTGCCGAAGGCGCCCAGCTGCAGGAAGTGGCCGCGCGCGTCCTGAACCTGCGGCAGCGGCGGGTCAGGCTCCCGCGCGGCCATCTGCGCAATCGGATCGTAGTCGGCCGCCGGGGTTTGCGCGACAACGGTCGTATGTCCGGGCAATACGCTTTCCACTTCGACCATGGTGCTGCCTTCGCCGATGTAGCCGAGCTTCCAGGCCGCCGTCCATGACAGGTCGATCAGCCGTCCGGAGTGGAAGGGGCCGCGATCGTTGACGCGCACCACCACCGACTTGCCGTTGGCGGGATTGGTGACGCGAACATAGGACGGAATCGGCAGCGTCGGATGTGCTGCCGTCATGGCGTACATGTCGTAGGGCTCGCCGCTCGAAGTCTTCTGCCCGTGAAACTTGCGCCCGTACCAGCTGCCGATGCCGCGCGCCTTGTAGGGCCTGACATCGCGCAGCGGCACGTAATCATGGCCCAGCACCGAATACGGGTTGTTGGCGAAACGGTGCAGCGGCTCGAACTTCGGTATCGCGTCGGCAATTGCGTCGATATCTTCCGGCGGCCTGTCGCCAGGACCATCGTCCTTGTAGAAGCCGCCGCTGTACTTGATGGCCGGCGCCGGCTTCTTTGCCTCGCTCTTAAGAGTCGGCGCTGGCGATACGGCGCCGGGCGTCTCTGCGCGATCGATCACCGGGCGTGGCGCCTGCGTTCCGCAGGCGGCGAGCAAGGCGGGCAACAGCAGCAAGGATAGACGTCTCATACAGCAAAACCTATTGGCCACAGAGGACACAGAGAGCACAGAGAAAGGCGAAGAGGGTTTCCTCTGTGTGCTCTGTGTCCTCTGTGGCAAAAGCCTTTGGTTTTCATTTCTGCACCAGCATGCGATGGCCGTGGATCGACATCAGGATACCGATGCCGACGAACAGCGTAACCAGGGCGGTACCGCCGTAACTGATCAGCGGCAGGGGCACGCCGACCACGGGCAAAATACCCGAGACCATGCCCATGTTGACGAAGGCATAGGTGAAGAAGATCATGGTCACCGCGCCGGCCAGAAGGCGCGAAAACAGCGTCGCGGCATTGGCCGCGATCATCAGTCCGCGACCGATCAGCAGGGCGTACAGCGCGAGCAGCAGCAGATTGCCGAACAGGCCGAACTCCTCGGAGAACACGGCAAAGATGAAATCGGTATGGCGCTCGGGAATGAATTCCAGTTGCGCCTGGGTGCCTGTCCGCCAGCCCTTGCCGAAGATGCCGCCGGAGCCGATGGCGATGGTCGACTGAATGATGTGGAAGCCCTTGCCCAAGGGATCGCTTTCCGGATCGAACAGGGTGATGATGCGGCTTCGCTGGTAGTCGTGGAGCAGGTTCCACGCCAGCGGTGCCGCCGCCAGCGCCGACACGGCCATGCCGATCAGGATTTTCCATGACAGCCCGGCAAAGAAGATCACGTAGAACCCCGCCGCCAGAACCAGTATCGCCGTGCCCAGATCGGGCTGGCGTGCGATAAGGGCAATCGGCAGCAGCAGCAGGATGACAGCGATGGCATAGTCGCGCAGACGCGGCATGGCTTCGCGCTTCTGGAAAAACCAGGCGAGCAGGAGCGGCACGGCAATCTTCATCAGTTCCGATGGTTGTGCGCGCATGAAGCCGAGATTAAGCCAGCGCCGGGCGCCCTTCGACACGTCGCCGAACAGGGCCACGGCGATCAGCAGCAGCACGCCCACCAAGTATACCGGCACGGCCATGTGCATCAGACGCTGCGGCGGAAGCTGCGCCAGGACGCGCATCACCACCAGCGCCACGGCGACATTGATCAACTGCGAATTGAGTCGCTCCGGGGAGGCGCTGCCCATCACGCCGACGGACAGCAGCAGCAGCATTCCGGCGATCAGCATCAAGGGCGGATCGATCGGCGCGATCAGCCGTTGCACCAGATTGCGCATCATGGCGAGGCCAATGCCGCGATTCATTCCTCATCCTCTTCAATGGCGGCTTCATCGGCCGGTGCGGGTGCATTGGGCCGCTTGCCGAGCAAATAATAGTCAAGCACCTGGCGCGCGATCGGGGCTGCTGCCTGGGCCCCGAAGCCGCCGTTCTCCACCAGAACGGCCAGCGCGATCTTGGGTTTGTCGGCCGGAGCGAAGGCGATGAACAGGGCATGGTCGCGCAGTTCCTTCTTGACCCCTCCCGCCTTGTAGTCCGCGCCCTTGAGCGAGTACACCTGGGCGGTGCCGGTCTTGCCCGCAGAGACATATTCGGCACCGGCAAAGGCACGCGCGCCGGTACCCTCCTTGTTAACGCCGACCATGGCGTTCCTGATCACCTCGATGTGCTCCGCCTTGAGTCCCAGATCGCGTGCCGGCTGCGGCTCGATCGGAGTCCGTTTGCCGGTTCTGGTATCGGTGATGAAATTCACCAGATGCGGGCGGAACAGAACGCCGTTGTTGGCCACGATCGCCGTCGCCTGCGCCAGCTGGATCGGCGTATAGGCGTTGTAACCCTGGCCGATGCCGATGGAGATGGTTTCGCCGGCGTACCATTTCTGTTGCTCCGGCTTCTTGAAGCGCTTTCGCTTCCACTCCTGCGAAGGCAGAACACCCTCCGATTCGCCATCGATGTCGATGCCGGTGCGTTGTCCCAAACCGAGCTTGCCCATGAAAGCGGAAATATTGTCTATCCCCATGTCATTGGCCAGCATGTAGTAGTAGGTATCGCAGGAAGCCACGATGGACTTGTACATATCCACCATGCCGTGGCCACCCTTCTTGTCGTCGCGAAAGTGGTGGCCGCCGAAGTTGAAAAAGCCGGGATCGGAAATCAGTTGCTCGGGGCGGCGTTTGCCAATGGTCAAGGCACCCAGCGCCATGAAAGGCTTGAAGGTCGACCCCGGCGGATAGGCGCCATTCAGGGCGCGGTTGACCATCGGCTTGTCGGGCGATTCGTTGAGTTCCTTCCAGTTCTGCGTGTCGATGCCATCGACAAACAGGTTGGGGTCGTAATTGGGCACCGCCACCAGCGCCAGAATGCCGCCACTGGCCGGTTCGATGGCAACCAGCGCGCCCTTGCGGTCGCCGAAGGCCTGCTCGGCGATGCGCTGCAACTCGGCATCGACCGTCAGCGTCAGATTGTTGCCGGCTACCGGTGCGGTGCGCGCCAAGGTGCGTACCGCGCGGCCGCCGGCATCGACTTCGACCTGCTCGAAACCGGTATTGCCGTGCAGTTCGAACTCGTAGTGCTGTTCCAGTCCCGTCTTGCCGAAGTGCTCGGTGCCGCGATAGTTGGCCTCCTCCTCGCGCGCCTCGATCTTTTCCAGATCGCCGTCATTGACACGACCGATGTATCCCAGCAGGTGCGAGGCGAAGGCGCCGCCCGGATATTGGCGAAACAGCCGTGCCTTGATTTCGACGCCGGGAAAACGGTAGCGATGGGCGATGAACTTCGCCACCTCCTCGTCCGTCAGCCGGGTCCTGATCGGCAGCGACTCGAAATTGCGGCTTTCTTCGAGAAGCTTCCTGAAGCGCTTGCGATCCTTGAGCTGGATATCGATGATTGCCGCCAGGCCATCAATGGCCCGCTCGGGATCGCTGATCCTCGAGGGAGTTATTTCCAGCGTGTAGGCCGAGTAGTTGCGTGCCAGCACCACGCCGTTGCGGTCAAGGATCAGCCCCCGGTTGGGCACGATCGGCACCAGCGATATGCGGTTGTCCTCGGCACGGGTCTGATAGTAGTCGTGCTGGATGATCTGCAGCCAGACGAAACGGATGAACAGCAGGGCGAAGCAGAACAGCACGAAACCGCCAGCCACCGCCAAACGCGAACGGAAGCGCTCGAGTTCTTCCTGGGGATTCTTGAATTCCATTAAATCGGCCGATGGACGTCTTTGTCTTCCGGCCTGAACTGGGGAATCAGGAGCAGGTAGGTTGCCGGATGCCAGAGCAGTGCGGCGGTGAAGCTGGAAAGGAACCACAGCATGCCGGGAAACTCGGCGCCGCTCAGCATGCGCGTCGCCATCATGACCAACTGCATGCCCAGGAACAGCGGCAACAACTGCAACGCCTGCTGCGAAAGGGGAAACCACAGCACGCGGCGCGACAGCCCGGCGGCAGCGAAAGCCAGCAACACATAGGCCAGCGCATGCTGCCCCATTACGCTGGCATCGGCCACATCCATCGCCAGACCGAGAACGAAGGCGGCGGCCATGCCGACTTTCAGGGGTTGATGCACGCACCAGAACACCAGCACCAGCGCCACCCAGTCGGGAATGCCCGGCAGCCGCCCGAACGGAATCAGGTTCAGCAGCAAAGCGACGAAGAGGGTCAGCACGATGAACCAGTTTCTGACCGGCAGCAAAATGCGGCGCGAGGCGTGGGTGGGTTGCATCTAGGGCTTGGCCTTTTTCTTGGCCCGCTTGCCGCCAGCGGGTCGGTCGAGGGTCGCTGGAGCATCGTCCGGTTGCGGCGGCAGGGCGGTGCGATCGCCCAGCACCAGGGCCAATCCGTGGCGCTCGACACCCGCCAGTGGCGCACAGGTAATGCGCGCAAACGAGTAGGCGCTGTCGCGGTCGATCTTGACCACCTTGGCCACCGGCAGACCGGGCAGATAGACGCCGTCCAGCCCCGAGGTCATCAGGATATCGCCAGCCTGCACGTCAGCGTTAGCCGCCAGGAAGCGCAGTTCCATCATGCCGGCGCCGGCGCCCGCCAGGACTGCGCGCAAGCCGTTGCGCTGCACCTCCACGGGTATGGCCTGATCCTTGTCGGTCAACAGCAATACTTCGGATGTGAGCGGAAACACCCGCACCACCTGGCCGATGATGCCGATGTCGTCCACCACCGCCTGACCGGCGCTGATGCCATGCTGGATGCCTTTGTCGATAATCACCCGGCGCGAAAACGGATCACGCGCGGCGTACAGAATCTCGGCGATGCGTCCTTCGACCGGCAGGCGCGCCCGCATGTCGAGCAGCGCCCGCAGGCGCTTGTTTTCCTGTTCGAGGTGCTGCTGGCGCAGTAACAGGTTGGCGGTACCGAGCTGGCGCCGGCGCAGTTCCTCGTTTTCTTTCAACAGACTGGATTGCCGCGTCAGATAGCCGCCGAAGTCACCGGCGGCATCGATCGGCATCCAGGTGATGCGCTGCAAGGGCCAGGCCACCGTGGCGACGCCCAGGCGCGCCCATTCCAGGGTATGAAAGCGCAGATCGGCGACCAGCAGGATCAGGGAAAGCGAGACGAAGAAGGCCAGCCGCACCAGTGGCGCCGGACCCCGTTTGAAGAAGGGTGGCGGAGCATGACCAACGACGGACATCAAGGCAGGTGTGCTCTCAAAAAAGATGGGGGCCCGGTGGCGCCCCATGGTCGACGACCACGGCGCAAGCTTGCAAACTACACGGGGCGGGCCTTACTCGTTGGCAAAAATACTGCCGAGTTTGTCCATCTTTTCAAGTGCCATGCCGGAACCGCGCACGACACAGGTCAGCGGATCGTCGGCCACAATCACCGGCAATCCGGTTTCTTCGGTCAGCAAACGATCCATGTCGTGCAGCAGCGCGCCGCCGCCGGTGAGGACCAAACCGCGTTCGGCGATGTCGGCGCCCAGCTCGGGCGGGGTTTTTTCCAGCGCGTCCTTGACTGCCTTGACCACCTGGTTGAGTGGTTCCGACAAAGCCTCGAGCACCTCGTTGGAGGAGATGGTGAACTTGCGCGGGATGCCCTCGGCGCGGTTGATGCCGGAGACTTCCATCTCGCGCACTTCGGCGCCGGGAAATGCGGAGCCGATCTGCTTCTTGATGTTCTCGGCGCTGTTGTCGCCGATCTGCATGCCGTAGTTGCGGCTGATGTAGGAGATGATCGCCTCGTCGAACTTGTCGCCGCCGACGCGCACCGAGTTTGCGTAGACCATGCCGCCGAGCGAAATCACACCGACTTCGGTAGTGCCGCCGCCGATGTCCACCACCATCGAACCGGTGGGGTCCGATACCGGCAGTCCGGCGCCGATCGCGGCGGCCATCGGCTCCTCGATCAGATAGACCTGCGAGGCTCCGGCGCCCAGCGCCGATTCACGGATGGCGCGACGTTCCACCTGCGTCGAGCCCGAGGGCACGCAAATGATGATGCGCGGCGACGGCGAGAACAGGCGCGACTCATGCACCCGCTTGATGAACTGCTTGAGCATTTGCTCGGTGACCGTGAAATCGGCGATGACGCCGTCTTTCAGGGGGCGGATGACCTGAATTTCCTTGGGATTGCGCCCGATCATGGTCTTCGCCTCGCGGCCGACGGCCTGGATGGTTTTCTTGGCGTTGGGGCCGCCTTCGGTGCGAATCGCGACGACCGAAGGTTCGTCGAGGACCACGCCCTTGCCGCGCACATAAATCAGCGTGTTGGCGGTACCGAGGTCAATGGCCAGATCGTTGGAAAAATAGGAGCGGAGAAAGCCGAACATCGAGGTTCCAGTGTTGAAGCCCGCCCGCAGAGGGCTGGGGTAAAAAGGGTCGCTTATGATACCCTATCGCGCCGGTCAAACTAAGCACCGATCAGGCCTTGTTTCACTAGGGTCCAACATCACTCACCCCCCCCCACTTGCCATCATGTCACTGACCCTGGAAGACGTCACCCGCATCGCCCTGTTGTCCCGCATCGAACTTTCCGCCGCCGAACGCGAAAGCACGCGCGAGCAGCTTAACGGCATCCTCGGCTTCATCGAACAATTGCAAGCGGTTGATACTGCGGGCATTGAGCCGATGGCCCATGCCACCGACGTGGTTCAGCGCCTGCGCCCCGACATCGTCACCGAAATCGATCGTCGTGCCGATTTCCAGGCGCTCGCGCCGGAAACCGAGGCCGGGCTCTACCTCGTGCCGCAGGTGATCGAATGAAGCTGACGCTTCACTGGCCAATAAAGACCCCCCACCCCCCGTCCCCCGCTTCAAGGGCGGGGGCTACTGATTGGCGCCTCCGCGTTGCGGAGGCGAAATGACATGATCAACGCCTCACTCAAGCAGCTCTCTTCCGCGCTGGCGGCGAAGAAGCTTTCTGCTGTCGAAATGGCGGCGATCTTTCTCGATCGCATCGAGAAGTTCAATCCTGCGCTCAATGCCTTCATCACCACTGATCGCGAAAAGACGCTGATTCAGGCCCGCGCCGCAGACGAAGCGAGAAGAGTCGGCTCTGGCGGAACGGCGATTTCTCCCTTGTGCGGAATACCCCTGGCGCACAAGGACATCTTCTGCACCAGAGGCTGGCGCACGACCTGCGGTTCGAAAATCCTCGCCAACTTTGTTTCGCCCTACGACGCCAACGTGGTCGAAAAACTCGCCGCCGCCGGAATGGTGACGCTGGGCAAGCTCAACATGGACGAGTTCGCCATGGGCTCGTCGAACGAGTCCTCGTATTTCGGCCCGGTGAAGAATCCATGGGATGTTTCCTGCGTGCCCGGCGGCTCCTCGGGCGGCTCGGCGGCGGCCATCGCGGCGCGGCTCACACCTGCCGCCACGGGCACCGATACCGGCGGCTCGATCCGCCAGCCGGCAGCCCTGTGCGGGCTCACCGGCCTCAAGCCGACCTACGGCGTGGTATCGCGCTACGGCATGGTGGCCTTTGCTTCCAGTCTCGACCAGGCCGGGCCGATGGCGAAAAGCGCCGAAGACTGCGCGTTGCTGCTGAGCGCCATGGCCGGCTTCGATACCCGCGATTCGACTTCGCTTGAGCGCACCCCGGAGGACTACGGCCGCGATCTGGACAAACCGCTGGCGGGTCTGAGAATCGGCTTGCCCAAGGAGTTTTTCGGCGAGGGCATGGATGCCGACGTGCGTGCCGCCGTCGAGACAGCGCTGACCGAATACCGCAAGCTCGGTGCCACGACTGTTGACGTGCGTCTGCCCAACTCCGCTCTCTCGGTGCCGGCCTATTACGTGATTGCGCCGGCCGAGGCCAGCTCCAATCTATCGCGCTTCGACGGCGTGCGTTACGGACACCGGGCGGCGGAATATGCCGACCTGGCGGAAATGTACTCGCGCAGCCGGGCGCAGGGATTCGGCGCCGAAGTGAAACGGCGCATCCTGATCGGCACCTATGTGTTGTCGCACGGCTATTACGACGCCTATTACCTTCAGGCGCAGAAGATCCGCCGGCTCATCGCCGCCGACTTTGTAGCGGCATTCAAGGAGTGCGACGTGATCATGGGGCCGACTTCACCCTCGGTGGCCTTCGCCTTCGGCGCCAAGAGCGCGGACCCGGTGCAGATGTATCTGTCGGACATCTACACCATCTCCACCAACCTCGCCGGCCTGCCGGGCATGTCGCTTCCCTGCGGCTTCGGCAACACTCAGTTGGCAAACCCGATGCCGGTCGGCTTGCAGATCATCGGCAACTGGTTTGGCGAGGCGAAGATGCTCAATGTCGCGCACCAATACCAGAAAGCCACGGACTGGCACACGCAGATGCCGGAGGTGGCGAAATGAGCTGGGAAATCGTCATCGGGCTGGAAACCCACGCCCAGCTGCGAACCAAATCGAAGATATTTTCCGGCAGCAGCATCGCCTTCGGCGCCGAGCCAAATGTGCAGGCCAACGCGGTCGACATCGCGCTGCCCGGCGTCTTGCCGGTACTCAATCGCGAGGCCGTGGTGTGTGCCATCAAGTTTGGCCTGGCGGTCGGCGCGAAGATCGCGCCGCGCTCGATCTTCGCCCGCAAGAATTATTTCTACCCCGATCTGCCCAAGGGCTATCAGATCAGTCAGTTCGAGACGCCGGTGGTATCCGGCGGTGGACTCACGATAAGAGTCGGCTCTGGTGACACGGCGACCGAGAAGTTCGTCCGGCTCACCCGCGCCCATCTCGAAGAAGATGCCGGCAAGTCGTTGCATGAGGATTTTCACGGCAGGACCGGCATCGACCTGAATCGCGCCGGTACGCCGCTGCTGGAAATCGTCACCGAGCCGGACATGCGCTCGTCCGCCGAGGCGGTCGCCTATGCCAAGGCGCTGCACGCACTGGTGCAATGGATCGGCATTTGTGACGGCAACATGCAGGAAGGCTCGTTTCGCTGCGACGCCAACGTCTCGGTGCGCCGCCCGGGCGAAGCGCTCGGCACCCGGCGCGAGATCAAGAACCTGAATTCCTTCCGCTTCATGCAGCAGGCAATCGATTTCGAGGTGCAGTGGCAGATCAATGAAATAGAGGAAGGTCGCGCCATCCGCCAGGCCACCGTGCTGTTCGATCCCGACAGCGGCGAAACGCGCTCGATGCGCAGCAAGGAAGACGCGCACGATTACCGCTATTTCCCCGATCCCGACCTGCTGCCGCTGGAAATTACGGCTGACTGGATAGATCAGGTGAAATCCGGCCTGCCGGAACTGCCGCAGGCCATGAAAGCCCGCTTCGAGTCGGACTACGGACTGTCATCGTACGACGCGGCGGCACTGACAACGACGCGCGCAACCGCGGAATTTTTCGAGGATACGACTGCCGCGACCGGAAAGGGCAACGGCAAGCTTTGCGCCAACTGGGTCACCGGCGAACTGGCTGCGCACCTCAACAAGACCGACATGCCGATCGAGGCGTCGCCGGTCTCGGCTGCGCAGCTCGCCGGAGTGATCCGCCGCATTGCCGACAACACCATCTCCAACAAGATCGCCAGAGACGTCTTCGAGGCACTGTGGTCCGGTGAAGGCAAGGATGTCGACGCCGTGATCGAGGCAAAAGGCTGGAAGCAGATCACCGATACCGGCGCGATCGAAGCGCTGGTGGACGAAGTGCTGGCTGCCAATCAGAAGTCGGTCGAGGAATACCGCGCCGGTAAGGAAAAGGCGTTCAACGCGCTGGTCGGGCAGGCCATGAAGGCAACCAAGGGCAAGGCCAATCCGCAGCAGGTCACCGACCTGCTGAAGAAGAAACTCGGCGCCTGACTATTTCTTCCGGGCCGGTTTGGCTGGCTCCGCCGGCGCAGCCGGTGCAGCCGGTGCAGCCGGTGCCGGCGCTGCCACGGGTGCCGCAGCCGGTACGGCCCCAGGAGCAGGCGCGGCGGCGTCCGTCGATTTCTTGCCGGTCAGCTCGAGATAGCGCTTCCTCTCCTCGGCGAAGCGGGTGCGGACTTCTTCCATTTCCTTGGCCTTGGCGTCCACCGCTCCCTGTTGCGCGGCGATTTCCTTCTCGTTGTCGCGAATCTCCGCCTTGACCTGCTCCGGTAGCGGCTTGCCCTTGTAGAACTCCTTGTCGCTGGCAATCTTCTGCTTCTTCTTGTTGGCTTCTTCCAGTCGCTGCTGGGCCTGTTTCAGGTTCTTGTCAATTGCGGCCAAAGCACGATCCCGCGCCGAGTTGATGTCTTTTTCACTGGAATAGGTCGACAGCAAGGCAAGCGTGCGGCGGCGCTCCTCGCCGGCCTTCCTCTTCTCTTCCGCCTTCCTTGCGATTTCGGCATCGCGGCGCGCCTGCTGCTCCGCGGTCAGCGGAGCTTCGACCTTCTTGGAAACAAAGCCCTTGTTGTCCCTCTCTTCATAGGCCCGGCCCTGGCATTCGGTGGGCAAGAAGTCGCCGCACACCTTGCGCCCCCTGGCGTCATCACAACAAAAGATGCGTGTCTGGGCAGTAGCGCCGTGGGCAAGCACAGCCGAAATAACGAACAGCAGGGCGGAAATCAGACGCATGGGGGTTCTCCCTGGAGGGGTGTCATGGACATCATTCGATGCCGTAACGAGCGCGATAAGCGCGCACGGCAGCGAGCTTGCTTTCAAGTTCCGGATGGCCGGAAAGATATTCGATCAGGTCAGTCAAACTGGCGACGCTGATCACCGGAATGCCGTAATTCTGTTCCACTTCCTGCACTGCCGAAAGCTTGCTCTGGCCACATTCCCGACGATCGAGAGCGATGACCACCGCCGCCGGCGTCGCACCGGCGTCGCGGATCAGGTCCACCGATTCGCGGACCGAGGTACCCGCTGAAATCACGTCATCGATGATCAATACACGCCCCTTGAGCGGCGCCCCGACCAGCGTGCCGCCTTCGCCGTGATCCTTGGCCTCCTTGCGATTGTAGGCGTACGGAGCGTTGCGCCCAAGACCTGCAAGCGCCATGGCCGCGCCGGCGGCGAGCGGAATACCCTTGTAGGCCGGCCCGAACAGCACATCGAACTGAACACCGGCCGCCAGAATGCGCCGCGCGTAGAAATCGCTGAGACGCGACAGCGAGGCGCCGTCGCTGAACAAACCGGCGTTGAAGAAATAGGGGCTCAGGCGACCCGCCTTGGTCTTGAATTCGCCGAAGCGCAGCACGCCCAGTTCGCAGGCGAAGGCGATAAACTCGCGGCTCAGCTCACTGGTGACGGCGCTGGTAACGGTAAAGGCGGCGTTCGCATTCATCAAACACATTCTACATGCTCAGGCACATGCTCCGAATACTCACTCTGAATCTCAATGGTATCCGTTCCGCCGCCAGCAAGGGGTTTTTCGGGTGGCTGGCGACGCAGCAGGCCGACATCGTCTGCGTCCAGGAACTCAAGGCGCAACTCGTCGATTTGACTCCTGCGCTGCGCGAGTCGGCGGACCTCATCGGGTCCTTTCACGCCGCGGAGAAAAGAGGCTACAGCGGGGTCGGCATCTATTCCAGGCGAGTGCCCGACCGCGTCATCGAAGGCTTTGGCAATGCCGAGTTCGATGCCGAAGGGCGTTACCTGCAAGCCGATTTCGGCAAGTTGTCGGTGGTCTCGCTGTACCTGCCTTCCGGTTCGAGTTCGGACGAGCGCCAGCAGGCGAAATTCCGCTTTCTTGACCAGTTCCGGCCGCAACTTGAACGTCTGGCAAGCGATGCGCGCAGAGACGGACGCGAAGTCCTGCTGTGCGGCGACTGGAACATCGCACACCGGGCAATCGACCTCAAGAACTGGAAATCCAACCAAAAGAACTCTGGGTTTCTGCCCGAAGAGCGCGCCTGGCTGTCTGCCGTCTTCGATGAACTGGGCTGGGTGGACGTGCATCGCCGGCTGCTGCCGGAGGCGACCGGCGAGGCTTACACCTGGTGGTCGAACAGGGGCCAGGCCTGGGCCAAGAACGTCGGCTGGCGCATCGACTACCAGATCGCCACGCCAGGTTTGGCGGCGGCCGCACGCCAGGTGACCGTCTACAAGGATCGACGCTTTTCCGATCATGCGCCGCTGACGGTTGATTACGCATCGGCTCCTGTATGAAGTCGATCATTGCGGCGCAACGACAAAGTAGGTAGCCTTGCGGTTTCAGTCTTTCAATTCAGGAGAAAACCATGAGCGACATGAGCGACGTCACCAAAGACAAGCTGATTGCCGACGTAAAGCTGGTAATTGCCGACACCGAAGAATTGCTGCGCGCCACGGCCGGCCAGACGGGCGAGAAGATCGCCGAGATCCGTGCCAAGACCCAGGATCGTCTCGCCGCAGCAAAAATCAAGATGGCCGAAGCCGAGGCCGCCGTGGTGGACAAGGCCAAGGAAGTCGGTCGCGTTACCGATGACTACGTGCATGACAATCCCTGGCGTGCGGTGGGCGTGGCCGCCGGCTTCGGCTTCATCGTCGGACTGCTGATCGGCCGTCGCTGAGCCCGGCAATGGGTGACGGGGCAGGCAAGATGCCGGATCAGCGCGGCTTGTTCGCGTCGACCAGGGGCTTGCTCGGCACCGCTGTCACCCTGCTTCACAACCGCCTCGAACTCCTCGGCGTCGAGCTGGCCGAGGAGAGGCTGCGACTGGTGTCCCTGCTCGCCTACGGCGGAGCAGCGTTTCTCTGCATCGCCGCCGGCCTGATCTTCCTCGCCATCTTTCTCACGGTACTGCTGTGGGAGAGCAACCGGCTACTCGCACTGGGCGTCTTTTCGGCGCTATTCCTCGGCGCCGGCATCGCCAGCCTGATGCTGGCCATGAGCCTGGCGCGCTCGGGTTCGAAACTGTTTTCCGCCAGCCTGGCCGAACTGCGCCGGGATCGCGACGCGCTCAACAACACCACGAGGCCGCTGTGACCCCTACGGCGATTGAACTCGCGCTGAAGAAGCAGCGGCTCCAGATCGCCAGCGAAACACTGCGTGCCGAATTCGGTCGTTATGCAGACGGACTGGCGCCTGCCTTTACCGGAGCAGACTACGCGGTCGTGGGCGCCAGATGGGTGCAACGCCACCCGCGGTTTGTCGTTGCGGCCGCTGTCGCGCTGGTCGTCGCCCGACCGAAACGGGCATGGCGCTGGGCGCGCCGCGCTTTTTTGGGTTGGCAGGCGTGGCGCAAGGTGCGCGATTTATTGGAGCGCCGCCAGCCGCCGATCCCGCCACCGTGAGCGCGCAGCGTCCGCGAGGCGAAGTCGAGGAAGCCACTCGCCAGAGCCCCGCTGCTGCCGGAATGCTTGTTTCGACCGGTCTGGGGCAGAAAATGCTCGCCGCGCATAACCGCGAACGCAAAGAATTACTGGCTGAAATGGTCAAAGTGCGCGGGCTCATGCCGCTCTTGATGAAACCCCGCAACAGCGAGCGCTGGACGGACGCCGAGCGGGCCGCTCTGCAGGATCAGTTGCGAGCATTGGCGCACCTTTCCCCATATCTGATGCTGATGCTGCTGCCCGGCTCATTCATTGCATTGCCTTTGCTGGCCTGGTGGCTGGACCGTCGCCGGCAGAGCCGCGACAAAGGTCAGATATTCGGCCGTTGATGAGCGAACAATGGAGACCTCATTTTTCCTGGGAGCCCGCGGACTTCTTGCCCGATTCCTTGAGCGTAATGGATGATTCCAGCGCCGCAATCTGCGCGGCCTTGAACTGACTGAGCTTGTAGGCACTGTCCTTGAGCGGTTCGGCGATGGCGGTCATTGTTATTCTTCCTTGTGCCAAAGTTTGAAAGTCGGCGCTGGCGGGACGGCGGTTAGACCGGCCCCTATCCATTTGTGGTCGTCGTAGCGCATGTCGAGGAGCACCGGATCAATGAGGGAGAAGCGGGCTTTTGCTCGTTGTAAGCCATCGCCTCAGCCCCTATGCCCGATCTGGCGCGATCAGTTGAACATCAGAAAAATAGGTGGTGTAACGGCGAGTATCGCGGGTCAGCAGCGGATAACCTGACACGGCCGCATGCGCACCGATGAAGAAGTCGGAGAGCACGTTGTTCTTGGTGCCGCCCTGCCGGCGGTAACGCACAAACGCCTTACCGGCCAAGAATAGCGCTGGGCGCGGCAACTCGATCATTGCCAGCCCAAGCTCCGCGATGGTTTTGTCCAGCGCCTCGACGGTCGAGAAGGTCAGCGACAGCTCGGAGTAGATGATCGGATTGATCGCCAGACGGTGAACTTTCGATTGCGCGCGCAGTTGGCCAATGGACCAGTCAGCCCATTCCGAATCGTTCTCCAGAACATCGACCAGCACGTTGGTGTCGACCAGCAACATCAGCCCTCACCGCGCAGTAGCGCCATCAGGTCGTCAGTCCGCCATTTGACATCGGCCTTGCCTCGTGCGGATTCGAAGCGGTCTGGCTTGCGGCTGGTCCTCGCGCCTACTTTGTGAATTACAACATCCCCCTCGCGATTGACCGCAAAATCCACCGAACAGCCGGGCGCCAGATTCAGCGCATCGCGAATCTGTTTGGGGATGGTGACTTGACCCTTACTGGTAAGCGTCGTCGACATGACATAACTCCTTTTGTATTACGGCGATATTGATTGTAATACCCGAGGCGATGGCATGCAATTGGCACAGAAAGATTCTCGAAAACGCCCGGCTTCCAGATTGAACAGCTCGTTCGTGGTGACCCACACGAAGCCAGCGATGTCCCAATGCCACAAATGGAAACGGCCTCCATCGCCGGAGGCCGCTTGAATGACTGGTGGTGATGAGTGGACTTGAACCACCGACCCCCGAATTATGAAGCCAAGTCTAGAAGCCCGTCGCATCAATGGCTTGCGCTGGTTTTGGTTCTACAAACGGCCTCCGCTGATGCCTTGCGAACCTTTGCCGCTACAGGGGTACTCCAAGAATGTAAGTGTTTCTCTTGAGAAATTTGAGGAAGAATTTTCAAACCCCGCAGAGCTCTGAAAGATATTGACTGTTTTCTTTCAAAGCCTATAATTCTTTGAAAACTTTCCCCAGCCTACGTACGTAGCGATATGAAAGAAAACGATTTCTTCGCTGGCAAAAGTGGCCGTGTAATCCGCACTCCACAAGACTATCTGGCTTTCGTCCCGAACCCGCTGCCGCCGGAAATTCCCTTCGATATGAGCCTGGCGCTCGCCTTGTCCAAGGCGGATTCGGCCCTTTCCGAGCTATCCGGCCTGGGCGGACAGTTGCCGAATCCGCACCTGCTCATTTCCCCGTACATCCGCCGCGAGGCCGTACTGTCGTCCCGGATCGAGGGCACCAAGGCCAGCTTGTCCGACCTGCTGATTGACGAAATCGACGACGGCAACCCCCGCCGCCCAAAAAACGACGACATCCAGGAGGTCCGGAACTACATCCACGCGATGGAACACGGCATCACCTTGCTCTCAAGCCTTCCTCTGTCTCTCCGTCTGATCCGAGAAATCCACGCCAAGCTCATGTCTGGCGTACGCGGCGACAAGGCCACACCAGGTGAATTCCGCCGCTCGCAGAACTGGATCGGCCCGGCCGGCAGCACCCCCATGACCGCCGCCTTTGTCCCGCCGCCTGTTCATGAAATGACGGAATCCCTGGGCGAGTGGGAGAAGTTTCTCCATGTCCGCGATGTCATGCCGGACCTGATCCAGTGCGCCATGATGCACGTCCAGTTCGAAACCATTCACCCCTTCCTGGATGGCAATGGGCGGGTAGGCCGCCTACTGGTGACCTTCTTCCTGCTGGAGCGCAAGCGCCTCTCCGAACCGCTGCTCTATTTGTCCGCCTTCATTGACGCCCACAAGACTGACTATTACGACCTGCTGCAACGGGTGCGGACGCATGGCGATTGGGTGCCCTGGATTCGCTTCTTCCTTCAGGGTGTGACAGAGATTGCCACCGAGGCCGGCGAGCAGGCCAAGGAACTGCACAGCCTGCGGGAACAGTACCGGGTACAGCTGAGAGACAAGGCCAACGCCCTGGGGCTTCTGGATGATCTCTTCATCAATCCCTACATGACCATCGGCCGGGCGGGCAAGGTGCTGGGCAAGACGCACCCCACCGCCAAGGCGGCCATTGCCGTGCTGGAAGAACAGAAAATCCTTCGCGAGATAACAGGGCGGCAGTGGGGGCGTTTCTACGTCTGCCAGCCAGTTCTCGACGCCCTGGAAAAACCGTTCAGCTAGCTACGAAACCAGAAAAGGAAAGGGCTCCCATCGCTGGAAGCCCTTGTATCACTGGTGGTGATGGGTGGACTTGAACCACCGACCCCCGGATTATGAATCAAGGGCCGGCTGGATTCCCGGAAATGGATAAAGATGTATTTACCTTTATTTTCCATCTAGTTACTTGATATTGACCGGGACAGTGTTATGCTCAAAATAGACGGGAATAGACTCAAATCCTAACCCCGGCATAACCCCAGCAAGGACAATATCATGGAGGATAGTCGTTGCCAGCCAGCACCATCAACTTCACGAAGACGGAACTAGCCAAGCTCGCACTCCCCGCCAAAGGCCGGGTCGAGTACAACGACTCGAAGGTCTCGGGCCTCCAGTTAAGGGTTTCCAGCACGGGCATAAAGACCTTCAGCGTGTATCGCTGGCTGAAGTCAGCCAACAAGCCTGAGCGTGTAACCATCGGGCGTTTCCCCGAGATTTCGATTGAGAAGGCGCGGGCCAGGGCCAACGAAATCAATGTCGTCTTTGCCTCAGGAGTAAGCCCAAACGAAGCCAAACGCAAGGGGCGGGCTGAGATGACGCTCGGTGAGTTCTTTGAACTCTATCTCGACCGGCATGCCAAGCCCCACAAGCGCACTTGGCTCGAAGATCAATCGAAGTTCCGGCAATACCTGTGCACCGACAAGGGCGGCGTCAATCTGGCGGCGAAGAAGCTGTCCCAGATCGAGCGTGGACACGTCGCGCTCCTGCACGCCAAGATCGGCAAGACCCACCTGATAACCGCCAACCGGGTAATTGCCCTGGTATCCAGCATCTTTGGCCGGGCCATCGAGTGGGGCATCTACGACAAGCTCAATCCTGCGACCAACATCAAGAAGTTCAAGGAGAACTCAAGGGAGCGATTTCTTCAGCGCGACGAGTTGCCGAGGTTCTTTGAGGCGTTGGCGGTTGAACCCAATGACGTCATACGCAGATACTTTGTGGTCAGCTTGTTGACGGGTGCCCGACGAGGCAACGTCCTGGCCATGCGCTGGAACTGCATCGACCTGAAGACCGGCACCTGGGTAATCCCTGGGGTCGAGAGCAAGAACGGCGTGCCGCTCAAGGTCGTGCTTGGCCCCGAGGTTATCGAAATACTTTCCGAGTGCAAGCGTGGGAACGACACAGAATGGGTGTTCCCTGGTAGTGGGAAATCTGGTCATTTGACTAGCCCGAAAAAAGCGTGGAAGCGGCTGCTCGATACCGACGAAATTGTCCAGCTTGCCCGGCGTATGGGAGAGGTCGGACACAAATTCCTTGTGGGTGAAGGTGAGTCGCTGGAGAAGGCCGTCGTCAGGGCAAGGGCCGAGGCCAAATTCTTTGACGTTGATACGGCAGGCACGCGCCTGGAGGATTTCCGCCCCCACGATCTGCGGCACACGCTGGGAAGCTACCAGGCCATCACGGGAACGTCACTGCTAATCATCGGCAAGTCGCTTGGCCACAAGTCTCTGGCCACAACCCAACGGTATGCACATCTCGATTTCGATCCGGTGCGGGCGTCGGTCGGGCGGGCGACTCAGGCTATGCTTGAGGCCGCTGGAATACAGGCCAACAAGAAGGAAGCTCCATGACCGTCACGATTATTCGTACCAAGTCGTTGCTCCCGAAGAACTGGCGCAAGACCCTGGCTCCGCGAGTGCATCAACTGCCTATTTCCGAGTTGAATGGCGCTTTCGACGCGGCGGAAAAGATTTTGGAGACGCATTCCGATGCCGAAGTTCAGAAGATTGCCGACAATCTCTGGCAATCAATTGCACAATCTGGGTGGGCGGTACCGGATGGTGAACAACCTAATGCTGACGGAACTGCTCTTGATCCGCGCACGATTTACCTCCTCTACAGCAATAGCCCCGCCGCAGCACCGCAAGGTTTATCGTTGTTGGAGAGTTTGGCGATTGGAACGGTGTTGACCTTGGCCCGAGCCTGTGACGCGATGGAAGCCGCCAAGAACAAGACGAGTTGGCTAAAAGCAACCAGAGAACTTGCCGCCGCCCGTGCCTTTGGCGAATGGGTGTACATGGGGTTCATGCAGCAAGGTGGTGCGCTCTTTCTAGGCGCCGCCCCGTCGAGCAAAGAATTTCGACAGGCGGTCAAGGCCAAGATCAAGCAAAAGAAAAGCGCCGCTGCAAAGATGGGGTCACGGAAAGCCTACAAGCCAAACAAGCAAGTACTCTACGAATGGTACGAACAGCACAAGTCGGAGTTTAAGAGCCTGTCCAAAGCAGCGGAAAAGGCAGTTAGTGCAAAGCTGTTTGTTGATCCGTAAGTGTCCTGCCGATCCACATTGCTGACCGAGGGATGGCGCGGATAGTGTCCACGCATTTTGAGGTGGACACATGGACACAAAGGTGGCGAAGGCGGCGCCGAGGCGCACGCGC
>Ga0209211_10005068_pt1 | contig 19952 bp, 19 predicted proteins | sample RifGroA2_FD_183992 | JGI IMG/M metagenome (GOLD analysis project Ga0209211, IMG submission 183992) | Groundwater microbial communities from Rifle, Colorado, USA - Groundwater A2 (SPAdes) (version 2) | ecosystem: Environmental > Aquatic > Deep subsurface > Groundwater | place: Rifle, Colorado...
CGACGTGGCCGCCCGCGGCATCGACGTACCCGGCATCTCGCACGTGATCAACTTCGACCTGCCCAAGTTCGCCGAAGACTACGTGCACCGCATCGGCCGTACCGGCCGCGGCGGCGCCTCCGGTATCGCAATCTCGTTCGCATCGAACCGCGACGCGCAGATGCTGAAGCGTATCGAGCGTTACACCGAACAGAGCATCAAGATGCACACCATCGAAGGTCTGGAGCCGAAATACAAACTGCGCACCGGCGGCCCGTCCTCGGATCGTCCGCGCGGCAACGGCGGCCCACGCACCGGCGGCTTCGGTGGTAATCGCGGCAATGGCGGCGGTTTCGGCGGCGGCAATCGCAGTAACGCTGGCGGCTTCGGCGGCGGAAACCGCAGCGCGGCCTTCACCGGCAACGGCAACAACGGCGGCGCAGGTTTCCACCACAGCGCACCGGACAGTCGTCACACCCATGCTCGTCCTGAAGGCCAAGGCGCCGGTTTCGGCGGTCAAGGCCGCAGCTTCGCCGGCCAAGGCCAGCAACCGCGTAGCGCCGAGCGCAGCTTCGGCAACAACCGCGGCGGCAACAGCGCCCCGCGCCGCGACGGCGACCGCCCTGCCTTCTCGCAAGGCCGCGGTCCAAACCCCGGCAACAAGTGGTAAGCAACAAAGCGCAGGGCTAACTGTCCTGAACTAAAAGAAAAAGCACGCTCCGGCGTGCTTTTTTATTGGCCTGCCGTTTCGCTTTTCGATTCCGTACTTGCTCTTGTCCCGTGCTTGACCGAGAATCCGCACGGACATCATCCCGGATGCCGCCCAACCAGGGAGCCGACTCATGTATCCAGAAAAGCGCCAGGAAGAACGGTCCGTATTTTCCCGTCAGCCCAAAGGCAAGTTGCAGATCCTGTGCGGCGCCCGCTGCCTCAATGTCTCCAAAGTGCTGGATGCATCGCCGATGGGGATACGGTTAAAGGTCGATGCACAAGTGGAGATTGGCGAGAATGTGGTGATCCGTTACCAGGCCGACGGAATCGACCTGAAACTGAACGGCACCGTCATCTGGAACTCAAACTCGCTGACTCCCGCCGAACGCGAGGCGAACCCCGGCAGCCACGTCGCCGGCATCAAGCTAACCAGCCCGTCGCTGCTACAGGCTTTCTGGTAAAACCGGCACCGATCCGAAAAGAAAAAGGCGCGCCGAGGCGTGCCTTTGTTTCTTGCATACTCCCTGCGATTACTTTGCGGGGGCAGGCGCGGGCGCCGGTGTGGCCGGTGTGCTCGTCCCCGCCTTGTCCTTCTGGTGTCCGCCGCCTGCGGCACAAGCAAATACGCTGCTGAAAACGGAAACGCCCAACACCAACAAAATTGCGATTGCTGCCTTCTTCATATCCAGCCTCCTTTAGTTGCTACCGAACACGACCCGGCGCACCTGCACCGACTCCCAAAACATCCCGCCCACCCTGCCCCGCGGCGGTTATTTCGCCAGCGTGATGAACGACAACTTGCCCACCCCCGCGTGTTGCGCCAGAGCCATCAATTCCGCGATGCGGCCGTAAGGCACGGCGTTGTCCGCCTCGATCTGCAACTGAAACTGCGGGTCGGCGGCGCGTTGGCGCAACAGATCGGCCAGCCCCTCGTCGCTGACGTGCATGTTCTCCAGTTCGAGATTGCCCTGCGCATCCACCACCAGGCTGACCTGCTGCGGCTTGTCGTTACTCTGCACCGCATCGGTCTTGGGCAAGTTGATCTTGAGCGACTGCGGCGCGAGCAAGGGCGCGGTGATGATGAACACCACCAGCAGCACCAGCATCACGTCCACCAGTGGCGTGACGTTGATCTCGCTCATCATGTCGCCGTCCGAATTGTTGCCGATTGCCATATTCCCTCTCCCAAGCCGGACGAACCGGCGTCAAATGTAGGTCGGGCTCTGCCCGACATGGTGGGCAGAGCCCACCCTACGATTGCTTTTATCCCTTGAAGTTATGCTTCAGCGCAAGACGCAAAAAGTCGTGCGCGAAGTTGTCCAGTTCGGCGACACGCAGGCGCAGGTTGCGCAAAAAATAGTTGTAGGCCATCACTGCCGGCAAGGCGGTGGCGATGCCGATCGCGGTCGCGACCAGCGCCTCGCCGATGGGGCCTGCGACCACGTCCAACGAAGCGGCGCCGCTCTGCCCTATGTTCTGCAGCGCATGCATGATGCCCCACACGGTGCCGAACAGGCCGACGAAGGGCGAGGTCGAGCCTATCGTGGCGAGTTCGGCGAGGCCGCGTTCGTGGCTGCGCTGGATGTTCTGCGCCTGCTGGCGCAACTGGCGTTCCAGCACTTCCTGCGGCGCACCGGTGTGCATCAGGTCCTGGCGCTCCGCGCCCAGCGCCTTGAGTTCGGCAAAACCCGATTGCGCCAGCCGCGCCACATCGCCCTCGCCGCGCGCAGCGACCTCAGCCGCAGAAGACCAGTCGCGCGCGGCCCAGAATTCCGCGAGGAAGGCGCGATTGCGCTGGCGGTCCTGCAACTGTCGCCGCAGCTTCATCAGCGCGATGGACCAGGTCGCCACGGACAGCAGCACCAGCAGCGCCAGCGTGGTGGAGACGACGGGAGATTCGGTCGAGAACAGTTCGTTCATGCTTCGTTTTCCTTCAGTGAAAATTGGATGGGTACCTTGAACCATTGCGTGACCGGACGCCCCACGCGGCTAGCCGGCACGAAACGCCAGCCCTTCACGGTGCGCAGCGCGGCATTGTCCAGCACCTCATGACCGCTGCTCTGGAACACGCTGGCGTCGCCGCAATACCCAGTCGCCAGCACCTCTACGTTCAGCACCACCCTGCCATCCCAGCCCATGCGGCGCGCCGCCATAGGATAGGCCGGACGCGGGTTATTGAGATAGGCAGCCTTGTAGTCCGGCGCGGTGTCGAACACCGGTGCGGCAGCTACGGCAGGAGGTGCAGCCTGCACCGGTGGCAACACAGGTGTTGCGGGCGGTGCGGCCACCGACTGCGGGGCGGCCTCTTCCTGCACCGGCTGTTTCGGGGCCGGCTTCTCGGCGCGCTCGATCCGCGGCTGCGGTTTCGGTGGCTCGGGTTGAGCTTGCGGTTGCGCGACAGCCGCCTGCTGGATCGCGACCGACACCGACATCTCGCTGACCGCGACAGCCGGGGGCTCCGGCTGCATCAGCCACACCAGCGCCAGACCGACATGCGCCGCCACGACCAGCGCGACAACGCCGACCCGCTCGCCCCAAGGGGCGGCAGGCAACGTAGTCTGGGGTATCGTGGATGCGATCATCGGAAATATGAAAATCTGAAGGCAAGTATTCTATGTCGGTTTGCCGCGTCGTTCAGCGCTGCTGACGCGTTAACCAGCGTTCCACATCAACCTGCTCCATCTTGCCGCTGACGGCCTGCACGCCCGCGTTCGCGCCGTGCAAATAGGTGCGCGGCAATTCGCCGTACCACTCCGGATCGACCTCGAAGCGCAAGCGGTCGGCGTGGCTGTCGGCGAACACCCAGGCCTCGGCCCGGCCCAGCGCATGCTTTTCCAGCACTGCAGCGATCTCCATGTCATCCGCCGGCGTATCGGTGGAGACCAGCACCAGATCGAGGCCGGGATATTTCTTCAGCAGCTTGCCGAACATCGCCAGTTCGCCGCCGCAATAGGTGCAATTCACCGACCAGAACGCGACGATGAACGGCTTGCCCGCGCGCGCCGCAACGATCTGCTGCTGGCTGCCGCGCTCGAACGGTTTCAGCTCTTGCGTGGCCAGCGCGACGGACTGACAGAACAACATCAAACACAATCCTGTGCCTAGCCTCCGGACGCCTCGAAAAACCGTAGCGAGCGGCTTGAGTGCAAGGCGCACGGAGCACAGCGACCGAGAAAACGAGCACTGCGAGTTTCGGCGAAGACTAACCTTCAGGTTATGTCGAAGCCACATACCCATACCGCGCAACGCCGCAATCGAGTCGCGCAGTAGGTTTTGCGAGGCGTCCCTCATTGATTTGCCTCGATCACTCTATGCCCTTCGTTCTTCGTGTTCCACGACAGGTAGACGCGCCCCTTGCGCTCGATCAGCAGCGGACTGTCGGAGGCGTCCGCAGTGGAAGCCAGACTGGCCGGTGCGGACCAGTTCTTGCCGCCGTCGCCGGAACTCATCGCGACGATACGGGTGTGCTCGCCGTCGAACTCTTTCCACGCCAGATGGACGCGCTCGCCCAGGCTGAACACCGCCGGATGCGCGGCCTGCACCGCAGGCTTGCCGAAGTTCAGTGGGGTCGAAAAGGTCTTGCCCTGGTCCGTCGAATACGCGTAGAACAGGCCGCGCTTTTCCGGCGCGTTGCTGAACCATGCCGCGTGGTATGCGCCGTCCTTCGCGATGGAGATGGACGGGCCATGATGCGGACAGGCCGCGACGTTCCAGTTCTCTTGCCCGAGTCTAGCCATCGTCGCCTTGCCGTCCAGCTTCACGATGGCGTGGTCGCGGATGTTGCCGTCGTAGACATGACGCCACGCGACCACCGGCACGCCGTCGGTGTCCAGCGCCATCGCGGTGCGGCAGCATTCGCAGGTGTGGTTCGCGACCTTCACGTTGCGGCGAAAACGTTTGCCGCCGTCATCCGACACCGCGTAGTACAACGCCGCGCCGGCGTATTCCTTGCCGGACTTGCGTGCCTCGCTCAGGTCGCGCTTGTCCAGCCAGGCGATGTAAACCTGCCCCTTCGCATTCACCGCCATCGCGTCGAAGCGGTGGCTGATGATCTCGCGGTTGTCATTGACGGTGACGGGAACACTGAAACTGCGTCCGCCATCAAGCGAGCGGCTGAAGCGGATGTCGCCGGTCATCGGTTTATCCAGGCTGCGCGTCCAGGAGACGTAGAGCGCACCTCCTTTTGCGACGAGCTTGGGACGATTCTCGCCGTCCGCCGCGATCGCCTCAGGCTCGGCATTCACGCGCACCGGCTCGCCGTAGTTCGCTCCCGCATCGTCGGAGTTGCTGACCCACAGATGACCGTCCCTGACCTGCGCGCGCCACAATCGGCCGTCCTCGTCGAACGCCGCGCCGACGGCCATCGCCGGCTTGGCCAGCATGGCCTGCCACATCTGCGTCATGTCATGAGCGGGCGAAGTTGCCGCTTGCGCCGGGCCGATACAGGCCGCAAAGAGAAGCAAAAAAAGTATCTTTTTCATCGCCCGGACTCTATCACACGCCGCTTCACTTCCACACGTTCTGGATGCCGAGATAGAACGTGCGCGGCGAGCCCGGAGCATAGCCGGTCGTGGCATTGGTGCTTTCGGCGAAACGGCGGTCGGTCAGGTTGTTGACCTTGGCGAACAGTTCGATCTCGCCGTCGAAGTGGTAACTGGCCGACAGGTTCAGCAAGTCGTGCCCGCCGTATTTCGTGGTGTTGGCGTCGTCCATCCAGTAGCTGCCGAGCGAAACCGCTTCAGCGGCGAAATTGCCGCCATGCAGGAAACCGGGCGTGTAGCTCAGCCTCGTGTTGGCGATCACGCGCGGGGCCAGCGCCATCTCCTTGCCGGTGAAGTTCGCGTTGTTGGTCACCCAGCTGTCGTAGCTGTGCTTGGCATAGCTGAATGCCACATCGAGTTTCAAGGTATCTGCAATCGGCGCGGACACGCCCAGCTCCACACCGCGGTGCAGCGTGCGCCCGCCGTTGGTCGACACCGGTGCGTTGGTGAGCGGATCTTTCTGGGTCAGAATATCGTCGCGCTTGGTCATGCTATAGAGCGACGCCTCGTACGAGATGCCGGCGACGAACTTGCCGCGCAGGCCTGCTTCGTAGCTGTCCACCTTGATTGGTTTCAGCATCAGGTTGCCCGCAGCAATCTGCTGCGCCTGCAAAGCGGTCGTGGTCGCCGCCGGACGGAACAGCTGCCCTTCGGAAGGCGCGCGAAAACTGTGGTTATAAGTCGCAAAACCGTTCAGCCTGTCGTTGAATGCATAGGTCGCGCCCAGCTTGGGACTGAGGTGGGTGTAATTCGTTTGGGTGCTGGCGCTCTGGCCGTACCACTTCGTGCCCGTCCCGGTTCCCCGGATCGCCGCAGCCGGCAGGTTGTTGCGGAAGTCGTAACTCATGTCGTCGTAACGCAGCCCGCCGGTCAGACGCAGTGCGTCGGTCGGCGACATCTCGCCGTGCACATAGGGCGACACACCCTGATAGGTCACCTTGTAGTCGTAGATGCGGTTGCCGAGCGCATAAGAGGTGTAGATCGGGCCGGCCTTGGTCACCAGAATGCTGTCCTCGCTGCGACCGCCGGGACTGTGGTCGAAATCCATGCCGACAATCAGCCTTGTGCGGTACGGCTCGAAGTCCATGCGGTATTTCGCCAGCACGCCGAACGACTGGTTGTTGGTGTTGTAGATGGTCGGGTCGTAGCCCAGCGACCAGTTAGCCAGCAGGTCCATGCCGTCGTCGCGAACGAAGGGCGTGATGCTCAACAGCGTACTTTTCGTTTCCTTCTCGTAGGCTGCGGACAACCGCATCGCATTCACCTTGCGCAACGAGATCGGCGTGTAGTTGATCGTCGGGTTGTTCAGATAGTCGGCCAGCAGGATCGCCGAGCTGCCCGCAGTCTGCTGGTCGATTTGCGAAAAAGTGGCCAGCACCTTCAGCGTCGCGTCGTCGCCCAGCACCCGGTCCCAGCGCACCGTGCCGCTGTTGCGCGTGTAACCCGTCGCATCGCGCCAGCCGTCGGTCTTGGTCAGGTTCAGGTCGGCGCGCACAGCGTTGTCGCCGAACGCGTTGCCGCCGGAAACCAGCAATCGCTTCCAGCCGAAGCTGCCCAGCTCGCCGCTCGCCTCGGCTTCGGCGGCAGCCGGCGGACGCCTCGACAGCACGTTCACCACGCCGCCAATCGCGTCCGATCCGTACAGCGCCGAGCCCGGCCCCTTGGTCACCTCGACGCCGCCGGACTGCGGCATATTCACTTCGTACAGCGCGTTGTGGTTGAAGAAGCCGGTGGATCGCACCGGGATACCGTCTTCGAGATAGGCATACACCGGCGCGGTGGTCAGCGGCTGGCGGATCGCGGTCTGATGGCCCTCGCCGCCGGTGACGTTGACCCACACGCCCGGCACGCGCCCCATGATCTGCGAAGGGTGCGCGGCCTTGGCCGCGCGCATCTGCTCGCCGGACACCTTGCCCACCGTCGCTGCCACCTCCGACTTCTTCTGCGCCTCGCGCGTGCCGGTGACGACCACGTCGTCCAGCATCGCCGCGTCTTCCGCCGCATACGCCGCATGAGCCAGCGCGATGACCAGCAGACTCAACGCAAAACCGCCGAACTTGCCTTGGCGTGCCTTCATAATTCTTTCCCCTGATTTTATTTTTGAGCGGGCAATGGTATGAAAAAAAAGCGACGACTAGGTGCGTCATTTTGTCGCACCTGCTTACCCTACTACCCATCTACAGGGTATTGCTTAGCGGCCGCCGGCAACTCACATAGCCAGCAGGATGCGCCGCAGCCCCAGCAGGATCAGCACCACCGCCGCGCCCCAGCGTATCCAGCGGGTGAGCCAGTCGCGGCTCTCGCGCAGCTTTGCGCCGAAGGCGCAGATCAGCGGCAGCAGCACCAGCAGCGGCGTCAGCGCGGCACCCAGGCCGAACGCCACGCCGTTCGCCATGCCCGAACCGATGCTGCCCGCCGCCGCACACACCGCCAGCAGCGAGGCCAGCGGCGCGCAGGGCGTCAGGCTCAGCGAGAATCCTAGCAACAACGGCGGCGTGCTCCCCGCCTTGCGCATGACGCTGCAAGGCTTGTGCGCTTCCATCGGTCGCAACAACCACAGCCCTGCCGCGATAGACGCGAGGCCGATCACGATGTTGCCCGTCCCGCCGTTCAGCATCGCCGCCAGCCACATCCCCGCCCCGCCCGCCAATGCGCCCAGCAGCGCGTAGGCGACAATGCGTCCGCTCGCGAACAGCAGGGTGTCGCGCACCGCCTCGCCTTGCGTGCCGCCGCGCCCCAGCACCCAGGTCCCCATGAAAGGCAGACAAGTTGCGGTGCAGGCGGTCAGCCCCAGCGACACGCCGAGCAGCCAGACGGCAAACAGCGTGGTTTGTTGCATCGAGGGATCGAACATGGCACTCATGCTATTTCGCCTGCTTGAGCCAGATCACCCTGTTTTTCGGCATGCCTTCCGGCGACTCCTGCTTCACGCGCTGCTTGTAATACTCGCGCGACGAGCCGAACAGTTTGATGCCGAAAAATTTGATCTGGATCACGTCGTCGTCCGGGCAGTATTCGGCGCAGCGTCCGCACAGCGTGCAGTCTTCGTGGAACGCCTTCTTGCCGTGCTCGCGGCCTATCTCGTGGATGTCCATCGGGCAGGCTTTCTCGCACACGCCGCACTTCTCGCACTTGTCGTGTTGCTGCTTCACCAGACGCATCGGCGACAGACGCTGGAACATCGCATTCCACGACAGCAGCGGGCAGATGCGGCAGAACGGCTGGCGCGCGGCTAGTGCGGCGATGACGACGAAGCCGAACATCGCGTTGCCCAATGCGCCGAGGAAGAAGTTGATGTTCTTCCCGGTGCGCACCGCGATCTGTTCCGTGTCGGCGGTCAGCAGCGTGGTCGCCAGGCGCGACGGGCACACCTGGCAATAAGGATCGCCCAGCTCGTTCGCCGCGAAACCCATGCCCGCCATCAGTGGCAGGCCCAGCGCCAACACCAGCAGCATCAGCCACTTCACCGGACGCACGCGCTCGACGTTGTCCGGACTGAAACGGTTGAGCGGACGACCAAGGCGGCGACCGATGCGATACAGCAATTCCTGCACCGTGCCCATCGGACAGACCCAACCGCAGAACGCCTTGTTGAGAAAGAAGAAGAACGCGAAGAACGTCGCCACCGAGATCAGCGTGGGGACGAACACCTTCAGCGTGATTTCCTGCGCCTTGACCAGCGCCTCGCCGATGCGGTGGTGCAACTGATGCTGGCTGACGATCAGGATGCAGTGGTCGCCGGTTGTCTTGTCGAATGCGCAGGACAAGGAAGGCAGCGCCTGCGAGATGCGGTCCACGGTGTAGCTGCCGAGCAACGCGCCGCCGTACACGGTGACGAACAGCATGACGATCTGCACGGTGAAGCGGAAGCGACCCAGCGTCGGGAAAATTTTCTTCAGCATGTCAGGCCTCTTCTTTCTGTTCGGTCTGTTCTGGCTGTTCGGGCATATCGTTTTTCTTCCGGCGCTGACGCAGCAACGGCACAGCCCCCAACATTCCAAGCAGCGTGAAGCCCAAGCCCATCACGATGCTGCGCTGATCGAAGGCGTTCTTGCCATAAGCGGCATTAAACGCCGTCAGATAGGTCTTGCCGCCGTCAGCGCGTCGAGCGGCCAGCACGAAATCCGAGCCTCGCATGCCCATGCCGCGACTCCCTCCAATCTCCTTGCCATCCGTCTCCGCATTGAAGTCGTCCGGCAGGTGCACCGTGACGACGCCTTGCGCATCACTCACCCAGACCGACTTCGTGCCGTTCTGCGTTTCCAGTGCGACCATCTGCCCCACCACTGGATGGCCCTGGAAGCGCACCAAAAACTTCCAGTCCTCATTCGCACGGTAACGCGAGTGCTCGCGCGGATAAGGCTGCGGAACGATTTCCAGCTCATGCTTTTGCGTAATGAACATATCCGTCGGATTTTCCGCACCGCGCTCGCCGAAGTAATACACGGCGGATGCGACGCGCACCTCATCGCCCTGCTCCTCGCGCGCGGCCAGCCAGTGGAAACCGCCGCTCGCGGGCTTGTCCAGCTTCGCGCCGGCCATGTCCAGCGGCAAGCGGCGACGCCCGTTTTCGTCGGCAAGCTTGTTGGAGTACGCATCGACGGCATCGGCCACGATGTTCTGCGGCACGACGATGACACGCTCGCGGCTCTCGCCGCCCGCCTTCGTTTTCAGGAGCGGCAGGTCCGTCCACGAACGCATCGCATGGGCGTGATGGGCGTGTTCCATTCCAGGCATTGCGGGTTGAGGGGCTTCCGCCAGAGCAGCTCCGGAGAACAATAGGAGCATCATCGATAACGATCTCATGCGCCTCTCCTCAAGCCATGCGAGCTGGAACCCAATGTAGGTCGGGCTCTGCCCGACATGGTGGGCAGAGCCCACCCTACGGATACTTCGGCGAACAGCACAAACATTATCGATAGCGTTCTCATGCGCCTCTCCCTAGAACACAATCGACAGGCCGGCCGTCAACACTCGCCCCGGATCGACGGTGATCGACATATCTTCGGCGTTGTAGACGCCATTGCCGTCACCGTCGGAACCCCCGCGTATCGTGGAGTAGTAGAAACGGTCGAACAGGTTATCGACTCGCCCGAACAGCGACCACTTCACGCCGCGCTCGCTCTTAAGTTCGTAGTTGGCCATCAGGTTGAACAGGGTGCGGCCGCCGACCCAGACCTGATTCACCTCGTCGGCAAAAATCCCGCTCTGCGCATTGGCCTCGGCGGTAATGGTCCAACCCGCGACAGGACGGTAGCGCGTGGACAGGTTCAGCTTGTGGCGAGAAGTGCGCGGCACGACATTGCCGGTGTTGTTGTACAGCACAGAGGGCAAGGGGACGGTGCGCGAGCCCATCGCCATCCAGTAACTGTCGTTGCGGGTGAAGCGCGCATCGAGATAGGTGTAAGCCACGTCGACGGACAGGCTGCGGCCCGTATCGGTCTTCAACCCGAATTCCAGCCCGCGGTTGCGCACGCCGCCGATGTTCTGGTATTGCTCCAGTGCGTTCGCCAGCGTCGCGCCCGGTGCAGTCTGATACTGCCCCCCGGTGTTCAGGATGAAGTTGTTGCGGTCGAGCTGGAACAGTGCGACATCCATGTCCAGCGCCATGCCGAGCAGCTCGCTCTTCGCGCGCAGACCGATCTCCTGATTCCAGGATTTCTCCGGCGTCAGGGCGGGATTGGGCGCTACCGCGCCGGTCGGCGTGATGGTTCCGCCGAACAACTGGCTGACCGTAGGCACACGAAAACCGGTGGAAATATTGGCGTAGACCTCGCGATCCGGAGCCAGCGCATAGTTCAGCCCGGCGCGCTCGGACATCACGCGAAAACGCTTCTGCCCCGTCAATGTCCGGCCTTCGGCACGTTGCGCCGCCGTCAGCGGAATAAAACTCTCGAACCCCGCACTGATGTCATCGTAACGCGCATTCAGCGTTACCGTCAGCGGCGCAGTCGCCTGCCATTTGAATTCACCGTAGAGCGCTCTGGTGTCGCTCGTGGAACGGCTGTCCGCGGTGACGGTTCCGGCACGGTTCAATGGATTAGCCACGCTCACGGCTGTGCCGCGCGCGGTGTAATCGACCAGATTGACGTTCACGGCCCTGTCCGAAAATCCCTGCACATCCAACCCGGCCATGACGCCGACCTGCTCGCCACCCTTGCGCCATTCCGCCTTCAACCCTTTCTGGATTTGCATGGTGTCGCCGCCGTTAACGTAGGCATCGTTGAGATTCGTCATGTTGCAGGCGGCAATGACGATCACCGCTCCATTGCCGCAACCGGGTATGTTGCGCAAAAAACCGCTGGGATTGGACCAACTGAAAGTGTGATCCTCGAACAAATAAGTATTCACCAGCAGGTTGCCGCCCTCGCCAAAATCCTTGGCATAGGTGACATTCATCTTGTCCAGACCGACATCGTAATTGCGCGCGTAATCCTTTCCGCCGCTGAAGCTGCGCGGATCTAGCCAAGCCTGTGTTACGCCCTTCACCGTACCGTGGCTATCCTTGGCGCGCTTGGATTGCTCGAAGCCGAAAGCGATGTCGCTGGTATCGTCGATCAGATATTGCAGCTTGCCATTCAGATAATCGGCAAATGACCCGCCCTGATCGTGATAACCCAGCGTCTGCCGATTGGTGGTCTGCACATGACCGACCCAGTCGCCCTTGGAGAATCCGGCGCGCACCAGCCCCTTGCGGTAGCGGAAGCTGCCCCCCTCGGTGCTGGCAGTGAGTCCGGCCATCTTCGCGCCGCGCTTGGTGGTGATGATCACCGCACCGGACAGCGCGTCCTCGCCGAACAGATAAGATGCGCCGCCCTTGATGACCTTGATCGACTCGATGTTGTCGAGATCGATATTGACGCGTCCGGTGCGCTCCTGCACCGGCACGCCGTCGATCACGATCGCGACACCCGGTTTCTCGCCCATGTAGCGCTGAGCTTCCACACCGCGCAGCATGATCTTCACCGAATCGCCGCTCTGCACTTCGGCCGTCACGCCGGGAATGGACTCCAGCACATCGACGATATTCTTGCCGTGCTCCTCATCGACCTTCTTGCCGCTGATGTTGTTGACGTTGCTGGCTTCGCCGCGCTTGGAATCGAAGCGGTCATCGATGGTCGTCGAAGTCACCGTCACCTCCGGCAATGTTCCGACCTCCGCATAAACTGCCTGACTGACAGCCAAAGCAAGCACGCTGAGCGCGAACAGTCGCGATCCTTTCATATTCGATCCCCTGGTTGTGGTTGAAAATCAGGGGCGGATTCTATGAACGAAAAACCGCGACGGGAATGTGGCATTTTGTCGCGCGACAAAATGTCGCAGGTCGCACTGTCATGTCTGATAAATTTCAGCCCCCCAGTGGCCGGACAGATCGAATACGGGCAAATGGAAAGCACCAGTCGATGGCGGGAACAGGCAGTGGCTTTGGGGAGGAGACTTCATCGGTCCACCATCGACTTGGCAGACGTAATTTAGCGAAGTTTTTCGACAAGCGGAATGCGGCATGATGTCGCGCGTCATTTTGTCGCACCCTGTTCCACGACGGGTTCAAGGCATACACTTTTTTACAAATGCATATAGTGCCGGGCGCGCATGAGCCGCTATACTGCCCTCTCGAAATGCGAAGACTTTCCCTTATGCGACTGCGATTGAAACGCACTGTCTTGCCTGCCCTGCTCTGCCTGTGGAGCGGCATCGCTGCGGCTGACAGCGATCCATTCGACACCGAAGCGGCGCTGCCGCTCAAGCCCGCGTTGCGCCTGGACGGCGCGGTGGGCGATCCCTGCGCGGACGCGATGCCGCAAGGCGCATTGAACCTGCCCGACGTGGTCAACCTCGCGCTGTGCAACAACCCGCAAACGCGCGAGGTGTGGGCCAGTTCGCGCGTGCAGGCGGCGCAGGTCGGCGCGAGCCGTGGCAGCTTCCTGCCCGGCGCCAGCCTGAGCGCTTCCGGCAACCGCAATTCGCCGGGCGCCAGCCAGCGCACCCTGGGACTGTCGCTGTCCTACCTGCTGTACGACTTCGGCGTACGCGCCGCGAATCTGGAGAACGCACGCCAGCTGCTTGCCGCGGCGAGCGCGACGCAGGACAGCACGGTGCAGGCGGTGTTCCTGTCCGCGGTGCAGGCCTATTACCAGACCCATGCGACGCAGGCGGTGCTAGATGCCGCGCGCGAGGCCGAGCGTGCCGCGAAGGGCAGCTTCGCCGCCGCCGAGGCGCGCTATCTCGCGGGCAGCGCGACGCCCGCCGACAAGCTGCAGGCGCAGACCGCATACTCGCAGGCCACGCTGAACCGCATCGCGGCCGAAGGCAACCTGAAAAAGGCCATCGGCGAGTTGGCGAACATCATCGGGCTGGAGGCGAACCGCAACGTGACGCTGGCGGCGGCGAACGCCGAAGCCGTCCCCGCGGGCTTCGAGCAGGACGTGAACGCGTTGATCGAGGAAGCCAAGCGCCATCGCCCCGACCTGATCGCCGCCGAAGCGCAGGTGAAGGCGGCCGAGGCCAGCGCGGCTGCGGCGCGCGCGGCGGGCAAACCCTCGATCTCGCTGACCGCCTCGACCACCCAGCTCAACACCGCGGGTGTCACCTCCCGCGGTTCGTCGCTAGGCGTCAGCGTGAGCATGCCGCTGTTCGCCGGCTACGCGCCGACCTATCGCGTGCGCGCCGCCGAGGCGCAGGTCGTGGCGCAGCAGGCGCGGACGGAGCGCGTGCGCCTGCAGGTCGCGCTGGACGTGTGGAATGCCTGGCAAAACCTCGTCACCGCGACGCAGTCGCTGCGCACGACCGCCGACCTGCTGGGCAGCGCGACGCAATCGGAGCGCGTCGCGCTCGGCCGCTACCAGGCCGGCGTCGGCAGCATCCTCGACTTGCTGAACGCGCAGAGCGCGCTGGCCTCCGCGCGTCAGCAACGCATCCAGTCCCAGCTCGACTGGAACGTCGGCCGCGCCGCGCTCGCCCAGTCCATGGGCAGCCTGGACGCAAACCTGTTGCAAACCCTCTCCCCCGAGAGGAGAGCGGAACAAGGTCTCGCTCCGCGAGATTCAATCTCCAGCCAGTCGCCCGTCGCACCCGAGAAAGCACTCCCATGAACAAATCACTGCGCTCCCCTATCGTCCTCTCGCTGATCGCCCTCACCCTCGCCGGCGCGGGCTACGCGACATACCGCCAGTTCGGCGGAGCCGCGACGGAACAGCAATATCGCCTGGAGAGCGTGGCGCAAGGCGAGCTCAGCCAGACCGTGTCGGCCAACGGCACGATCAACCCGGTGTCGCTGGTGAGCGTCGGCACCCAGGTGTCCGGCACAGTGAAGAAACTCTATGTGGATTTCAACAGCAAGGTCGAACAAGGGCAGGTGCTGCTGGAACTGGACGCAGCACTGCTGACCGCACAACAGAAGCAAAGCCAGGCCAGCGTGCAGAGCGCCGCCGCCTCGCTGGATCTCGCCAGCGCCAACGAGGCGCGCATGCGCAACCTGTATGGGCAGGAATACGTGTCGCGCCAGGAGTTCGACACCGCGGTGCAGGCGAAGAAGGCCGCCGAGGCGCAGCTGCAGCTGGCGCGCGCGGCGGTCGAGAAAGACCGCGCCAACCTCGCTTACTCGGTGATCCGCTCGCCGGTGTCCGGCGTGGTGGTGGACCGCGCGGTGGATGTCGGCCAGACCGTCGCCGCCAGCCTGCAGACGCCGACGCTGTTCAAGATCGCGCAGGACCTGGCGCAGATGCAGATCGACGCGAACTTCGCCGAGGCCGACATCGGCAACATCCGCGTCGGCCAGATCGCGCATTTCAGCGTGGACGCCTTTCCCGACCGCGGTTTTCAGGGGACGGTGCGGCAGATACGCATGAATCCGACCGTGCAACAGAATGTCGTCACCTACAACGTGGTGATCGACGTGGACAATCCCGAGCAGATCCTGCTGCCCGGCATGACCGCCTACGTGAGCATCGCCGTGGCGGAACGCAAGGATGCGCTGCTCGCGCCCAACGCCGCGCTGCGCTTCAAGCCGGCCAACGGCGAACCGGTCGCGGGCAATGGCGCGAAACCGAAGAACGGAAAAAGTTCGTCCGGACGCCCGCGCGACGCATTCTTCGGCAAGGTCTATGTGCTGAAGGACGGCAAACCGGCGCCGGTGGAGGTGTCTCTCGGCATCACCGACAACCGCAGCACCGAGATACTCGGCGGCGAACTCAAGGCCGGCGACCTGGTCATCGTCGGCGACACGCAGGCGAAGAACGGCGCGGCTGGCAGCAGCGCCGCACCGATGCGCATGAGGTTCTGATGACCGACACCGTCATCCGCATCGAAGGCCTGCACAAGTCATACGAGACTTCCGCGGGGTTGTTTCCGGTGCTGAAGAATGTCGACCTGCGGATAGCGGTCGGCGAGTTCGTCGCCATCATGGGGCCTTCCGGCTCCGGCAAATCCACCTTCATGAACATCCTCGGCTGCCTCGACGAACCCACGGCCGGGCGTTACGAACTGAACGGCCGCGATGTCGCGAATCTCGACCGCGACGAACTCGCCAGCTTGCGCAACCGCACCATAGGCTTCGTGTTCCAGGGCTTCAACCTGCTGCCGCGCATGTCGCTGCAGGACAACGTCGCGTTGCCGCTGATCTATTGCGGCGTGGAGCGCGACGAACGCCGGCAGCGCGCGCGCGACCTGCTCGCCAAAGTCGGACTGGAAAGATATTTCGAGTCCATGCCCAACAATATCTCCGGCGGCCAGCAGCAGCGCGTCGCGATCGCCCGCGCGCTGGTCAACCGGCCGCGCCTGATCCTCGCCGACGAGCCCACCGGCAACCTGGACAGCCACACCGGCGAAGAAATCATGGCGCTGTTCGATACGCTCAACCGCGAAGGCATCACCATCGTGCTGGTCACCCATGAGGCCGACATCGCCCAGCATGCCCAGCGCCAGGTGCATTTCCTCGATGGCCGCATCGTCGGCGACCATGCCGTTCAGCGGGAGCACCGCGCATGACGCTCGCAATGCTCGGCGAAGCCTGGCGCGCAATGGGCGCGAACCGGCTGCGCACCTTCCTGACCATGCTCGGCATGGTGATCGGTGTCGGTGCGGTGGTGCTGATGATGTCCATCGGCCAGGGCGCGCAATACGCGATCAAGCAAAGCATCAGCGCGATGGGCAGCAACCTGTTCATCCTGCTGTCCGGCAGCACCCAGGCCGGCGGCGTGCGCTCCGGCAGCGGCGGCGGATACACCCTGAATGTAGCCGACGCCGAAGCCATCGCCGAACTGTCCGGCGTACAGGCCGTCGCGCCCATCCACACCGGCAGCGCACAGGTGGTGTACGGACCGAACAACTGGAACACCTCGGTGATCGGCACCATGCCCGGCTATCTCGATGCGCGCTCCTGGCCGGTGGTCGCCGGCTCCGCATTCACCGACTCGGACGTGCGCTCCGCCACGCGCGTCGCGCTGATCGGGCAGACAGCCGCAGCCAACCTGTTCGGCGACGAAGACCCGGTCGGCAAGACCATACGCATCCGCCAGAGCCCGTTCGTGATACTCGGCATGCTGGGCGTCAAGGGCCAGGGCATGGATGGTCGCGACCAGGACGACACCATCCTGATCCCGCTGACCACCGCGCAGCGCCAGGTGTTCGGCAGCCAGTTCCCCGGCTCGGTGCGCATGGTGATGGTGCAGACCGAGACGCAGGAGATCATGCCGTCAGTGGAGAAGGAAATGACTGAACTGCTGCGCCAGCGCCACCGCATCCGCGAAGGTTTCGAGAACGACTTTTTCCTGCGCAACCTGACCGCCGCAGCCGACTCCGCCGCCGAGAGCACGCGCATCATGTCGCTGCTGCTGGGCGCGATCGCCTCGGTCTCGCTGCTGGTCGGCGGCATCGGCATCATGAACATCATGCTGGTCTCGGTCACCGAGCGCACCCGCGAGATCGGCATCCGCATGGCCATCGGCGCGCGCGAACGCGACATCCTGCTGCAGTTCCTGCTGGAAGCCATCATCATCTCGGTGGTTGGCTGTCTCATCGGCCTGCTGCTGGGCATCGCCGGCGCGCTGCTGGTCGAAGCGACCACCGGCACCCTGGTGATCATCTCGTTCAGCTCGGTGGTAGTCGCCTTCGGCGTCGCCGCGGCGGTGGGCATCTTCTTCGGCTTCTATCCGGCGAAGAAAGCCGCACAACTCGACCCGATCGAGGCGTTGCGCTACCAGTAACAACACCCTTGACCCGCCGGAGCAGATTTTTTGAATCGGAGAGCCGCAATTCGTTGACTGCCCCCACCCCGTTGTGGTCTAATTCGCGTCCTCTTCAGGGCGGTTAGCTCAGCGGTAGAGCACTGCCTTCACACGGCAGGGGTCACTGGTTCGAACCCAGTATCGCCCACCAAATCAGAAACCCCGCTTCGGCGGGGTTTTCTATTTCCGCCTCTCGCTTTGCGAACTCCCATATCGGAGATACAATGCTCGCTACTTTTGTAGCAAGGAGTCGATCATGGGAATGCCAGTGAGGATAGACGATGCACTGTACGAGCAGGCGCGGACAGAAGCTCAGATCGAGCACCGCACCATAGCCGGGCAAATCGAATACTGGGCAACGGTTGGTCGTGCTGCATTGGACAACCCCGATTTGCCTGTCAGCTTCATCGCCGAGGCTTTAGCCTCAATGCGCGAACCACGCGATCAGGCGACTCCATTCGTCCCGCGCAGTCATGCATGAGCTACGGCATTCAACAAACACGGCGGTTTTCCCGCCAGTACAAGAAATTGCATGACAACGTCGCGACTGACGTAGATTTTGCCGTCGCGGAGGTTGGTAAACAGCCCTCCATTGGCGAACGCAAGAAAGGCGATTTGGCTGATTTGTACGTTTACAAATTTCGCAGCCAAGGACAACTCTATTTGCTTGGCTATACCATCGAGGAAGAAGTGCGCCTGGTATATCTCGAAGCCATTGGGCCACACGAGAATTTCTATCGCGACCTCAAGCGTTAAGTCTCGCGTTGACGCTGTAGAGAAAACCATTTCCAACGATTTTCAGGCCAAGCATGACACTTCCTACAAAACTGGATTGCTATGGCGGCGTATCAAGCTGCCGAATTGGGATGAGTTCCAAACAGAAAAGGGCCAGACGCGTGTCTGGCCCTTTTGCCTTGATGCGATTGGCCGGTTCAGAACAGCTCGATGTCTCCGCCCACTGGCTTGCTCTCGATGGCACTCAGGTAACGTGTTTCTTCTTCCACGATGACGTTGTTGTGCAACGAGCGCAGACGCTTGACCCTTACCTTCCCCGTCGCCGGGAAATAGACCACCATGCGCGGATAGATGTCCCCTACATCCTCCGCAGTCACCCGCAGCCCCTCGGTCGCCAGATAATCGCGGGCGAAGGTGATGTTGCGCATGCCGACATCGGTCATATTCGCCAGAATGCGCCCGCCGCCGAACAGTTTGACCTCCAGGTTCTGGCGCTGGCCGCCGTGCTTCAGGATGACATTGATCAGGTGCTCCATCGCGAAGTTGCCGTAACGCGTGGCCGCGCTCAGGCTGGTGGATTTCCAGCCGTCGGCATCGGCTGAAGCCGGCAGCATGAAGTGGTTCATGCCGCCGATGCCGCTGACCCGGTCGCGAATGCAGGCGGAGATGCAGGAGCCCAGCGTGGTATAGACCCCTTCGTCATTCGACGTGACGTAATATTCGCCGGGCAGCAACCTCGCCGCATAGGTTCCGTAGGTATGGTTCCAGTTGCGCCTGACATGCTCGAAACCGGGAAGCACCAGTGGCGGTCGGGGAATGGGAGGGGGAGCCATGGGTCGCCTGCCGTGTGTTATCGGGTCGCGGATTGGCCGGAGTCGATGAACAGCTTTTCAAGCTCGACGATCTCTTCCTGCGCTTCGCGCACCACCAGTTCGACGATCTCCGCGCCGCGCTCTATGCCGCACATCTCCCAGGCATGAGCATCCACCGCCGTTACGTCTTCCTGATCCAGCGTATCGATCTCCGCCATTTGCGCCAGGATATTGGCGATATGCACCAGCGCGACTTCGCGCGGATAGTGTTCTGCATCGCAGACCGAGTGATGGAAACCGATGCATTCCTGCAGCAGCGATGGAAGGTTCCACTGGCGCGCCAGTTCTGCGCCGACCTGCGCGTGATCGAAACCCATCGCCTGCCGCTCGGCCTCGTGGATCGGCAAATCGTCCACGCTGTCCAGCACCCGCAACAAGGCATCCTTGGCCTGCTCAGGCAGGCGATTGAAAATGACCAGTTCGCCGATGTCGTGCAGCAGCCCAGCGGTGAACACCGCCTCGGGATCGCACTTCCCTGCCCTACGGGCCAGGATGCGCGCGATCACCGCGCAATACAGGCTGTGCCGCCAGAAGTTGTCCATGGACACCAGATCGTTCGGCAAGCCGGCGAAGCTGCTGGCGACCGACATCGACAGCGCGAGACTGCGTATCCGGCTTGTGCCGATCACCGACACGGCCTTGTCGACGGTGTCGATCGAGGAAGAAAAACCGTAGAACGAACTGTTGGCGACCCGCAGCAGCCGCACGGTAAACGAAGGATCCTGGCTCACCGCCTTGGCGATGTCGGCCATGCTGCTGTCCGGGTCGTCGATGAGCTGGTTGATGCGCACGAACACATGCGACAGCGTGACCAGACCTTCCACTCCGCGAACCAGTTCGACGATTTTTTCGTTGTCTGCCATGGCCGGACAATCTCACGATGCCGCCGC
>Ga0209211_10005069_pt1 | contig 19950 bp, 23 predicted proteins | sample RifGroA2_FD_183992 | JGI IMG/M metagenome (GOLD analysis project Ga0209211, IMG submission 183992) | Groundwater microbial communities from Rifle, Colorado, USA - Groundwater A2 (SPAdes) (version 2) | ecosystem: Environmental > Aquatic > Deep subsurface > Groundwater | place: Rifle, Colorado...
TTCGGTCTTGGCTAAGCGGTCAATCAATTCCATTTGCGCGGGGGTTTCGAAAAGAAGCTGATGGTCGTACTGACCGTGGATATCAATCAAAAGAGCGCCGATTTCCCTCAAACCCGACACATTCACATTCCGGCCGTTGATAAGGGCGCGGCTGCGGCCTTCCGCGAGTTCACGCCTCAAAATCAAATAATCGTTTTCTTCTTCCAGATAAGAGGCGACGGCTATATGCTGCCGCAGTTTTTTGTCCTGAATGTCAAACACGGCCTCGACAAAGGTCTGCTTGGCGTCCTGCCCGGCCAAGACTTCCAGCCTTTCTCCTAAAACAAAACGGAGTGCGTCGATGAGAATGGACTTTCCTGCCCCGGTTTCACCCGTGAGCACGTTTAAACGGGGGCTGAACTCCATGGTCAGGGAGTCAATCAGCGCGAAGTTGCGGATACTAAGCTCTTTCAGCATGGACCGTTATTTTACCACTCAGAAAAGAAAGGAGCTCCTGAAAAAATCGAGAAATTCCTGGGGCAAGGGGGAAGAAAACTCCATCCACTCGCCCGTCCGGGGGTGCCGCATTCTGAGGCTGGACGCATGCAGGGCCAGCCGCGGCATTTTAACCGTTTCCAGCATGGCATCATCCCAGCCGCACTGCACGTAGCGGTCGTAAATGCCAAGATCGATATAGATTTTGTCGCCCACCAGGGGATGGCCTGAAAGCGCGAGATGCGCGCGGATTTGGTGCATTCTGCCCGTTTGAGGCCTTAAGCGGAGCAAAGAAAACCGGCCGTTTTCTTCCATGACTTCGTAATCGGTCACCGCGGTCTCACCCTCGGGATCAAGCACGCGCAAATGATAATTATTTTCGATTTTATAACCCAGTGATTCCGTAAGGCTTCCGTTCTTTTCGGCCATTTCCCCAAAAACCAGGCCGCAATATTCCTTATGAACGGTACGCGCTTCAAACTGGGGGGCTATCCGCGAGGCCGCTTCCCGGGTCTTGGCCGCTATGACCACGCCGCTGGTCTCGGAATCCAGCCGGTTGACCATTCTGAGTTCCTCCAGGGAATGATCACTCTTCACGATAGAAAGTAAATTTTTTTCCTTGAACCGGCCCACGGGATGGACCGGAAGCGGCGCGGGCTTGTCCAGCGCCATCATGCATTCGTCCTCATACAGGATTTTATAATCCGTGCGGACGTAAAGGTCTTTTTCTTCCCTTCGGTTCGCGCTAATCACGCGCGTCCCACAAATAACGCCTGGTTTCCTCAACCACCACGCCGCTTAAGACAATGAGCGAGATGAGATTGGGAAAAGCCATCAGGGCGTTGGCAATATCGGCAAAGGTCCACACCATAGGAAGCGAAGCCACGGAACCGGCCATCACGGCAAAAACCCAGAGCCAGCGGTACACCGGAATGGCCTTTTCACCGAACAAATATTCGGCCGCCTTTTCGCCGTAATAAGACCACCCGAGAATGGTGGAAAAAACAAAAGTTAAAAGCCCTATCGTCAGGACCCAAGGACCTATTACGGGAAAGTCCTGAAAGGCCGCCTTGGTAAGAGAAGCGCCGTTAAGCCCCTGAGTCCATTCCCCGGAATTGACAATCACCAGTCCGGTGAAGGCGCAAACCACCACCGTGTCCCAAAAAGTGCCGGTTGAAGAAACCAGCGCCTGCCTCACGGGATTTTTAGTCTGCGCCGCGGCAGCCACAATGGGCGCGCTGCCCAGGCCCGATTCATTGGAAAAAAGCCCGCGCGCGATACCAAACCGTATTGCCTCTTTGACGCCCGCGCCCAAAAATCCGCCTAAAGCGGCATGCCCCGTGAAAGCGCTTTTCAAAATCAGCATGAAGGTCTGCGGAATGGTGTCAATTTTCATGATCAGCAAAATCAAACAGCCGGCCACATAAAAAACCGCCATAAAAGGCACAAGTCTCTCGCAAGCCGAAGCAATGGACTTGATGCCGCCCACAATGACCAGGGCCGTCAAAACAGTCATCACCAAACCGGTCACCCAGGGAGATATGTGAAAAGTTTCTTTCACTAAGGCTGAAATAGAATTGGCCTGAACCATATTGCCGATGCCGAAAGCCGCAATCGCGGTGAATCCGGCAAAAAGGACACCCAGCCATTTGGCATTCATGCCTTTTTCCAGCACATACATGGGGCCGCCGGCCATAAGCCCGTTTTCCTTGCGCACACGGTACTTCACTGAAAGCACGGCTTCGGCGTATTTGGTGGAAATTCCCAGCACGCCGGTAAGCCACATCCAAAAGACCGCGCCCGGCCCTCCGGCCGCCACGGCCGTGGCCGCGCCCACGATATTTCCCGTTCCGATAGTCGCAGCCAACGCAGTCATCAAAGCGCCGAAATGGCTGACATCGCCCTCCCCTTCGCCGGATTTCTCAAAAGAAAGCCGGATGGCTTTGCCGAGATAGCGCTGAATTCCCTTAAGACGGAAGGTAAGAAAAATGTGGGTCCCCAATAGAAGGATAAGCGTGGGCGGCCCCCAAACCGCGTTGCTTACCGTATTAAGGAAGGTTTCTAGTTCGTTTATCATGATGGCGCTATCAGCAGGCAGGAGACATAACGTGAATCAACAGGTTTCCGGAAATCAAGGCCGGCCAATTCGGATTCAAGGCGGCTGAAGACAAGCGCCCAAAAAGGCTCGAGCGCCTTGCGGCCTTCAGTTGAAAAAAAATGGGATAAAAACTTTTCCGCTAGAGACGGGGTCAAAACACTTTTCCCGGTACCGCGCGTGAAACCTTTTTCAAGAAAGGCCCGCACATTTCCCTGCGATAAGGGTTTGTCGGAAATACTTCCGTCCAGGGAAAACCGGACAAAAAGAGTGCCGCACAAAGAAAAAAGAGTGCCGCGCATGCCGGTCCTTTTGGATTCAAGGTGAAGCCGGTCAAAAAGCGCCGGGAAATGGCTCGCGAGAAAGGCATGAGCAAGCTCCGTCTCGGTGACCCTGAGCCGGATTTTTTCAATATCACGCGCGTTTCGAAATTCCCGGAACCCGAGCTCTCCTTTTCCTTCATCACAAAAAAACGGCAATCCTGCCGGAGTGAAATTTCTCAAACCGCCGCCCTGAAGCACCCCTTTAAGAATATCCTGGTACGGGGCGTCGAGAAAATCAAAACACACCCGCTCCTCGTCTTTCCAGTATTTGCGCACCACGCCCCAGGCTTCTTCCCTGAGGCTCTGCAGCACGCCGGCTCCCCAGCGGAAAATAATTTCAAGCCAGCGCTGTTTGAGAATATCGCGCGCCTTGGCCGCGTCGCCGCCGCTCAAATCCTCGAGCCCTATATTGACCATGTGCCTTGACCGCTCCACGCCGCGCCGCACCCGCTCTTCCGAACTCAGGTCAATGCCCTCGCAGGCCACCACTTTGTTGGAAAGCCACATCAACTCTTCACGGACGCCTTCCAGGACTTCCCCGCCGTCTTCCCGGAGAAGCGCAAGCACGTCGTCCAGAAAAAGCCGGCTCTCGGACCACGTGCTGGGATAATGGGAGATAGCCGGAGGCTCTGAGTCCGGCACCCTTTCTTTCAGCGGAAACTTTTCAAAATCCTCCCGCGTGATGGGGTGATAAATACGCCGCGCCCTTTCCGGGTCCGGAAACCCGTGCTCGGCCAGCCGCATTTCACGGCGACGGTAGGCCTCTTCCTCAATCTCATCATCCAGCTCATTCAAGATACCTTCAAGCAGCGCCACGTACTTTCCCCGGTGATGTTCATAAATCTTTTCCATGGCCTGTTTGACCGGCTCCAGGTCATCTTCCTCAACCAGGATGTAATACATATTGTCCAGCGTGAAGTAAGGCGAATCACCAAGCACCTCATCCAGCGCGTATTCCCATTCGGGCTTCACGACCTTGATCATTTTTTTAAAACCCGTCACCACCATCTCATAATCCATTTCATCAAACCAGCGCACGAAATTCTGCGAACCCGCGCCGATAAGCGCGCGCAGCCAGCCCGCGAATCTTTTCCCGCTGACGCGGTCTTTTTTCCAGCAGTCGATATCGGAAAGAAAAAAAAGCTGCTCAAGATTGGCGTAACGGATAACTTCGGTAAGTTCGTCGCGGTCAAGCTCCCGGGTAAGAAGATAGAGTTCTTCCGGAGAAAGCGAACGTGTCAGAGTGTCGGGCTCGTGGCAGTAAGGAAAGAGGTCTCCCCTTTCCTGGAAGGAGCTTTGATAAAAAACCTTGGCCTGTTCCTGGGGATCGAGCGCCTCAAACTGTTCTTTGTTCATCTTCGGCTTCAGCTTTTTTTAAATCCGCCAATTCTTCAAGCAGGAGATCGCGGGAAGACCGGAAGGTGTTATCGGGCAATTTCAAGCGTATCGGAATTCCGTACGAGAAAGTAGAAGTGCAATACTGTTTGACCCATTGTTCGGCAGTCTGCTTCTTGTAATTGACCGCCAGAAACCAACGAGCGATAGGCACCGCCACCTGTGTGTTATAAAAAGTGCCCTCATAGAGAACTTCTATTTTTGTCCCCTTGAAACGGTCAATCAAATAAAGGATGCGGGAAAGCTCCGAAGGGCTGCGTTTCTTGTATTCATGAAAAGCTTCAGACTCTCGCACGGGCGGCAGGCCGTTAATCTCTGCGTGTGCGGTGTCAGCCCATCCAACGGCTGTCACGCAAGCGAGCAGAACAAAACCTATCCATTTAATATGATCACGCATAAAATTTGCCTCTTGGGAGTTTTTCAAAAGCGGTATTCTACCACAAACGGAAGGAATTCCTACTTGAAAGGTAACACTAGGCTGTAGGCTGAGACCGGGACAAAAGCTCGCGCACAACCGAAGCCGTTTCTTTGCTCCTTGAAGCGCAGAAAACAAGCCGGGCGCTATGCGCCCGCATGGAATCACGCAGCACGTTTTTACCCACCCGCACCTGTTTACCGTCTTCAAGAAACACCGTACCGCTCGAAGCCAGTGGCGCGGCCCTTTTCTGAAACTCCCGCAGCCCGGCTCCCACCGGCGGAGCGACTGTTGCCGCGGAAATCAAATCATACCCTGTGTAGTTCACGCTGTTAAAGGCCTCGCCCTGAGTTGCCAGAATATGGGCCATGTTATTTTCCTGAAAAGAGATTTCAACCTCCGGAGATGGCATCGAAGGCCGTTCGCGCCGGCCCGCATCCATGATCAAAAGCCAACCCACACTTCTTCCTTTCGCGTCTTCGCAATTCTTTCCGTCCATTAAAATCATGATTTCCTGGTTGGCCTTGATTTCCGACCGCTTCAGCGCTTCCCTGGACACCCGTATTTTCATTCCGTTTTTAAGCAAAAGCGTGCCGTCATTCCAGATTTGATCGATGGTGGAAACATGCGAATCGGGCGGGGTGATGGTTTCGACTTGCGCCGAAACCATCCCGCAGGGCCACAGCAGAAAAAACATGAACGTTAAAATACTCGCTTTATTCATCATTTCGTTTTCGGCAGTTCTGTCCACCCCACCCCTTAAAACCGGGGCCGGGTCAGAAACTTTGCCGGTCCTCAAAACCGCGAGAACCGTTCCGGTGCCTAAACCGGAAGCCCTTTCCTTAGCGGAAAGTTTGCCCTTTCGAACGAAAATCACATCTAAGTAAAGATTAACGTGCAAATAGCCGAGATGCAAATAAGGGGCTTAATTAGCTTGTTTTTGTAACATCAATGCTCTAAACTAGTTATAGATAGCCGAGGGTTAGCCATGATGAAAGTCAAGGATTTGATGGAAAAGGAAGTCGTGACTGTACGCATGGAATCGACTTTCCGGGAATTATTCATCCTGATTTTCAATTACCACATAACAGATTTTCCCGTGGTGGACACCAATCATCATCTCAAAGGAATGGTTTACGAGCGAGATCTGCTGCTTGCCCTTTACCCGCCCTATGTGAGCTTCACGGATAATTTCCCCGATATCTCAGACCTGCAGGAGCTCGCCATGTCAGTCCAGGATCTGCAGCTGGAAAGAATCACCACCACCAAAGTACTTTCCGTGGGACCCGAAGACAACCTCATGAAAGCTGGCTCGGCCATGCTGGTGGAAAAAGTATCCACCGTGCCCGTGGTGTCAAACGGCGTGGTGGTGGGCACGGTGAAACAAAATCAGATTTTTTCCAGCATCATGCGCCTGGCCGAGAGCGAACAATTTGAAATCAACCAATCTTCACATCATCCGGAAAATAAAACAGCGGGCGTTGACTACACGCCCAACGACCCTGTAACTGAAAAACGTCTTTACAAAAGGGTGAAAGTGAATATGACCGTGGCCTACAAATTAACTTCCCTGAATGCGCCCGAGACCGTCGCGAGCCGCGGGCATTTGGCATCCGCTATAAATATCAGCACAGGCGGCCTGCTTCTAAGAACGGAACTTCCTCTGCCCGTGAACACGCTTCTCAACCTCGCTTTTGACCTTTCGGGAAAAAATCTGCCCATTAAAAGGATAGGCCGCGTCACACGCTGCGTGCCTTCCAAGGACCCGGGATTTTATGAAGTGGGCATTATGTTTCTCGCCATGTCCACCGAGGAAATCAAGCAAATCGATTCGTATCTCACCCGCCTGGGCTAGGCCACTTCAAGGGCCAAGACCCGGCGGTAACAACGGCCGGAATGCAAAAAAACACGGGTGAACGGCATTTTCATCATTCCCTCCACGAATCTTGCAAGACCGCGCAGCCAGGCGGAAACAAAAAACTCCCGCAGTCCGAGGTTGAAGGATTTCGTTAGGGTCCGGCGGACGGTTGGGGAAACCGCCTTGAACCAATCCCCTATTTCCTTCTCTTCGGGAAATAGAAAACGCTCGTGTTCTTTTAAAACCTTCATATCCAAGCCGCATTCTTTTTCGAACTTCCTGGCTATCCGTAAATCCTGTTCCCGTGCTTCCTCACCGCAAGGAAAAATCATAAGCACGCTTTTTCGGGACACCCGGAGCGCTTCCGCAAGAATTCGACAGCGTTCCTGTGAAGGAACGTGCTCCAAAAGGTCGGCGCTGAACACCAGGTCAAAGGTTTTATTCTGGAATGGAAGTTGAACGGCGTTTGCTTGAACACGGGAAGCGGCGGGAGCGCGGCGGTTGAACTGGATATCCGTGCGGACCACAGGATATTTCAGATAGGAGGTGAGGCCGAAATCGCCGGACCCGATTTCCAAGACCTGTGCGTTTTTTCCATTCCGGCGTATCCACTCAATCACCGGCTGATAACGCAAATAGGCGTCCGGTTCTATCCATAAAGCGGGGACACGGCGTGCGGCGGCCCAAAACGGTTTTTCCATGCTTCATTATAAACCGCCCCATAAAACAATGACGGAAAAATTAAAAAGCGGGGGGTGCCGTGTTTTCAGTGATTATGAAAACGGGTTTGCAAAATATCGGCCAGCGCGCGGCATGCATCCACGGTGGTGAATATGCCCACCACCTTGCCGTTTTGCATCACAATCGCGGAACCGTATCTTTTGTTGGCCATTTCCAAAGCCACTTCGCTCAAAGGCGCTTCGGGTGAAACCTCGTACGGATGTTCATGACAGGCATCGCGGACCACGGCCTTGGTGATGTCCACGCCTTCAAGCCCGGTAACCATTTTAATGTCCCGGTCACTTAGAATGCCTATCACCCGGCCCCCTTCCAGCACGGGCAAATGACGGATTTGATGTGTTGACATAACGGTGCGAGCGGCGGCCAAGGTTTCCCAAGCGCCTATCGAATGAGGTTGACAGGTCATGAATTTCTGCACAGTCGGTTCGGACTTAGACATTAACGGTTCCTCCTTGTCCACTTCCACAGGTTGATTCCAGCCATGGCCGCGAAAACCAAACCAAAAAGGCCCCATACGCTCATCATCATACGCTGCTGCTGATTTCTGATTTGATTAAAATAACGCTCCCCTTCATCCTCAGGATAAGACTCTGTTTCGCCCAAAAGCCTGGCCCGGTACATCAGGTTTGGCGGCACGATATCCGGTTCGGCCGCTCCCTTTTCAATCATGGCCCTGTTCACGAAAGTGCCGTCTTCAAGAAAAAGATAAGCCAGCAGCCTGCCGTAACGGTCTTTTTTTTCAACGTCGTACTGAATGCTCACCTTTTTATTAAGCACCAAATCCCTGAGAACAGCGGCCGCGCCAACGCCTTGTTCCCCTTCAGGGACCTTGACGCCTATCAGCTCCACCCTTTCACCGCTGGCAAGCATCACGCTGTTGCCGTCCACGACTTGAATCACGGCGGCCGAATAGCGCTGCGGACGGTACGAAGAACGGCTGGTCTTCGAAGATTGACCATAACGCCTTGCCTCATAACACCGGTCATATTCCCCGGGCCAATTGGATTTGAGATAATTGACCGCCAGCCGCTGTTCCGGCGTCAACTGATTGTGCGTCAGGCGGCCCGCGCCCAATTCACCCGCAACCTGACAGCCGGCCTCTTTGTCCTTATCCCCGAAACTTTCACTGGGAGAAAAAGAAGTTTGATAGGCGTCGGCCGCAAAAACCGGCGCGCAAACCCCTAAAAAAAAGACCAGAAAAAAAACATTTTTAATTGTCATTCGCCTATCACCTTCACCAGCACGCGCTTGCGCCTCCGGCCGTCAAATTCGGCGTAAAATATTTGTTCCCACGGTCCAAAATCAAGTTTGCCCTGCGTGATAGCCACCACCACCTCGCGGCCGAAAATCTGACGCTTCAAATGCGCGTCGCCGTTGTCCTCGCCGGTTTGATGATGCCTGTACTTATGAACGTCATAAGGCGCCGTTTTCTCCAGAAAATCGTCAAAATCTTTGATCAGCCCAGGCTCGTCATCATTGATGTAGACACTGGCTGTGATATGCATGGCATTCACCAGGCAAAGGCCTTCCCTGACCCCGCTTTTTCGCACCACTTCTTCCACCTTGGGGGTGATGTTGATGTATTCCCGCCTGCTTTTGGTCTCAAACCACAAATATTCGGTTTGCGATTTCATAACTGTCTCCTATCGCTCAGGTCTGCCAGCCATTGGATAAGATTTGAAAAAAAACGGATATACGTAGCGCCCACTTCGACCCCAATATCGTCTTTCACGTGAAGCCGGCGGCTGTTTCCGCCCCAATCCACCAAACCGCCGCACCAGTGAGGCGCCGCGTCCGTGGCAAAGGCCGCTGTTCTGAGGCTCCGATTGCCGTGAATCACCAGCAAGGGCTCACCCGGTTTTGCAAGAGACAAAGAGCCCTTGCCGCGGTTTTTAGAGAAAATTTTGCGCGCGGAAAGAATCACCGTGCTGTTTTTCTTCGGTCTGACGCGGTTCAGCCCGCAAATCACCGGCGGAGGATTAAAGGTAACCGCTTCCAGCACCGGATGTTTTCTTAAAGGACAAGCCAACGCTCCGCCCGAAAAATTCAGCCTGTCATCACGGCCTAGGCAGGTGACAGGCAGCCGTTTTTCAATCAAGGAGCCATTCCACCCGCCGAAAGGACCGGAAAAAGAACCCCAGCCGCCTATCATGAGAAGGCCGGCCCCTTCATCAATCCTTTTGGCGATGAAACGCTCCGACCGTACAGGCAGCTGTTTCCGGGAATAATCACTGAAGATAAAAACATCAAAAGGTATGCTGAGCAACTTTTCATTCAGGCGGGTGGCGGGGGGCACATGCACATACTGGGCTCGTATATGCGTGAGGATACCCAGCAGGTAATTGGCCGGACCTCCTGCCGGGCTGTCGCCCGCGTAAAGAACTCTCATAGTGCTGGAAAATAGCTCTCTTTTATTTTTCTGTCAACTTTAAGTTATTTGTTACGTAACATAGTATAAAATAAAAACATGGCCTTTTTCGACTCGCTGCTTTCATTTTGGAACAAAGCCACGGCGGAACCTCCCCAGGAGCCGCGGCCCAAAGTCTTTGAACGGGTGGAAGTGGCTTTCTGGAAATCCAACACTTACCGCGCTGAAAACGGCGACCTCGAAGACATCACCCCTTCCTCGGTCCGGGTGGTTTCCTACTGGAACCTTTCGCGCGGCAATAAAATCGAACTGAATCTCACCTTCCCGCTTGATTTCCCGAGCGAATCGCATTCCATACGCGTCGCGGCCCTGGTCACCCGCTGCCGCAAACCCAGAGGGCGCAGGCGTTACCGCATCGACTGCCAGCTCAAGGAGATTGATGTGTCCGTGGCCCAAAAAATCCAGGAATTCATTGATTGGGCCGCTAAACAGCCTTGATCTTTCTTTTCGCGCACCTATCCGCCAGATAAACAACCGAATAAAACGGAATGCCTCCGTGCCGGCCGAGACCTATCTCACAGGTCAGGCTGGTCGAATACCCGCTTTCACACCCCGCTGAAAGCCGGTCTTTCAATCCTTCCAGCGCGGAAGCCGTCAGCTCGGGAACAGTAAACCCTTTGTCTCCCGCGAAACCGCAACAAGCCGCTCCCGTGTCTATCACTTTTTCAGCGCATAAAGACAAAATCTCTTTTTGCGCCTTCGCCAATCCCATTTTCCGCGCGCTGCAAGTCACATGATTGGCCACGGGGCCCGCTATTTTTTCAAACTCAAGTCTTTCCAGTAAAAACTGTTGGATAAAACCCACCGGTTCATAAAAATCCGCCTGGCCGGATGGAAAAACCTCCTGCATACGCATCAGGCAGGGACTGGTGTCAAAAAGCACGGGGTATTTTCCGTTCTCGCCTGCTTTCCGCAATGCCTGGACCAATTCCCGGCGTTTGATTTCACCCTGTTCAGGGAACCCCTTGCTTTCAAAAGCCAGGCCGCAGCACAAATTTCCAGCGTTTTCCGGATACACGGCTTCCACGCCGGCTTTGTTTAGCAATGAAATCATTTTCCCGGTTTGAGTCTCCTTTTCCCTGCCGCCTGCGGGAGCTCCCAATATCCGGGCCAAACAGCTTGGAAAATAAACGGCTTTCAGCGAAGCGCCGTTCAAAGCAACCTTAGGCGCCGGCCATACCGCGGGACCGGAAAAGATACGAAAGGTTTTGAGCGCTCCCAGCATACCTCGGGCCACGGCCGTGAGCTCAGCCATATGCCCGGCGGCGAATACTGCTACTGCCCGCGCCGCTTTCGAGCGTTTTTCCTGCCGCAAATTTTTGATCAGCTTTCCGGTGTCAATGCCCACCGGGCAATGCATGGCGCAAATCCCGTCCGCGGCGCAGGTTTCATCTCCCTGATACCGGAACGCTTTTTCAAGCGCGCGCAACCGGGGTTTGTCGCATCTTTCGCCGGCCAGCCGGGCCATTTCCCTGAAAATCACGATACGCTGCCTGGGAGTCAAAGTTAGATTTCTCGACGGACACTGGGGTTCGCAAAATCCGCATTCCGTGCATTGATCAATCACCGGCCGCGCCTTGGGCAAGGGCTTTAAATTTTTAGTGTGGATGGCGGTGTCCGGGTTCAGAATAACACCCGGATTGAGCAACCCCTCCGGGTCAAAAATATTTTTAATCTCTTTCATCAGCGCGTACGCCTCAGCGCCCCATTCTCTTTCCACGAAAGGCGCCATGTTGCGGCCCGTGCCGTGCTCGGCTTTCAGCGAACCGCCGTACTCCCCAGCCACCAGGTGCGTGACTTCGTCCATAAAACGGGCATACCTGGTAACTTCCTCCGGCCGGTTAAAATCCTGGGTGAACACGAAATGCAAATTCCCCTGAAGCGCGTGGCCGAACAAAATGGCGTCGCGGTAGCCGTGTTTGGCGAGCAGAGATTGAAGGTCCATGGCCGCGCCGGCCAAACGGTCTATCGGGAAAGCGACATCTTCTATGATAACGGTGGTCCCGGCCTCACGCATAGCGCCTATAGTCGGGAAAAGCCCCTTGCGGACATTCCACAATCGGGAACATTCGGCGGGGTCAAAACTGAAAGCCGGCTTTTCAAGTGTGGAAAAATTCCGCGCCGCGTCAAGAATGGCTTGCGTTCTTTTTTCAAGCAGCGGTCCGCTATCCGCCTGAATTTCGACCAAAAGCGCCACGCCTTTTCCGGACATGCAGGCCTTGTCCATCAATTCCACGGCCGCGGGATCAAGCCGTGAAAGGCACGAAGCCGCCCGGCAGGCGGCCTGCATGTCCTCAAACAGCATGAGGCCCGTTGCCTTGAACGAATAATCAGGCACGGTCCTTAGCGTGATTTCCGCGATAAAACCCAAAGTGCCCTCGGAGCCAATCATCAAATGCTGCAAAATATCAACAGGGTCTTCAAAATCCACCAGGGCGTTCAGGCTGTAGCCCGTGGTGTTTTTCATTTTGTATTTTTGCCGGATTCTTTCCGCCAAGGCCTTGTTGCCGATCACCTTTGCACGCAAAGCGCTTAGACGTCCGGCCATTTCCGCGTGCGAGCCCAAAAAAACCCGCCGGTTTTCCGCCTCGCCCGTATCCAGCACGGTACCCTCAGCCAAAATCACGCGCATGGACTCCAAGGTCTGATAAGTATTCTGAGAAATCCCGCAGCACATGCCGCTCGCGTTATTGGCCGCAATGCCGCCTATCATGGCGGAGTTGATGGAGGCCGGGTCAGGACCAATTTTGCGGCCATAGGGGGCGAGCGCGGCATTGGCGTGACTGCCTATTACTCCGGGCCCGAGCGTCACGGATGCGCCATCGGCGCCGATCGCTATTTTCTTCCATCCCTGACCGGCCAACACAAGAACGGAGTCCGTCACCGCCTGGCCTGAAAGACTGGTGCCGGCGGCCCTGAAAGTGAGGGCTATCCTTTTCTCCCTTGCCAGGCGCAGAACACCGGTCACTTCCTGTTCGCTTTCAGCCTTGACCACAATCCGTGGGATTAAACGGTAGAAACTCGCGTCCGTGCCATAGGCAAGGCAGCTTAAATCATCGGTGAAAATTCTAGAGGCAGGGATATCGCGGGAAAGCGCGTCGCGAAATTCAAGATACGGTTTGGTAAGCACGGGTCAGCGATTGTCCGCTATTTCGTTAATCGCCTTCCATTCTTTTTCCGAAACAGGCTGCACGGAAAGCCTTTGCCCTCGCTGGAGCAAGGGCATTTTGGCCAGGGCCGGAATATTCTTTAGCTTCTCAAGTGGAATCAACTCCTTAAACTTTTTTACGAATTTGATTTCCACCGCGTACCAAGTCGGGTCTTTCAGGTCGCTCGCATCATCATAATGAATATCCTTTTTGTCAAAAGCGCTGGGGTCGGGATAACCTTCTTTAATCACTTCCGCGATTCCCGCTATGCCGGAAGGCTCGGCGTTGCTGTGATAGAAAAAAACCAAATCCCCTTTTTTGATGCTGTCCCTTAAAAAATTCCTGGCCTGATAGTTGCGGACGCCGTCCCAATAAGTAACCTTGTCGCGGGCCAAATCATCGATCGAATACGCTTCAGGCTCGCTTTTCATCAGCCAATAATTCCCGGCCATCTTCCACCTCCTCTAGTTTCATCGGACAGTTTCTCTATTTGAGGCTATAATGTCAATATTATGATTGTCAAAAAACCGGACACCTTGCTCCCCTACTTGCTGGCGGAGCTTCAACCGCACACGCGGGGTGAAATCAAAAGGTATCTTAAATTCAAATCCGTGTCCGTGAACGGAATTCTCGTGACACACCACGATCACCCCCTTTATCCCGGCGACAGGGTCTCGGTGCAAACCGACATCAAAAAAACAACCCAGCGCGATTTCTTAAAATCCAAGCTTCAGGTGACTTACGAAGACGAATCCGTGATTCTCATCCACAAACCGGCCGGATTGCTCACCGTGGCCACGGAAAAGGTCCAGACAGACACGGCCATTCACCAGGTCATGCAATACCTTAAACTCGCGCGGCGAGTCGATCCAAAAATAAAACGCGGCGACACTCATAGGACCAAAGAAGTCTTTGTCGTACACCGGCTGGACCGCGAAGTCTCGGGGCTTATTCTTTTCGCGAAAAACTATGAGGCCAAGCTGAAACTTCAAACCGGATGGGAGAAGGTTGAAAAACGCTACTACGCGGTGGTGGAAGGCGCTCCGGCCCAGGAATCGGGGACCGTGCAAAGTTACCTGAAGGAGAACAAATACCTCAACATGTACTCGTCGGATAAAGCTGACGGCAAACTTTCAATCACTCACTACAAAATCCTGAAAAAAAGCGCAAACAACCTTTATTCCCTGCTTGAAATCCGGCTTGAAACCGGCCGCAAACACCAAATCCGAGTCCACCTCGCGGACTTGGGCTGCCCCATCGCGGGCGATGACCGCTACGGCGCCAAAACCAACCCCATAGACCGACTGGCCCTGCATTCCTTCCATCTTGCTTTCAACCATCCGAGAACAGGCAAACATATGAACTTCACCCTGCCCATCCCCCCGGTCTTCAACCGCCTGATTTCTTCCGGAAATTAAAACTTAAATTTTCCACTCATTGGATTGATTCCAGAACCATCAACCCCCAAATAAGGCCAAAACGGAATTTGGCCTTTTCGGAAACCTTCATCCCACTCTCCGTAAATAATTTCTCAGCCTGGGCAAGCGAATAACATTCCTTGTGCGCCGGATCCAGCATTTTAAGAACAACATCGCAAATACGGCAGACCAGATAATCCCGGCACCAGTCCAAAAGGACTAAACGCCCTCCTTTTTTTAAAACGCGCTTCATTTCAACTAACGTTTGCCCCGGTTGATCAAAGTAGTGAAAACAATTGGCGCAAACCACCGTGTCGAACCTTTCCGATTCAAATGGAAGGTCCGAAGCATTGGCCTGTAAAAATGCAAGGCTCGGGCTAAGCTTCTGTTTTTCTCCGGCCACGGTAAGCATCTCCTCCGAAATATCCACTCCGGTGATCGAAAGACCGGGCCAGCGTTTCAGCAGCAACTCTTCCAAAACGCCCGTGCCGCACCCGACATCGAGCACTGCCTCGGTTCCTTTGAAATCAACACGGCCGCTGAGATATCGCAGCGTGGTCCAGACATAATCATGCCAGCGGTGCTCATAATTGTGGGCAAGCTTGTTGTAGGTGTTTTTTACCGCGGTCTCATGGTTTTGCTCGCGTGCAGACATTCACAAATCTCCGGGGTTTAAATACTGCCATATCTTCTCATACTCTTTTTCAAGCTGCACGCGAATTGATTTCCCTTGCAGCGAGGCGGTGAGCACCGGGTAAGCGCCGCGGTTTCCGCAATCCGCGTATTGGATGAAATCAAAGGCATGAAGCCGGAAACCCGCGCCTTCAAGGCAGCGGATATAGGCCCGGGCATGGCGAGCTGTTTCCAAAACTGGCACCGAAATAAGAACGCCGCCGGGCGCAAGACATAGTTTGATGTTTACCAAAGCGCGCAGAATATTTTGCACGGTGGACAAGGTTTGCGTGTCCACCACAGCATCGAATTGACCAAGTAAGGGAGGCTGCCGGATTAAGCGCCGATCGGGCGCCCGCTCTTGCTGCACCGCGCGGTTGGCGCGGTGGGGGATGGTGCAAAGGTCCCAAACCAGGAACCGTGCGTTTTTAACTTTGAGTTTTGTCGCCATTTGTCCGGCCCGCGCGATACCGGCTTCCGAAAAATCCACGCCCGTCACCCGGGCTTGTGCGTGCCTGGCGTACCAGGTTGAAAGATAACCGGCACCGCACCCGAGGTCGAAAATGTTTTTTCTCCCCGCCAATCTCTCAGCCACCGCCTCCCCGCTGGCGCGGATAGCATCCGCTTTCATGGACAAAATAAGGGACGCTGTTTCCGGGCATGCCGCGGCGTCATAAAAAGCCTTCACATCCCGCGGATATTTTTTGGCGCACCGCTTGGTCACCTTATCGCGCAGACCGTCAAGTTCACGGGCTTTTTTTTCGCCGAGGCTTGAGCCGGCCCAAGCCCAATAATCATCGGTTTTGAAATGACGTATACCGTATAAGAGGAGGTGCTCGGCCAGACTTTGTTTCACGCGGGCTTCAAGCTTGCTGCGGTGAGAAGTGCCTCATACCCTTCACGGAACGTGGGGTATTTGAGTTTGACCCGCAAGGACTTCAACTGGGCGTTGGAACAGCGCTTGCCGGTCAAAACAGAGCAATCCATATGGTCTTTTATTTTTTGGCGCGTATCCTGGAGCCCCAGCTTTTCACCCAGCCACAACGCGAATTCGGAGCGCTTGACAGGCTCGTCATCCGTTACCAAATAGACAGCTTTAGATTGGCTGCGCTTAAAAATGGCGGCCATGGCACTCACGATGTCCTCGACGTGGATCATATTCATGTACCCGTCCTTGTCTTTGAGCCCCCACTCCCCTTTCCGGAAACCCTCGCCCCAGTTCCGGCCGGGTCCGTAAATCCCTGAAAGTCTTAAAACAGCTCCGGGCAGTTTTGAATTCAAAAATTGCTGTTCCGCTTCGAGCAAAATGCGGCCGGTTGCGGTGTCAGGCTCCGGCGGCGTGGTTTCATCCACCCATTGCCCTTGCTTGTCGCCGTAAACGCCCGTGCTGGAAAGATAGAGAATAAAAAGAGGCCAGCGGTTTTTTTCCATGCGGCCCAGCAAATTCCCAACGCCTTCAATATAAGTTTTGCGGTAGGATTCGGGATCGCGGTTTTCCGGCGCCACGGCAACCACGGCGAAATGAGCGTGGGGGAGGGGTTCCAGGGTTTCGGGCCGGTTCAGGTCAGCCACCATGACTTTGATGCCCGCCTGTTCCAAGGCTTCTTTTTTTTTCTCCGTCCGGGTAATGGCCGTGACGTTCTGGTTTTTGAAGCGGTAATGAGCGGCCAACGCGCCTCCCACATACCCCGCTCCGGCAATCAAAATACGGTACATAGTCTCTTCCGCTCAGGCGGGACTGGCCAATTCCGCCTCTGCTTTTTCAATTATTTCATCCAGAATTTTTCTCACCGCAACGGGCTGCCCCGCTCTTGCCTGCTTGCAAATCTCCAGCACGCGGGGGTGCTGGACCGCGTTGCTTTCCAGCGACCACCGGGCCGCGCCGCCTATCAATATTTTGGCCAAATCATCCGTTTCCTGGACATAGTAAAGCGCGCCTATCACGCGCCGTACGCAGCGCTCGTCGCCTGAAGCGGAAAATTGCGCCCAAAACATGTCCAGCACTTCAGGCCCCGAAATGGTCATGTCTACGACATTCTCGCGTTTTTCCACCAGCAATTTGCGTATGTAATCCGCGGATTCCCGCCCGTTCTCCCTGCCGATCAGCGTTAAAAGCTCCTTGCTTTCCGGGATCCCGGAAAGATGCACGGCCATCCATAAATATTTTTTTTGCCCGAACTCCAAATCATCGAGCTCGCGCAGCCAGGGTTCGACTTTTTTATGGTTTTGATAAAAAACCGAAGCCCAAAACGCGGCCAACGGCGCCACGGCCGTGTCTCTTTGAAACCATCCCTGCTTGAACATCTCCCGGATGGCCGGGACAACCATGGAGGTGTCGCGGTGCAGGTAGAAATGACTCATCCAGTCATTGAGATTGTCCGGCGTTTCCAGCGAATTGGGCGCCGTGTAGGCGCTCGCCCCGGACGCGCCCCACAGGAGAAATCCGGCCAAAAAGAAAACCGCTTTTTTTTTCATTTCCAAGCCTCCCTCGCTAGCTCCTGATTCTCAAAACGGTTGCCCAGCACTTCTATCTTCAAGCCTTCCGCGTCATCGGCGATGCCGTGCTTGGCTAACAGGCCGTGCAAGGGATGCAGTTTTCTGGAACGGAACATGTCGGGAACCCCTTCCACCAAGTCTATGAAGCGGTGCGCTCCGGCTTCAACGCGCACAATATCGCCCTCAAAAATTTCTTGTCCCCGGATATCTTCAAGACCCGTGCTTTCGAGCAATTCGCAGGCCTCAAAACTTTCCCGTTTCACCGGAATGCCGCGCCCCTGCTCTTTCCCGGCATCATCCTTGCACAAAAGCACGTGAAACCATTTTTGATATCCCCGGTAATACATCTTTTTTTCCTTTTTGTGCCAAGCGCGGAATTTAATTTCCCTGATCACGGCTTTCAGTGTCACTGGGCCTGGTTTTGCAAATAACTGACCACAAAAGTCACGAATCCCCTGGGGACAAAACGCGACCCCCATGTGCCGAATTTATTCAGCAGGCCGGGCACGGCAATGCGCCGGCCGCGCATAAGCGCCTCATAACCGTACCCTGCCACATCTTCGGAGCTCATCATCACATTCCACCGCAGCATATTGATGTTTTCGATGCCCGCCCGCTTTTGAAACTCCGAGCGCGTGGGGCCCGGGCACAGCGTGGTCACCGTCACCCCGGTGCCGCGCAATTCTTCGGCCAATGCCTCGGAAAAGGAAAGCACATAGGCCTTGGTCGCGTAATAAACCGCCATGCGGGGCCCGGGCTGAAAAGCAGCCGTGGAAGCCACATTCATGATTTTTCCTTTGCGGCTTTTGAGCATGGCGGGCAGAAAAAGTTTGGCAAGCTGGGTCAGGCTTCTGATGTTGACGGCTATCATATCGGTTTCATTTTCGAGGCTGGTTTCCGTAAAAAGGCCGAAACCGCCAAAACCTGCATTGTTGATAAGGATTTCAGGATACAGTCCGAGGCGCGCGGTTTCGTCAAAAATCTCGCGGCAGGCGCCGGGCAGGGCCAGGTCTTTGGCAATGATATGAACGGGGACCTTGTGCTCTTTTTGAAAATCACGCTTCATGGCGAGAAGTTTTTCCCCGTTTCTCGCCGTAAGAACAAGCGCCCATCCCTTTTGCGCCAGGATTTTGGCCAATTCATAGCCAATGCCGAATGACGCCCCGGTCACAAGCGCGGTTCCGCGCCAACCGGACCGGGCAGATAATTCGGACGAACATCCGGTGTTTAACTGATTTAAACTCATGCCGGTATTCTAGAATGTTTTGGCGGGGGATTCCAGAAAGAAAAGGCTATAAAATTTCTTTCAAGCGCTCTGCAGGACGGGCGAGAATGGCTTTGGCCCCTTTTTCCACGATGGGGCGCTGTATCAAATCCGGATGATGGGCCATCAAATCCACGATTTCATCGTCGTTCAGCTTCTTTTCCGCCAGCTTCAGCTCTTTGTAAATATCTTCCTTGGACCGCAAAAGTTCGCGCGCCGGGATTCCCATTTTAGCCAGCAATTCCTTGATTTTGGCCTTGGGGATGGGCGTGACGTAATAATTCACGGATTCAAAATCCACACCGCTTTCCTGGAGCGCCTTGTAAACCTGACGGCAAGTGGTGCAGGTGGGCTTTTGATACACAACGATTTTAGCCATTTTGTTCTCCTTTTTCGTTTTCTTCGCTTCTGACAAGCGCCGACTCTGAAATGTGTTCATAATCATCATCCCAAGGCCTTTTCTTCGAAGCGGCGATAGAGGCCGCGGCCGTTGTCCCGGCCACGACGGCACCGGCACCCACGTAAGCGCCCGCGCCGCCGGCGGCTGTGCCCGCAGCCACCGGTGCCGTGGCCATTCCCACCGCGCCACCCACAGTTCCAACCGTCATAAGCGAGGCCGCGAACACATAAACTTTTTTCCTGTCGCTCACCGGCCCGTTATACGGGACGTCTCCGCTTTTAACCTTCGGGTCCAGCATTCTATAGTCGGGCCGGATATACGCTTTTTTCTGCCCCGTGAAAGGATCCGGCGTTACGTCGCCATCGGGAACAATGCTCACATACGGTTTGCCGGTTTTCGGGTGTTCCCGCACAACCACTTGCGTGTGCGTCACGTCCTGTACTTCCCCGCCCTTGGCAAAACCGGGCCGCGCTATTCCCGTCGAAACCGTTAAAGACAGTGCGCAAACAAAAGAAAGAATACGATTCGTCATACTCATGAGTGGCCGCCCGCCGCTAGCCAGTCCTGCAGATATTGGATAATGGCCAGAATATTGCGCTCAATCGCCGCGTTCAAATTGACTTCCGGCCCGCCCTTTTTCTTGAACACGGATTTGGCGTCGCTCAAGCCCCGGGATTCATAACGTACTAAAACATTCAGGTCCGGGTCAAGCACCAGCGTTTCCGTTTTCAGCAAAAGGGTTTGGCCTTTCATGGTCACATCATTCCTGAAATCCTTGATTTTCACCACCACCAAATAGGCGATACCGTAACGTTTAAGGAT
>Ga0209211_10005071_pt1 | contig 19947 bp, 14 predicted proteins | sample RifGroA2_FD_183992 | JGI IMG/M metagenome (GOLD analysis project Ga0209211, IMG submission 183992) | Groundwater microbial communities from Rifle, Colorado, USA - Groundwater A2 (SPAdes) (version 2) | ecosystem: Environmental > Aquatic > Deep subsurface > Groundwater | place: Rifle, Colorado...
CGGGCTACGCCCTACGTGCCTTTCCTGCCAATCTAAAAGTGGACAATTCATTTGCTCTAAAAGCGGACAAATCTATTTGTTGACAACATTCTAATTTTCAAGCGTATAGGGAGTGGCTTATCAAAAACAAACCCGACAAGAAAAATATTATCCAAATATTAGAAGAAGACAAAGATTGGGTCAAATTAATAGCATCATTAAGAAATGCGCATGAAATTAACCATTCAGAACCTAAAAATGATGTCCAAATAGTTAATTTTAAACTTTGCCCTGGAAATAAGTTTTCAACACCCGGGTGGAAATATGATCTCGGCGCAAAACAAGGTCCAGTCCAAGATGATTTTTCTGACATTGTAACAGACATGAGCATTTATTTATCTAACCTTTTAACATTTTTTGAAGAATTTCTTATGTGTTGTATTGAAGATAAAAGCGATAAGAATTACAACTTTAAGGTTTATAAAAAAATACCGAAAGAAGTAAATAAAAATTGTCCAACAATATATTTTGTTTCACAAAATTAAGACATCTAACAAGGCACTACACCGGATAAAACCTGTGGTTTTTGCCGGTGAGTTCGAGTGTTAGACTTAAAGGAAACTTTTCATGCTTGAAACATTAGTCATCTATTGTATAAGGCCGTTGCCCTCTATAATAATCTGTTTTATGGGCATCGTTGCATTCAAATATGGTTTACAACGTTTCGGCGTGCTGTTTAAGGTTCCACTCTGGCTAGTGTTTGTAGTTTTGTGGCTACTGGGGACCCTAACTGGTTTCTTGTTCGGTGTACAAGCAGTTCAGAAAATTCCTGCCTTAGCCTTGCCTATTTTCTTAATTGGGATTCTTTTTTGGATAGTCTCGTTAATATTTGGTTCCAAAAGAACAAAGGTTCGATGATGATTTAAAGAACAATGGGGGTCAAATCTTTACTATTGACAAAATAAGATTAGAAAAATAGGGGACAGAGGAAAATCTATGGGGACGGACTTGACAATTTTATCGCTTTACGACAAACGACAAGCTGTGATAATATAATCCAAAAAGAAAAAGAGGTGAATAATGACAAGATTGCTTGAGAAAGCGTTCAAGGAGGCATCGAAATTACCGGTTGTCAATCAAAATGCACTGGCAAAGTGGCTTCTTGAAGAGTTAGAGTCAGAAAAGAAATGGGAGCAGATGTTTGCCGAGTCAGAAAATGTTCTGGAGCATCTTGCTGATGAAGCCATTGAGACTCACAAGAAAGGTAAAACAAAGCCGTTGAATATTGAGCGGTTATGAATTCAAAAACAACGGAACGCTTTTGGAAGTGCTATGAAAAATTGCCGATAAGAATCAAGAGGATGGCAAAAGAGGCTTACAAGCAATTTCAGACAAACCCCTACTACCCAAGCTTAAACTTCAAACAGGTCCATTCTACGCGTCCTATATTTTCAGTTAGAATTACAAAAGACTATAGAGCTGTTGGTATTATTCAAGGAGAAGATATTACCGTAAAATAGCGATTAAAGACCTGCTATTTTACAATCCTGCGATTTGCCTGCCATACTTCGTTATCGGACAATTTTTACTCCTCACCGTATTGGTGAACATACGGCTCGTCGTAAAAATTGTCCGCTGCCTCGTCTGGCAGGCAACTTGCAGGTTTCCCCAAAAATCAAAGGCTATTTTCGGGTATCATTTGGTTCTGGATAGGCTCTCATTCAGAATATAATAGTATATTGAAACAATTCAGACATGCCTAACAAATCACTTGTGCGGACTCCGTTTCACTGCGCCGCACAGTTCAAGCATTAGGCATCGCCCTACAACCTGTTCAATCCGTTCAATGCCGCAACCTTATACGCATCAGTAAGGGTTGGATAGTTGAAGACTGTATCTTTAAAATAATCTATTGTCCCGCCAAAACTCATAACTGCCTGACCTATGTGAATGAGTTCAGTGGCCCTCTCTCCTATGATGTGAACGCCGAGGAGTTGCCTCGTTTCCCTGTGAAAGAGGAGTTTTAACATGCCGTGGGTGTCGCCGATTATCTGGCCTTTTGCAACCTCCTGAAAGAGCGCGCATCCGATTTCGTAAGGCACTCCTTTTTTAGTTAATTCTTCCTCTGTTTCGCCGACCATGGATATCTCCGGGATGGTGTATATGCCGAACGGCAGATGCGATACAACCTCGCAGGTAACGCCTTCTGTATGAAATGCGTTGCATACTGCCCGCCTGCCCTGATCCATTGAGGTGGATGCCAGGGCTGGAAATCCTATAACATCTCCGATTGCATAGATATGCGGCAGCGCAGTTTGAAAATTCTCGTTCACATTTAGGCCGCCGCGTTCATTTGATTTAATTCCTACTGCATTGAGGTTCAGCATGTCAGTATTTCCAACCCGTCCCATGGTGTATAGCAGTTTTTCAGAAACAGCCTGCTTGCTGCTTTTTAATGTTGTAACAACTCTATCCTTTGCCTCTACAGTTATCTTTACTACCTCTTCGCTCAATCTCAGGGTAATGCCGCTGTGCCTCATCCAGTAGATAAGGTTGTTTACAATCTCCTCATCCGCAAATGGCAATAGCCTTGATTTTTTTTCTATAAGCGTGACTTTTACCCCGAGAGACGCAAATATACATGCGTATTCACAGCCTATTACGCCGCCGCCGATTATGGCAAGGGTTCTTGGGATATTATCTATCTTCAAAATCGTGTCTGTATCATATATATGTGCTTCATCAAACGGAACATCTCTTGGCCGAAGCGGCCTTGTGCCTGTGGCTATTATGATAATATCCCCATAAAGTTCTTCTGTGGCAGTTGTGCCTTTTACAGTTAACTTATGCCCGTCTGTAAATGAGGCATCTCCATAAATTATCTCCACATTGTTTCTGCTAAACTGGTCTATTATAACCTCCATCTGCTTTTTAATGACGTCCATCTTTCTGTGCATTAACTCCTGCAGGGTCACCTCTCTGCCGATTGCGAGCTGGAAGCCAAAGATTGCCCTCTGCTTGAAACCTGACAGGAAGAGCGCCGCCTCTCGCAGAGTTTTGCTCGGCAATGTGCCTGTATGAAGGCCTGCGCCGCCGATATACGGCTGCCTTTCTATGACAGCAACGGTTTTTTTGAGTTTTGACGCCTGGAATGCAGCCCTCTGCCCTCCTGGGCCAGAGCCGACTATCAAGACATCAAATCTTCTCATAAAGACCCCCATAGGTGGAAAGTGATAAGAAGGTAGAAATAAGTTTTCCCTCTTTCAGTTTTTTTATTCTATTCTATTTTTCTGCCTCTTTAGAAGGATATATCAATATCTTTGAAATGGCAACATTGTTGAGAGAAGTTCTACCGCGTTACAGAAGAACGCTGGATTTAGAAAATGCTTGACAATTACGGGGGGGGGTATGCTATACGGACGGTGTTTAATCAAAAAGCAAAGGAGGTGATGATTGCAGGAGGTTTAGTTGCGCGCGTTTAGTTTTACAAAAAATTGTAAATTAAAGGAGGAATGTATTTATGAAGAACAAGGTTCTTGCTTTATTGAGTGCGTTTATCTTCTGCATGACTTTAGGATTAAAGGATGCAATGGCTGCTGCTGCAACAGATGTTGCATGCAAGAATCCTTGCATCAATTCGTTTGAAATTCAGGATGGCCAGGTTGGTAATGCTGATATAGCGGATGGTGCGGTCACAGAGCCAAAACTGGGAACAGGGGTTATAACAAATACAAAGATTCAGGACGGTGCTGTAACAGATGCAAAGATTACCGGGCATATAAGCGCATCAAAACTTGAAAAGCCTGCCAATGTGATAGTGGTAGGAAAGTCTGGTGGGGATTTTACATCCATTCAGACTGCCTTAAATGCCATTAATCCTACAGCCAACAATCCATATATAGTTAAGGTAATGCCCGGCATATATTCAGCATTAACTGAGAATATTACAATGAAGAGCTATGTCCATCTTCAAGGGGCGGGCGCTGATGTAACAATCATTGAAGACTCATCTGGGGGAGCTTACATATACGAGATTATTTCTATAGACAACCTCACTAATGTAACCATCTCAGGTTTTACTATCAAAGGAGGATATTATGGGATTCATAATATTTCCTCTTCGCCAACAATTATCGACAACACAATCACTGGAAACGGTCACAGTGGAATTTACAATGTATCCTCTTCGCCAACAATCATAAGGAATACTATTGTCGGGAATAGCTCTGGAATTCGCAATAATTCTTCCTCACCAATGATTAGTGCAAATAGTATTACTGGGAATAGTAATGGTATTACCAATAGTTCTTCCTCACCTACAATCAGTGGAAATACTATTACAGGAAATACTGGCACGGGCATTGCCAACGCTACATCTTCCTTCTTTACGATTAATGGAAATACAATTGTGGGGAATAGTGCGGGGATTTCCAATAATTCTTCCTCCCCTACGATAAGTGGAAATACGATTACAGGAAATACCGGCATTGGTGTCTCCAACGGTATCTATTCTGCACCGACCATTATAGGAAATACGATTACAGGAAATGGTGCGTCTGGAATCTATATGAGTTACTCTTCTCCTACTATTATTCATAACAAGATTACTGATAATGGTGGAACGACCAACACAGATATTTATGTGCACGATACTGCTACACCAAATATCAGCTTCAATATTTATGATGATATTACCGGTTCAACTGGAGTGGGGTTATATAATGTGAATTCCAATGGTGACTCTGCTCCGACTCCATAACCGGACATTGGCAACGTTAAGGCAGGCGTGGAATTTCTCCAAGCCTACCTTTTTATTGATTTCAATTTCAATATTTGAGAAGAGATTCAAGCACCTTACGTGCCTCTACATAATCAGGCTGTATTTTTAATGCCTCTTTGAATTCCCTTATTGCCTCGTCCTTTAATCCCTTTTTTTTATAGGTAAGACCAAGGTTATAATGAGCTTTTGCATAGTCAGGTTTCAGTTTTAAAGCAATTCTATATTCTTTAATAGCTTCATCTATCCTTCCTTGTTCAGAATAAGCATTCCCAAGATTATTATGAGTCTCTGCTATCGCGGGCTCCAGCCTCAATGCTTTTTTAAATTCTTCTATAGCTGCATCTATTCGTTCTTGCGTAGCATACAGGCTGCCCAAATTATTATAAGCATCAGGGTAATCAGGTTTAAGCTTTACTGCTATAACATATGCTTGCATGGCTTCATTGAACAGACCTTGACTATAATAGGTATTCCCAAGATTATTATAGGCTTCTGCATCATACGGATTGAGTTTTAAAGCTGCCCTATATTCCTTTATTGCATAATCAAATCGGCCTTGTTTAGAATATACATTTCCAAGGTTAGTATGGGGTTCGGGCAAATTAGGCTTAAGTTGTATAGCTTGTTGTAATGCCTTTATAGATTCAGTAAAAAGCTCTTTCTCTTGTAATGCCTTCCCAAGATTATTATATCCCCTCGCCTTCTCCGGACTCTTCTCTATCACATCATCCCAAAGCGCGATATCATCCTTCCACACAAGATTTCTTTTATAAGTAGCAATACCTAAAGTAAAAGCAGTTACAAACAGCAAGACGCAAGTTGCAAGTAAAAGAGAGACCTTAATACCCAATCTTTCCCTTGCATAGCTAAAGCCATAAAGCACACCTGAACCAAAGGCAATAACCGCACCCACACTCGGCAGATACAGTCTGTGTTCATTGATAACATCCCTAATAGGAATTATGGATGATTCGACAGATAAGGTGATAAAGAACCAGAGGATGCCGAAGGAGATTAAAAGACCATAACATTTCCCTTCACCCCTGCCCTCTCCCCTATGGGGAGAGGGGGATTTTGTTTTCTCGCCAGCAAGGCGAGAGGGAGATTTTGCCGTTCTCCGTGACCGTATAAAGAGATAAATTGCAAATGCAAATATAGCTGAAAGGAAAAGAAAAAAAGCAAATGTTTGCGGCTCAAATAAAGAATGAGATAAAGGATAGTCATAATCCAAATTCTGATTTATGGGTAAGAATAAAAGTCTTATATAGGTAACTATTACTCTGAATTGTGTTAAGAGATAAACATCCCTTGAAATCTCCTCTGTCTCCTGTGCTGCCTCTCTTAGTTCCCCTATCATGTCTCCAACGGGTCTATCTGTGCCTATAAGGCTTAAGGGAATAATAAAGGCGGTCAGTGTAACGGGTATAAGATAGAGGAGCCGTTTTGCGAAACCGTAATTCTGTTTTGTGGGTGCAAAGAACATGACCTCATAGAGTATAATAACAAACGGCAGGGTAAGGCTTATCTCCTTTGTCTTCATGGCAAGGATGGCGGAGACAAGAGAGAGGAAATAAAAGGTTAAGGTTGAGGTTGAGAAAAACTTGCCTACAGCATTAGCCCCTGTCTGTACTGTCTGTAGTCTTGCCTTTATATAAAGAGTCAGAGAGAGGATATACAAAAGCGTTGCCAGAGATGCAAATCTCTGGACTATGTAGGTAACCGCCTGGGTCTGGATAGGGTGTGAGACAAAGATAAGAGACGCTGTCAGCGCAGTCAGGTAGGGCAAGTCAGCCTTTAGCCCCCGAATGATTCTATCGGGGGTTAAAGCAGGGCTTAAGCCCTGCCCTACATAAACTTGCATAACAGGTGTCTTGAATGTAAGGATAATGAGCCACCATATCAGAAGGCCGTTTATAATATGGATGATGATATTAACAAGGTGATAGCCAAAGACATTAAGTCCGCCGAAATGATAATTAAGGGCAAAGGATAAAACCCCTACATATCTTGAGCCTGAAGGAGGCCAGAAATTAGAAAGATCCCTGAGCTTATAATTTTCTACAATATTGGGTTCGTCATCAAAGTGGAAAGGAGATGCAAAGGTATTGGAATAGATGAGAAAGGCTGTTATGGTTATGAGGGAAAGGCTGATAAGGAAGCTGTATCTTTTTAAAAAGGAAGATGAACCTTCTTCCACAAAATCAGACTGTTTTATCCTTTTATCTTCTGAGTATTTTTGTTTTCTCTTGCTTGCCTTGCCCATGATTATTCCTTCAATTTATATTCTTTCAGCGATAAACGGTCTGTTGCCAAAATCATATTCTTCATGCTCTGCTGTCATTCCCGCGAAGCTTGTCCCAGCATGCTTTAAGCAGGGAGCGGGAATCCATAACTTATTGAATTTACAAGAACTGGATTCCCGATAAACTTGTCCTCGCAGGTAGTAAGCGGGGAACCTTCGGGACATTCTTGGGTTTGGGCAACAGACAGTAAAAATCTAACATATTGGTGAAGGTGTTACAATGGTTGTGTTAGTTGTGCTACTATAATAATCCTTATGCTCAAAAAACTGCCTTTATTTGTCAGACATACATTTTACTATGACCTTAAGGCTGCAATCCTCTTCGGCATATTCGGCGGTGCGTTACTGCCGTTCATTGCCATTGTTGGAAGAAAGATAGGCGCAACTGAGTTTCAGATTGCCTTGCTCATGGCAGCGCCGTATATTGCAAATACCTTTGCGCTCCTCTGGACAGAGGATGTCTTTGGCACAGGCAGGGTCTGGTATGTGGTATGGCCGAATGTTATAGGCAGGGCTGTGCTCATCAGCATGTTTTTTGTTATAGACCCGTTTGCTTATACACTGGTCATATTTATATATATGCTAATAACTGCAATTCCATTTCCATCCTACGCATCTGTTATGAAGACGAATTACCCTGATAGAGAAAGGGGAAGGCTCATGAGCTATATCAGGGTAGGGACTGCCTGTTCCTGGATTATCGCCTCTACAGTTGCCGGATGGGTTTTGGAAAAGGGGACAGAAAATTATCATTATATATTCTCAGTTGCAGCATTATTTGGCATATTATCTGCTCTTGAGTTCGGTAATATCAGGATAAGGCGGGAGACGAGAAAGAAGGAAGGTCTTGCGGCATTTTCTCATATTACAGCGCCTCTTAAAAATAAGTCATTCGCTGCCTTTCTTCTGGTTTATTCTATATTTGAATTCGGCCTTTTGCTGAGCCTTCCGCTTTATCCATTAATACAGGTTGATAAGGCCCATATTCCGAATCTTGTCGCAGGTATTTTCGGCACAATATTTTCAGGGATGTGGCTTGCTGGTTTTTTCTACTGGGGCCGTTTTATAGACAGACATTCACTATCAAGTTTGCTTGCGCTCCTTTTTTTAATTACGAGCGGATTGCCGCTTACATATCTTATTACGTACAACCTGTGGTTTTTAGGCATAGCCCAGGGTATTGCGGGCTTTATATTTGCCGCCGCCGAGCTGGTTGGATATGTAGTGATTACAAGGATGGCATCAGCAAAGGAGACCCCGCGGTATATGGCTGTCCATACTGTATTGGGCGGTGTGCGTGGCGCAACTGCGCCATTCCTTGGTCCTATAATAATGAACAGCCTTGGCGCTGATGCTGCGTTTGGCATTTCAATAATCTTTATGGTCTTTGCCTTGATTCTTGTGAAGATAATAAGAGGCATAGGATAATTTATAATCTGATTTTTGTCATATTCATTTGCCTTGAGATGCTGCAAACTGAAATCAAAACAGAAGGAGGCAATTAAATATGGAAAATATTTTAGATGTAAGGGCAATGCAGCCGAAGGATAGGCACTCAAAGATATTCGGGACATTTAAGGAACTTAAACCCGGCGAGTCTTTTATCCTTATGAATGACCACGAACCAAAGCCTTTATTGTATCAATTTCAGGCTGAACACCACGGTGAATTCGATTGGTGGCCTCTGGAGACAGGGCCCCAGGTGTGGAGGGTAATTATTGCAAAGAGGGAGGTAAATGACCCGAAAAGGACAGTTACTGAATATCTGCAGACAGACCATAAGAGGCTTGATAGAATATTCAATAGGTTTAGCAATGCTGTAAAGGAAACACACTGGGACGAGGCATCTAAAGATTTTAGGGAATTCAGAGTTGGGCTTAAAAGGCACATACGGGCAGAGGAGGATATTTTATTTCCTGTTTTTGAAAATAAGACAGGCATGTATGAGGGAGGGCCAACAACGGTAATGAGGATGGAGCATAAGGATATACAAGAGCTATTAGATAAGATACTGTCGCTAACAGATGCAAAGGACTCTTCTCAGACACCAAGTGCTTCCAATTCGCTTGTAAGTCTCCTCACAGACCATAATATGAAGGAGGAGCATATACTCTACCCTGAATCTGATGAATTTTTGTCTGAGGCAGAGAGGTCTGATGTTGTTAAGAAGGCACAACTGATTTAAAGACAAATTCGAAATTCTAATTTCGAAATCCGAAACAATTTTAACCCCTGATAGATTCAATCAGGGGCAAATGTTCAAAACATATGAAGCAATACAGTCATTTATAATTTCGATCATTTGGATTTGTTTCGTGCTTCGGATTCAGAATTTATTTGAAGAAGCTCGTTGAATATGATAGTTACCTGTTAAATGCTATGCTGAAACTTTCCCTATTTTTCCATATTGTTGCAGCCTTGTTCTGGATAGGCGGGATGTTATTCCTGACCCTTGTGGTTGCGCCATTTCTAAAGACTATACAGGATGCGCAGGAAAAATCGCGCATATATCAGACTGTTGGCAAAAGCTTTAGATTCTGGGGCTGGGTCGCTATAGGGATACTTATTGTAACAGGGCCTCTCAACCTCTATCTCATGGGTATTCCATTAAGCAGTCTTATTGACCCCTCCTTTCATTCAACGTCATATGGAAAGGTGCTGGCCTTTAAACTGGCATTTGTAGTCCTGATTGTATTGACAAGCTTTTTCCACGACTTTATATTAGGGCCAAAGGCAAGAGGCTCTAAAACTTACAGCGCTATTGCCAAGGTGGTTGGAAGGTCGAATCTCTTTTTAGCGCTAATTATTGTGCTTTTTGCAGTGTTCTTAAGACTCGGTGGTTTTTAATGCCTCATAAGTTTGATCCTGCAAATATCGAAGTTCTTTTGGGAAGTGACAGACTCAAGGAGTTAAACCCAACACAATTCCTAATTGAAAATGGCTTAAAAAAGGGCATGCGGTTTGCTGATATCGGATGCGGCCCTGGTTTCTTTAGCATTCCTGCTGCAGAGATTGTTGGTGAGAGAGGCATTATATATGCAGTTGATACGCAGGATGAGATGTTAAAGGAGCTGCTGAAAAGGAGACCTCCAAAAAATGTAAAAACGATTAAATCCAACGAAAATCATATTCCACTGGATAGCGGAAGTGCGGATTTTGTCCTTCTCGCATTTGTGCTTCATGAAGCTGAAGATAGACCTGCATTTTTAAGTGAGGTTAAAAGGCTTTTAAAGACAGATGGTAGTCTTTTGCTTCTTGAATGGGAAAAGATTACTGAAGATAAAGGCCCACCCTTTGAGGAGAGGATTGCTAAGAACGATACAAAGATAGTAATAGAAAAGGCAGGTTTCAAGATACAGGAAATTGCTAATCAAAATCCCTCTCAGTACAGAATAAAAGCTGTTAAGTAACGCTTTTTGGTTTTTAGGTGGTTCAAAAAATCCTTGACAAGGCTAAATTTTTAATTTAGTCTGTAATCGTAGTCGACGAAATCTTAAAGAAAGGAGGTCAATTATGCGCAATATCGTATGGGTAATAGCCCTGGTAGTGAGCCTTGCGTTTGCCGGGACAGCTTTGGCAGGCGGCTCAGACATCTATAAGGCAAAATGCGCTGCATGTCATGGCCAGAAAGGTGAAGGCATGAAAGGCATGGCACCTGCGCAAAAGGGAAATAAGTTTATAACCGAGGGAAAAGCAGAGGATATTAAGAAGGTTATCCTTGAAGGCCGCGCTGGCGCTGCAAAGAAGTATAAGGAGTATCCTATTGACATGCCCAAGTCAGGTCTGTCAGACGCAGATGCAGATGAAGTCGTAAAGTTCATGCAAGGCGACATGCAGAAGTAAGTTCTGCTTGCAAATAAGTTTTTAATAGCCCCCCGATGACAATCGGGGGGCTTTTTTTTGCCTGCTTGAATGCAATAATCCTAAAATCGGCAGTTAGATTTTAGGGAAACCGTCCATCGATCCCGAAATACTGCAACTGTGGAATTTAGGAAAATTTATTGTAAACCAGCAATGCCTTCCAAGAGACAAGGGTTGACAATACAATAAAAATCTTGATAATATGCCACCAACATAATGGAATAGTTGCGATTATGTCATGTTGTTTATGTGGCATAGGAAAACATAGTTGAAGGAGGTTTGATAGGGTGAAGGGTAATCATGTTTTTATTGGTATTGATATAGGTTCTGTTAGCGCAAATACAGTTGTTATAGATGAAAATAAAAATATAGTTGAAGAACATTATACAAGGACAAAGGGCCAGCCATTAGAGACTACCTTTGCAGTGCTCTCTGACGTCCTTACTAGATTTCCAGCTAACAAGATTAAGGCAGTAGCCCTGACTGGTTCTGGCGGGAAACTTATAGCGCCACTTATTGGTGGGAGTTTTACAAACGAGGTTATTGCCCAGGCAAAGGCCACAGAATATTTCCATCCTGAGGTAAAGACTGTCATAGAGATGGGTGGACAGGATGCAAAGCTGATACTCCTGGCACCTGACGGTGATAGCAAAAGAATAAGGATTGAAGATTTTCAGATGAATTCAGTCTGCGCTGCAGGCACAGGCTCATTTATTGACCAACAGGCAACACGGTTAAAGCTTACCATTGAAGAGTTCGGCAATCTTGCCTTGAAATCACAGAATCCGCCCCGAGTTGCGGGCAGGTGCAGTGTCTTTGCAAAAAGCGATATGATTCACCTCCAACAGGCCGCAACCCCTGATTATGATATTGTTGCGGGTCTTTGTTATGCAGTTGCCAGAAACTTTAAGGGCACTATTGGAAAGGGCAAGGAATTTTTGAGGCCTGTCGCATTCCAGGGAGGCGTTGCTGCAAACCTGGGCGTAAGAAAGGCGTTTAAAGATGTGCTTGAACTGAGCGATAGTGAGTATATTGTGCCAAAGTATTTTGCCTCAATGGGCGCTATTGGCGCTGTATTTAATGCGATAGAAAAGGGTAAATGTATTGGCACATTCACTGGGCTTAAAGATTTTGAGGAATATATAAAATCAGGAAGGAAAAAAGAGAAAGGACTTGATCCCCTTGAGCGACCTCAAAATCATCCGTCACAGAAGGATGAGACAGATTATTTTATGGAGCAAGCCAACCATGTTGGTGTCCACGCTCAGCATGGCGTAAATACGGCGGCACGGTCGCCTCGGTCCAAGGTTTCTGTATATCTCGGCATTGATGTAGGTTCTACAAGCACAAATGTAATCCTTATAGATGAAGATAAAAGGCTTGTAGCCCGCAGATACCTTGCGACTGCAGGCCGACCCATAGAGGCTGTCCGGCAGGGGTTGAGGGAGGTAGGCGAGGAGTGCGGAGATAAAGTTGAGGTTATTGGCGTTGGTTCCACAGGCTCAGGTCGTTATCTTACCGGAGATTTTGTCGGAGCAGATGTCATAAGAAATGAAATCACTGCCCAGGCAACTGCTGCCGCAGCAATTGATCCGACCGTTGATACAATTTTTGAGATTGGCGGCCAAGACTCAAAATATATTGCATTAAAAGACAGCGTTGTTGTTGATTTTGAGATGAATAAGGTCTGCGCTGCTGGCACTGGCTCGTTTCTTGAAGAGCAGGCAGAGAGGATTGGAATATCCATAAAGGGTGAATTCAGCGAACTTGCGCTGGGATGCGGTGCCCCTGCGCCTATGGGGGAACGTTGCACAGTCTTTATTGAAAGCGACATGGTTCATCACCAGCAAAAGGGCGCGAGTAAGGATGAGCTTGTGGCAGGGCTTTCATATTCTATTGTGCATAATTATCTGAACAAGGTTGTAGGTGACAGAAGGATTGGCAATAATATTTTCTTTCAGGGCGGAACAGCTGCAAACCTCGGTGTGATAGGAGGTTTTGAAAAGGTATTGGGTAAAAAGATTACTGTCCCTGAAAATCATGATGTTACAGGCGCAATAGGCGTTGCGATACTTGCAATGAAAGAAAAGGACCCCGCAAAAAAGACAAATTTCAAGGGGTTTGACCTGAGTAAAAAGAAATATACCCTCACATCCTTTGAGTGCAGGGATTGTTCAAATATATGCGATATAAAAAAGGTTGTGATAGAGGGAGAGAATCCTCTTTACTATGGTTCGAGGTGCGAGAAATATGATGTAAATATGGCAGATAGAAAGGATAATCCTCTCCCAGACCTTTATCAAGAAAGGGAAAAGATACTATTTTCATCGTATAAGGGTAAAAATCCGCCGGAAGATGCGCCGGCTATCGGTATTCCGAGAATATTATACATGTATGAGATGTATCCATTCTGGAAGGCGTTTTTTAATGAACTTGGTTACAGGGTAATACTCTCTTCGCCAACAAGCAGAAATATTATAAAAGATGGCGTGGAGAGGATAGTTACTGAGACATGTTTCCCGATAAAGATAAGCCATGGTCATATCCAGGAGTTAATAAACAAGGGGGTTAAAAAGATATTTCTGCCGAGCATAATAAATCTCAAACCCGCAAAGAAAGAGCATGCATTTACATACCACTGTCCTTATGTCCAGACAATGCCATATCTTGCTGAATCTGCATTTGATTTTAAAGGAAGTGGTGTAGATGTATTGAAACCCGTTATACACTTTAATAAGTCAGAAAAAATAATGAGAGACGAGTTCTATGAGTTTGGCAAGATGCTGGGGAGAAGAAAAAAGGAAGTTGACAGCGCCATTAAAATTGCATGGGAGAGTCAGAATAACTTCTATACGAGGATGAGGGAAAAGGGCAGAGAGGCATTAAATGATATTAAAGATATTGCGCTTGTGATTGTGGGCAGGCCATATAATACGATGGATAATGGCATAAATCTGGAACTGCCTCAGAAGCTTCGGGATATGGGTGTTCTTGCAATACCCTTTGACATGCTTCCTGTGGATGATGCAATAGACGACACCCTTGCAGCAGATATGTATTGGAAGTCAGGCCAGAGAATACTATCAACAGCAAAACTTATAAATGATAATTCGAACCTTTACGCTATTTATCTAACGAACTTTGGTTGCGGGCCTGATTCGTATATCACGCATTTCTTTAAGGATGTATCAAAAGGCAAACCATTTCTCCAGCTTGAAATAGATGAGCATTCTGCCGATGCAGGCGCTATAACAAGGTGTGAGGCGTTTATGGATAGCCTGAGGAATATAAGGAGACAGGAGACAGAAGCCTGTGGTGAGCGAAGCGAATCCATCAGAAGACAGAAGTTAGAAAAACAACCCGTACACCGGACAGGGCTTAAGAAAAAAATATATCTGCCATACATGGCAGATGCCGCATATGCAATAAAGGCCGCATTCGAGGCGTGTGGTATTGAAGCAGAGGTTATGCCTGAACCAGATGATGAGACACTGAGGTGGGGGAGGAGATACACGTCAGGGAGGGAATGTTATCCAGGCATCATCACAACAGGCGATATGGTAAAGGTTATAAGAAGGCCTGATTTTGTTGCAGAGAGGTCAGCCTTTTTTATGCCATCTGGCAATGGGCCATGCAGATTCGGTCAGTACAACCGCTATCACAGGCTTATTCTTGATGAGCTGGGACATAAAGATGTCCCTGTTTATGCACCGGACCAGGATTCAGCCTTCTATAAAGAACTTGGCATGGTTGATGGAAATTTTTCAAGGCTTGCATGGTGGGGCATCGTTGCAGTAGATATACTTGAAAAGAGATTAAGGGAAACGCGGCCTTATGAAAAGAATTTAGGTGAAACAGAAAACGTATACTGGGACAGCATACATAAGATATGCAAAGCAATCAGGGAGAGGAGATTTCCTGAAAAAGAGATTGCAGCGAGCAAAAAGGCATTTCTGTCAATACCTACAAATGGCGTTAAAGAGAGGCCTGTAGTAGGCATCGTTGGTGAGATATATGTAAGGAGCAATAGATTCAGCAATGAAGATATTGTTAAACAATTGGAGGCGCTTGGCGCTGAGGTAAGGGTTCCTCCTATCTCAGAGTGGATTTACTATACAAACTTCTGCGCCAAGAGAAGGAATTGGGAGCGAGGTAACTTCGGTCTGTTTCTCAAGACAGCCATAAATGACTTTTTCCAGCGCAAGGACGAACATAACTTTTTAAATATTTTTGACGGCGACCTCAGGGGCGGCCATGAGCCGCATACCAAAGACATATTAAAACTCTCTTCCCCATATCTTCACAATTCTTTTGAAGGCGAGGCTGTATTAAGCGTTGGTAAGGCCTTGGACTATATCAAAAAAGGAGCGCATGGCATCGTGAATGCCATGCCATTCACCTGCATGCCGGGTACTGTTGTCAATGCAATACTGAAAAAGGTTAGAGAGGAAAATAACAATATCCCATATCTGAATATGGTCTACGAGGGCCTTGAGGACACTAATTCAAAAACAAGAATGGAGGCCTTTGTACATCAGGCGAGGGAGTATATGGAGAGACAGGATAAGGAGAGATAGGTTGAGGTTAAGGAAAGACAAATAAAACTTGTCATTCCGGCAATCTTTAAGCCGGAATCCAGTGTCTTAGCCTTAAAAACCTCTGGGTTCCGGATAGAAACACGCAGGAATGGCAATCGTTTTTAGACTTTTGCAAGAGCCTCAAATAATAGGTTTTCCTCAACCTCAACCCTTAGCCTCAGCCTAAAAAGTTTATGGAAATTATCATTGCAATACTTCTTGCTGTTTTGATTCTGCTTATCCTCTGGAATATCTTGAGTTCCAGAAAGCAACGAATAGACCCAGCCATGTCCTTGATGCACCAGGAAGTCCAAAACCTTCGCCAGCAGGTTTCAGAAAATCTTGCCACCAATGTCCAGACAATTAACCAGCAGCTCTCCAGCATTACCTCTCAGGTAAATAGTCAGTTAAACTTTGTTTCCCAGCAGCTTCAGAACGCAACCGGTCAATTGAGTCAGAGGATGGATAATGCAGCTAAGGTCGTTGGGGATGTAAAAAAGGACCTTGGCGAGCTTTCAAAGGCAACCCAGCAGGTCTTTGATGTGGGCAAGGATATAGCAAGCCTTCAGGAAATTTTAAGATCGCCTAAGCTTAGAGGCGGACTCGGAGAATTATTTTTAGGAGACCTCCTCTCACAGATACTTCCTCCAACAAATTACAAACTTCAATATACCTTTAAAAATGGGACAAGGGTTGATGCGGTTATACAGCTCTCAAACGGCCTTGTTCCTATTGACTCTAAGTTTCCTCTGGAAAATTTCAGAAGGGTTGTGGAAAGCCAGAGTGAGGATGATAAAAGGTTAAATAAAAGAAAATTTATCTCAGATGTTAAAAAGCATATAGATGACATTGCTGAACAGTATATCCAGCCTGATGAAGGCACATTCAACTTTGCCCTGATGTATATACCAGCTGAAAATGTATATTATGAAACCATTATAAAAGATGAATCATTTGGCGAGGAAAAAGGCATAGCAACCCACGCATTTACAAAAAGGGTCATACCAGTATCGCCGAACAGTTTCTATGCCTATCTGCAGACAATACTTCTTGGTTTGAAAGGGTTGGAGATAAGCGAGCAGGCCAGAGATATTCTGTCGCATCTTGATAGGCTTAAAAGCGATTTTGACAAGGTATCAAGGGATTTTGAGGTTATAGGCACCCACCTAAACAATGCAAAGACAAAATATGACGAAACTGGCAAAAGATTTGAAAGGTTTGAAGAAAAACTGTCAAGCCTTGGAGAGATAGACGCTGTAAAGGAAAGGCCTGAGTTAGGGGTAGCGAAGGCAGAGTAGGCTAAATCATATGCTTGTAAAGGGTTCGCTTCTTATTAAGATTAGTGGTGTTGTATTGCTTGCATGGTTCCTTGAAATAATATTGTTCGTAATATGGGGCTCTAATGTAAAGGACTCCTGGTCGCACAGTTTACAGTTTATTTTTTTGAGTGTCTTTATTGCAGGGGGAGTTCTATTTTATATTTATATTATTATTAAACCAATGAAAAGACTGCTTTATGCATCGAAGGCGGCGGCATCCGGAGATCTTTCACAAAGAATACCTATATTTTCTGGCAATGAGTTGGGAGAAGTAGGAATTTCATTCAATGGGATGGCTCAGCAGCTTGAGACCGCTATGGACGTCCTTAATAAAAGATCAACTGAGCTGGAAAGTCTGAAGGTCTTTCTTGACAGCATTATTGATAATCTCCCTTTTAATATTTATGTGATTGATAGAGATTTAACTGTTATTGCATGGAACAAAAAGAGGGAAGACGGACCATTTGGTATAAACAGAAATTTTGCTATAGGGAAAAAACTCTGGCACATCCTTGATATGAATCTTTTTAAGGCTTCGTCACCCAAGGGTAGAGCAGAGATGGAAAAAGAATTCGCAGAGGTGTTTAATTCGGGCAAGATTATCGAAAGGGAAGAGGTGTCTACAAGTTTTGGAGGGAAAAGCTTCTTCAAGATTATAAAAGTGCCGCTTATGATTAAGGAGGATGGGGCTCAGTATGTGTTAACTGCCATTGAGGATATTACAATCAGGCGCCAACTTGAGATTCAGCTTATGGCAAAGAATAGACTGGCTGCTATCGGTGAACTTGCGGCTGGTGTAGCGCATGAGATAAATAATCCTATGGCATCAATGGCTGTTTGTGTTGAATCTCTCTTAAGAAGCACAGCGCAGGCTTCCTTCAAAAGGGATGAGGATAGCGCTAAATTTAATAAGTACCTAAAGATTATAGAGAGGGAGATATACCGCTGCAAAGATATAACTACTGGTTTATTGAATTTCAGCAGAGATAAAACATTTGTTATAAGAGATGTGACTGTTAAGGATACTCTGTTTGAGACAATAAAGCTACTGCAACTTCAGGAAAAATACCGCAGCTTTAAGATTTCAACTGACATAAAAGATAATCTGCCGTCTGTTTCCGCTGACGAGGGACAATTAAGGCAGGTATTTTTAGCAATTATGATAAATGCATTTGAGGCAATGGCCTCAGAGAGTGGCGCGCTCGATATATCTGCAACAGACGGTATGGATGGGAATACAAGAGTTGTAAGAATAGCCTTCAAGGACAATGGCTGTGGTATTCCAAAGGAGAATCTAAGTAAGATATTCACAACATTTTTTACAACAAAAGGAAATATGAGGACTGGATTGGGGTTGTCTATATGCTACGGCATAGTTACTCAGCACGGTGGGAGGATAGAGGTCGAATCTAAGGTTGGTTCAGGCAGCATCTTTACGGTAATTCTTCCTCATAATGGAATGCAAAATAAGCCATTAAATCAATAGATTACAGAATTAATAGTAATAAATAGTTTAAGTTTAAGATAATCTCAATTGATAGATTTGCATGACCCCAATAAAGAGACAAAAAAAGATTAGAGTTCTTGTTGCAGATGATGAGAGGCAATTTGCATCAGTGCTTACTGATGAGCTTGCTGAATATGGATTTTGTGCGGAGCAGGTATCTGATGGCAGGGAGGCGCTTTCAGCGCTCCAACAAGGTGAATTCGATGTGGTTTTGCTTGATATTAATATGCCTCACTTAAGTGGCATTGATGTCTTGAGAAATTATCAAAAGGATGACCTGCCGCCTGAATTTATCATTATTACCGGGAACGCCTCTGTTTCAACAGCTATTGAGGCAATGAAACTCGGCGCTTATGACTATGTTAGCAAACCATTTCAGACAGAAAAGCTGAAACTTCTCATTGAGAAGGCATGTGAGAAGCGGACGATAAAAAGGGATAATATTATCTTCCGTAAAAAGATTAAAGATAATGATGTGGAGATAGAAACTAAGAATCCTGCTATGCTTGAGATACTTAACACAGCAGAGAAGATGTCTGGCACTAATATGCCGATTCTTATTTCTGGTGAAAGCGGTACTGGTAAAGAACTCATTGCGAAGTTCATACACAATTCATCCCCCAGAGCAAACGGACCTTTTATAGCGTTTAATAGCAGCGCCATCCCTGATTCAATTTTAGAAAGCGAATTGTTTGGACATGAAAAGGGCGCATTTACAGGCGCTCATACCAAGAAGCCAGGCTATTTTGAGCTTGCTGACAGGGGAACGCTCTTTCTTGACGAGATTGGAGACATAAGCCCATCAATGCAGACAAAATTACTCCGTGCTATAGAAACAAATAAATTTTTTAAAGTCGGCGGAGTAAAGGAAATTGAAGTAGATTTAAGGATTGTGGCAGCAACCAATAAGGATTTAAAAAAGGAGGTTGAGGCAGGCAGATTTCGCCAGGACCTTTTTTTCAGACTCTCTGCAATGAATATACATTTGCCCTCTTTAAGGGAACGCATGGGAGATATCCCCCTTCTCATTGAAAGGTTTCTCGAAATGGAGGGGGAGAAGAGGAAGATGGACGGGGATGCCATGAAAAGGCTTATGGCATATTCATGGCCTGGAAATATAAGAGAGCTCAGAAATTTGATTCAGCGCATATGTATACTATGTAAAAATGACTCAATCACTATAAAAGACCTTCCTTTAGAACTTCAAAATCTTCCTCACACAAGCTGGGCCATTGGAAAACCATATATTGCTACAATACAGGAGCTTGAGAAAGAACATATAAAGACTGTTATGAGGCAGGTAGCTGGCCACAGGCAAAAGGCGTCTCAAATTCTTGGTATAGATCCAAAGACGCTTTATAGAAAGATAAAGCAGTATGGACTGGAATAAAAAGTCCAAATCGTCTACAAACCCATATGAAACATCCATGAGCCAGCGGCTCACAAAGGCACGCTAAGCGCGCCAAAGTGGGATGAAAATTTAATAACTGTCATGCCCCTCCCCCTGTCCCCCTCTGTGAGGGGGATAAAGGGGGAGGGGCATCCAGCGTCTTTCGCGATATGAGCAAAAACATAAAGCCTGCCCCTGAATGCTTTAATCAGGGGACTCTGGATTCCCGCTT
>Ga0209211_10005074_pt1 | contig 19941 bp, 21 predicted proteins | sample RifGroA2_FD_183992 | JGI IMG/M metagenome (GOLD analysis project Ga0209211, IMG submission 183992) | Groundwater microbial communities from Rifle, Colorado, USA - Groundwater A2 (SPAdes) (version 2) | ecosystem: Environmental > Aquatic > Deep subsurface > Groundwater | place: Rifle, Colorado...
TCCTGATCCGCATTCTCACAAGCAGTCATATTATAATAATAGCTGCAAGCTTGAGTGCAATAACCATTATTATCACCAAAAGGAGTGATTTCAATATTCCAATCACAATGCAAAATGTCTGGAGATTTTTTACAATCTTCTTTTGTAGAAAAAGAATAACATTCTTTAGCATTGCAAAAACCAAATTCATTCTTTATTGACATTGTAGATAATAAAAATACAACCAGAACAAAAAGTAATATTAAAACACCAATCATTTCTTTGCGTTGATTTTTACCAGATTCAAGATTATATTTTATACCAAAGCATAGAAGCACAATACTTACAACTGCCATACATTCCACAAACATCGCAGGAGCTGAAAAAGAGCTGACTTTTTCAGTCCATAAATTAGGCAGTACTAATTGAAATGTAAGGATAAAAGTAAACAGCAAGAAATAAAATAATGTCCACCATTGATATATCTTAGCAAACACATGTTCTTTAGATGAATGTAATAAATAAAGGCTGTAAAACAATATTCCCATAACCAAAAACAAAAATGTCAACATCCCTCCAGAAAACATTTTAAAATTCTCAGAAAAGGCAGAAAATTGAATAATCGTCCAAATCATAAATTCTAAAATACTTATAATCAGCAATGGAATTGACTCAAAAAAGTATGTACTGATTGCAACTCCAATAAACGCAATCAACCACAGCCATGCTTGCCCTTGTAGATTCGAAGATGTAAAAAATATCTGCGCAATTAAAAAAATACTCAATGTATACAACAATCCACCTAACAAAAGCAATGCTTTACCTGTACCTGCATATCCCTTTGTTGGCAACATTACCCCTGCAATATACGCTGCAGAAGTAAAAGTTAGAAGGATTATAATCTTTAAGAAAGAAGAGATCTGATGCCAATTCTTAGCAAGAAACCAAGCAATCCCTACTGCAATAAGAACACTGCCCATAACAGCAACAATTGTTCCAAAAGTAGCCATTGCTTTTTTATTGCTGTTCAATAAATTATCTTTAATACCCATAGATTTAATTTATTGGCTAAGAGATATATAAAGTTGATTAAAAACTCAGAAATACTTATATACCAGTTAATCATCTAAATCAATAATGCAGCAAGACATACAAATACTCTTTGAAAAATTGCATCCATTAGAAAGAAAAGTTCTTCCTCTGATAAAAGAAAACAACACACCAGATAAGATAGTTTTAGCATCAAAATTGCAGGAAGTTGAAGTGATTAGAGCATTGCAATGGTTAGAGAACAAAAAGATAATTACAACAAAAGAAGAGCTTAAAGAAGTTGTTTTGTTAGATAATAATGGCAGAACCTACAGCAAGATTGGTCTCCCTGAACAAAGATTTCTTGAAGCAATAAAATCTTCTTCTCAAATGACAGATGAAATAAAGAAATTTGCAAAACTCGATGAAGCTGAATATTCAGTATGTATTGGTTTATTACGAAGAAAAAATGCAGTCACAATAAAAAAAGAAGCAAACAATCTCCAGATAACAATAACAGAGGAAGGAAAGAAAGTATTAGAAAAACAAAAATATGATTATCAGTTCTTAAGATCACTTACAGCAGAAGAACGAGACATTGCTTCTTTGACTCTTGATGAAACAGAAAGCATGAATGAATTAAAACAGAGAAAAGATATTATTAGAATAGAACTAAGAAAACCAAAAACAATCTCACTCACAGAAATTGGTAAAGAACTATCAAAAATGAATTTTTCTGTGAGCATCACAGAAAAATTAACACAAGAGATGTTAAAAAATAATTCTTGGAAAGATGCAAAATTCAGGCGATTTGACGTTGAGATTAATGTCCCAAAGATTACTGGGGGCAAACGCCATTTTGAGAATCAAGCAATTGAATATGTAAAACAGATCTGGTTAGACATGGGTTTTAAAGAAATGACAGGTAATTATGTGCATACTGCATACCAAGATTTAGATATGCTTTTTGTCCCACAAGATCATCCGGCTAGAACAATGCAAGACACATTTTACTTAGGCAATAAAAAAATAATGCATGGCAGACTTCCAAAAGATTTCAAGAAGATAAAATATGTCCATGAAAATGGTGCAGATACTGGCAGTAAAGGTTGGAGATATAAATGGAGTGAAGAAGAAGCTAGTAAAATTTTACTTAGAACGCATACAACAGTATTAAGTGCATTAAAATTACAACAATTAAAAAAACAAGATCTTCCCGCCAAATTTTTTACAGTCGGCAAAGTATTCAGAAATGAAGCTTTGGACTGGAAACATTTATTTGAATTTTATCAGATTGATGGTATTGTTATTGATCCAAATGCTAATTTTAAGCATCTCAAAGGCTATCTGAGAGAATTTTTCGGAAAGATGGGATACCCAGATGTACGAATCAGGCCAGCACATTTTCCTTACACAGAACCTTCTGTTGAAGTTGATGTGCTTCATCCAGTAAAAAAAGAATGGATTGAACTAGGCGGTGCTGGTATTTTCCGTCCAGAAGTTGTTATTCCATTGCTTGGCGAAGACATTCCTGTATTAGCATGGGGTTTAGGCACAGGAAGAATAGTCAGTTCATATTATGGTATTACTGATATTCGAGATATGTACAAAAACGATTTAAAACAATTAAGAGAAATGAAGTTATGGATAAAATAATTAGTTGATAGGTGAATTATGCCAACAATCGTATTAAAAAAAAGTGTACTTGAGAAAGTTATTGGAAAGAAACTCCCTATTGATAAGCTTAAAGATAGGATTTCAATGTTAGGTACTAATTTAGAGAAAATCGAAAGTGACGAAATTCATGTTGAGATTTTTCCAAACAGGCCTGATTTATTATCTGAACAAGGTTTTGCAAGAGCATTTTCTTCATTTATAGGGATTAAGACAGGATTAAGGGAATATAAGATTAAATCTTCTAATTGTAAAGTAATTGTAGATAAATCAGTAGCTATGCGCCCATATACAGCATGTGCAATTGTAAAGAATCTTAAGTTTAATGATGAACGCATCAGGGAAATAATACAAATGCAGGAAAAATTAGCAACAACACATGGAAGAAAAAGAAAAAAATCATGTTATGGTATTTATCCATTACAAAAAATTAATTTCCCTATAACTTATATTGCAAAAGATCCAAAAACAATAAAATTTAAACCTCTTGGTTTCAAAGAAGATATTCCAGCAGATAAGATAGAAGAATTACATCCAACAGGAAAAGAATACAAACAAATCACAGAATCTTGGACAAAGTATCCATTCTATATCGACTGCAAAGGAAAAGTTCTTTCAATGCTGCCATATACTAATTCAGACGATCTTGGAAAGATTGATGAGACTACAAAAGATGTATTTATTGAATGTACAGGTACAGATTATCAGAACGTAGAGATTGCATTAAACATGTTTGTGACAACATTAGCAGATATGGGTGGTGAAATCTATTCAATAGAAATGATATACCCTAACAAAACATCTACAACTCCAAATTTAAACCCTTCTGAGATGAAAATAGATATAAATTATGTGAATAAACGTCTAGGTTTAAATTTAAATGAAAAAGAGATGATAAAATATCTTGCATCAATGGGTTTTGGTTATAAGAATGGCAAAGCATTGATTCCATCATATAGAGCTGATATTTTGCATCAAGTAGATTTGATTGAAGATATCGCAATAGCTTATGGTTATGAGAATTTCGAGGAGATTATTCCAAAAGTTGCAACTATTGCACAAGAAGATGAATTTGAAAAATTCAAGAAAAAGATAATCTATCTGCTTATTGGTTTAAACTTTTTAGAAACAAACTCATACCACCTTATCCCAAAAACACTGCAATTAAACAATATGAATATTCAATCAGAAGTTATTCCACTAGTTGATCCTATAAGCATTGAATACAATACCTTACGCAGTTGGTTATTGCCAAGCTTATTACAGATTTTAAAGGAAAACAAGCACAATGAATATCCACAAAATATTTTCGAAATTGCAACAGTTTTTCTGCCAGACAAGCAAAAAGCAACACTTGTCGACGAAAAACAGCATCTTTCTATAGTATTATGCAATCCAGAAATAGATTACACCAAAATAAAACAAGTTATTGATTATCTCCTGCGTATGTTTTCAATAGAATACACAATCAAAGAAACAGCGCATCCATCATTTATTCCAGGAAGAGTTGCAGAAGTAATTGTAAACAAAATATCACTTGGTTTTCTAGGAGAATTACATCCGACAGTATTAACTAATTTTACAATTGATACACCTATAGCTGTATGTGAATTAGATTGCAATATGTTATTTGAATTAGTAAGTAAAAATAATTGAAATAAAAAATTAAGAAATAATAAACAGATTTATTCCTTATCTGCTTCTTTCTTCTCAGCTTTAGGAATTTTTGCTTCTTTTTTCTCTTCGCAGACAACACCAACTATCTGCAATGCTTTGACAACAGCATCATACAAAGCATTTTTCTCAATTTCAACTCTTTGCGGCAATGGCTCAAGATGGTCAATATTGCATTTTCTTCTTCTTGTTTGCCCATCAATAAGAACATAATTACTGTCAATAACATCAATAATTACACATTTGCAGTCAGAATCTCTTCCTGCTATTTTTAAACAAACTCTTCCAATACTAAACATAGTCTCACCACACAATTAATTTATTATATCACTTAATATTATAATTATAGTTCATGCCTCTTTTTCTCTAAACTTAGGCCATTATTGTCACCAATAACATAAAGAGACTACTCAGAATAAAACAAGTTTACATAGTTCTTGCTTTATCTTTTAACAATGCTCTAGTGCATCTACTGCACAAATTGCCGCCATATGGTCTAGCAACTGTTTTCTTTGACTTAGCTAATTGTCGTAATGCATTTGACCTTACACGAGGGATTCCTTTTAATACACCTTTGCACAATCTGCATTTAACAGGATTAGGATTCCTTCTTCTATAATGAAGAACATTCCTATTTCCAGGTGTAACTACATGTGTTCTCTTAAATGATCGTGATCTTAATTTTGGTTCTACCATAATATATGCCTCACTTCTTAATCTTTTATTATTAAGATACTAGAAAAAATTAGCTATTTAAAAAGCTTTCCTTAAAATTTTGTAAAAAACAATAAACCCACTAAAAAGAGACTAAAGTTGATTATAAAAGGGATATTAGTGATTTTACCTTTCTGAAGTTCTTATACCCATAAACTCCAAAAATCAACCCTACAGCAACAAATAAGAATGCAAGATACAACCGATGTGTATTCTCTGAAAGAGTAAAAATACCTAATCCAACTAAAATAAATGTTAATGAAGTTCTAATAAAAGAAAGTAAAGTCCTTTCATTAGAGAGGTATGCTTGTTCTTTCTCAAGCTTTTCTTTCTCATGATCAGTAAATTTCTTTGCTTTTCGTGCCATTGTTGCTTTTCTGAAAGAACTACTATAAAAGCTTTATTTTTTCTGAGATTTTATAGAAAAAAATCAATTAAATAATATCCTCTTCAGAAATAACCATAAAATCGCCGATTGCAATAACTGCTGAAAATGGCACAAGGATATTTCCTTCTTTATCGCGTTCTAGTTCAAGTTTTTCAGTATAACTTGTTGGATTAACTAATACCATGTGGATTAGTTCACCAGAACGTGTTTCAAATATTAAATCTCCTACTTCACCAAATCTTTTTCCTGATTTTGATACAACTGTCTTACCAAGCAATTGTTTTGAAAATTTCTTATCTTCATCTGCCATTGAATTTCCCTCTTTATAAATCATTACATATTATTAATTATCATTTTTAACACGCTACAATACCTATTTTTCAAGAGTAACATGCACAAAAAGAGTGAGCCTTAAGTATTATTTAAAGCTTTCGAATGATTCATAATATTTTGCATTTTCTCAGCTACATACGATTCATGATAGCAATACTTTTTTATCTCACAATTCAGACATTTTTGCTTATTTTCACAATATGAAGGTAGTACTTGTTTAGAAAGCAGTTTTTTAGAGGAATTAAGCAGCTGCATCACCTCCTGCTTAAGAAAAGGATTAATCAGTACTTTTTTCTTCTCATTGCTTGCAAGATAATAAACATAGCCATAAGTTGCAGTTGGGTATTGTTCTTGTAGAAGTAAAATATATGCAGCTAATTGTAACTGGTGCTGTTCATACACTCCTTGTTTTGGTGCTTTTCCTGTCTTTAATTCAACAGGTATAACTGATTCTCCAGATATCTCAAGCTGGTCAATAACACCTCGCAATCCAAGAATAGAAGAACTCACCTGATGTTTAATTGTTCCAGAAAAAGTAATTTCTTTTGGTGCTTTCTCTATAATACCAAGAACCTTCTGCAAAAAAAGTTTTCGCTGGCAATAGTTGTACATCAATATATCAGATACTGAAAGCATAGAAGCTAGAATACCTCATTAATTTAAAAACATTTATATAATAAAATAAAAATGCTTGTATGATGGATATTCAAACAAAGCTTGATCTTATTAAACAAGTAGGAGAAGAAATAGTCACAGAAGAAGAATTGAAAACACTGCTTGAGACAAAAACACATCCTGTTGCATATGATGGTTTCGAGCCTTCTGGCACAGATATTCACATAGCTCAAGGTTTAATGCGTTCAATTAATATTAATAAGATGACAAAAGTAGGCATTAAATTTAAGATGCTTGTTGCAGATTGGCATGCTTGGGCAAACAATAAGATGGGTGGAGATTTAGAGAAAATCCAAAAAGTAGGGCATTATTATATTGAAGTATGGAAAGCATGCGGGATGGATTTAAAGAATATTGAATTTGTATGGGCATCTGATTTGTTAGATGATACAGAATATTGGAAAACAGTGATGCAGATTGCAAGAAAAAGCACATTAAAAAGAGTTCTCAGAACAGTGCAGATCATGGGAAGATCTGAATCTGATAATCTTCAAGCATCGCAGATATTTTATCCATGTATGCAGACTGCAGATATATTTCATTTAAAAGTTGACATTTGTCAATTAGGGATGGATCAGCGTAAGGTAAGTATGTTGGCAAGGGAATTAGCACAAGATCTTGGATTTTGGAAACCAATTATTATAAGTCACCATATGCTTGCTGGATTAGCAGAACCGCCAAAAACAGATACTTCTACAGTTGACAGGGCAATTGAATTAAAGATGTCAAAATCAAAACCAGACACAGCTATTTTCATGACAGATTCTGAAGAAGATATAAAAAGAAAAGTAAAAAAAGCTTGGTGTCCTGAAGGAACTATTGCAGAAAACCCAATTTTAGAATATTTTAGATATATTATTTTTGAATTAGTTGATGAAATAGAGGTTAAAAGACCTGAAAAATTCGGTGGAAATATTGTTTTAAAAAGTTATGCTGAGTTAGAAAAACTATTTGAAAATAAAAAGATTCATCCGATGGATTTAAAAAACACAGCAGCTGAGTATATTAACAAATTAATAGAACCAATAAGAAATAAAATATTAAATGATCCAAAAATAAAAAAGATGAGAGAAGAGATAAAAACATTTGAAGTGACAAGATAAAAATTCAAACTCCCTGTCGATTATTTCATCAAAAAGAGTAACAAGGGAGTACTATTTCTCCGAAACAAATAAAAAGGGATAGCACATTGCATTACAAAAAACTTCATTTATGACTACAAAGTCAATAGTGAACGTTTCTGATTATAAGTAGATAAAAAATTGCAAAGCAATTTTTTTGAGGTGAATATAATGGATGATAAATTATACAATGAATTTTGGGATTTTCTAGAGAATAAACATGGCACAATTGCTACTTATATGGAGGACTTTTTCTGTGATTTTAGAGATTTTCTTGCAGATAATGCATTGCATCTCAAGGAATTTAAAGAAGAACATCTCGACGATTTATTCCAAAATTATCTTGATTACATGGACTTAACTGCTATTGAAACAACAGTTGTATTCCAGATATTCCTAGATTTATGTGATTTTTCAGATGCAAAGGGTGTAGATTTAACATTCTTTAGAAATTATCTTTTAGAGAACAAAAGTACAATAACTTCAAGATGGGAAGAGAAAACAGCAGAACACTTGAAAGAAGAAGAATTTTTTAGATTTGATATCTTAAAATTCGTAGAAGACTTTGATGAGCATCATTCAAGAATGCATGACACAGAAACAGCAAAACAAGTTGATTTCTACCCAATAATTCGGTTATTAGAAGCATTTAGAAACAATATGGAAGTGACGATGAAAGCATCTGAAGAGATCAAACGCAAATTTCCAGCAATTACAGAAGATGAATTCTTCAACTTATTAGATGAAAAAACAGCTGGAAAACTAGTGGATATTAATGAAGTAGAAGATATAAACGAAGAAGAATTTGTGAATATATTATTTTCATTGCCAAAAGATAATGGTAAGAAATTCTTAGACATATTCCAAGAGATTGCACAGCTCTATGAGATTGAAAGAACTGACCCTATGAAAAAGACAATGGTTGGCACAGTTATAAATGATATTGAAGAATGTTTAGAAGAGATTAAAGCATTGAATCTGAATCAAGAAGCAAAGGCAAAGTTATAAATACAACAATTGTTAAACAAGAATATGCAGGATACTAGTAGGAAGATAAATTTATTTATAACAGAATTGATCAAGAATAAGATTGATGCAGCATTAATTTATAATCTCGCCAATAAAGATAAACATCTATATTATCTTACAGGATTAGATATAGAATATTGTTTTTTATTGATTTTAGCAGGACAGAAAAAAGTTATAGTATATACCTCTATCTTAGAATCAGAAAGAGTAAAGAATATTTTGCCTTATGAAGTTGTTGTAATAAACAAACCAATTTCTAGGATGATCAATTACCAGCTAAAGAAAGAAAAGATAAAAAAACTTGCAGTCAATTTTAACTGTATGATAATAAACGAATACAACAAGTTTAAGAAAGTCCTCAATACAAAAATGATTGATTGCTCTGATATACTAACAAAGATACGGCAGCAAAAAACAAAACAAGAGCAAGAATTCATCAAAAAAGCATGTGAAATTACAGATAAGGTATTTACAGAGATATTAAACAATTTCAAGAACTTCAAGACAGAGCAAAACATTGCAGATTTCATTAGACAAAGATTCTATCATTACAATGTTACTGAATCATTTCCAACAATTATTGCTTCTGGAAAAAACGCAGCAATTCCGCATTATCTGCCTAAAGATATTCCATTGAACAATGGTTTTTGTATTATAGATTTTGGCTGTAAATACAAAGAATATTGTTCTGATATGACACGGACAGTTTTCATTGGCAAACCCACTGCAAAACAGATAAAACTTTACAAGACAGTATTATCAACAAAAAAAGCAGCAGAATTTAGCATCAGATTAAACAAGAGATGCAGTACAGCAGAAAAAGCAGCTAGAAAAGAACTGGGAATCCTGCAAAAGAAGTTTATACACGGCTTAGGCCATGGTGTTGGTTTAGATGTTCATGAATCACCTAATATAAGCTGCAGATCAAAAGACATATTTCTGGAGAATGCAGTATTCACCATCGAACCTGGCATTTATTTTTCAGAAGAATTAGGTATCCGTATTGAAGATGATTATATAATCACAAAAAATGGATTAGAAAAATTAACAAAATCAACTGAACAGCTTATGATTATACAGTGAACTCGAAAAATACAAAAATATATATACTTTACGATAAATCATAAAACAATGGAAGCAAAATCAAATACAAAAGATCCATTAGAAAGTGTTATGTTCAGTTATACTATAAACACTAGTAGATTAGAAAGTGAAAATAAGCTTCTAAGAGAAACTGTTTCTCAATTACAGAATGAGATTGAAAAATTAAAGCTGCCAGCATTGATGGTATGTGATATTGCAGATATGATAGAGGACAAAGCAATAATTAAAACACCAAATGGAAATAAGTTCTATGTAAATATTATGAGCGACTGCAAAAACATAAAGACTGGCGATACAGTATTAGTTGAACAAAAAAATCTGACAGTTATCAGAAAGATAAATAGTAATAGAAGATTTAATGTTGAAAAATTTGTAATCATGGAAAAACCACAGATTGTTTGGTCTGATTTAGGTGGTCTTGATTCTCAGATACAAGAGATTAAAGAAGTTGTTGAATTACCATTAAAAAATCCAGAATTATTCAAGAAAATAGGCATTACTCCTCCGAAAGGAATTTTATTATATGGTCCTCCTGGAACAGGAAAAACATTGCTTGCAAAAGCAGTTGCAAATTCAACAAACAGCACATTCATTGAGATTGTTGGTTCTGAATTAGTCCAGAAGTTTATAGGAGAAGGTGCAAAATTAATAAAAGAGATTTTTCAGCTTGCAAGAGACAAGGCACCAAGCATTGTATTTATTGATGAGATTGACGCATTAGCTTCAAAAAGAATCGAGCTTGGCACCTCTGGAGAAAGAGAAGTCCAAAGAACATTTATGCAGCTGCTTGCTGAATTAGATGGTTTCAAAAACCTAGGCAATGTTAAGATTGTTGGTTGCACTAACAGAAAAGATATTTTAGATCCGGCATTGATACGGCCAGGAAGATTTGACAGATTGATTGAAGTTTCTCTTCCCAATAAAGAAGGTTTAAAAAAGATATTTGAGATTCATACAAAACCTATGAATCTTGACAAAGCAATAAATATTGAGAAGATAATTAAAAAGATGGAAAACTTTTCTGGTGCAGAAGTACGCGCAGTATGTACAGAAGCAGGTTATTTTGCGATTAGGAAAAACAGAGAAAAGATAACTGGAAAAGACTTGCTTGATGCAGTAGAAAAAGTAAAACAAAAAGAACAAGAAGATAAAACATACATCGAAATGTTTGGATAAAAATGATGATTAAAAATAGGACAAAAAGTTAAAGAGGTTAAATATGTATATCGAAATATTTGCATCGATTGGACTAATTTTGCTATTATTTGCATTTTACCATGAAAACACAGGCAAATATGATAAGAAACATAGAGAATATAATCTTTTAAATCTAATTGGCTCTTTAATCCTTGGTGTCTATGCAATTGTTATCCAAAGTTATATTTTCATTGCTTTAGAATTTATTTGGGTTGGTATTTCAATGTATTATTTGATTATTAATCTTCCAAACTACCACAAGTATAATCTGCAAAATAATAAAAAAATATAGATTTATAGATTATTTCAATATTGCTTTAAAGAAAATCTCTAATCTTATGCCTTTGCTCTTCATAAATCAACCAAATTATCAGAAGAATTGCATCTAACCCAGCTAATTTTACGCCGCTGATATCTTCTCTGATTAATCCTCTGCAGAAAGATGTTTCTTCAAAAGGATACAAAAGATCAATCTCTCCAGTGATTGAGCAGTCCAATAACACGTGTGTAAAAAAACCAGCAAACAGCATAAAGAATAACAATGAATATTGTTTGTTTGTAAACCCAAATAACTTAAATTTCCATACATAAAAAAGCACTGCAAATACAAACACAGCTATAACTGGATAAATTGTATGGGTAAATGTTCTATGAATATATATATTAGTGCTAAACAGATAATTATACACCCACTGCACGACAAAATCAATATCTGGCAACAGCCCAGCTAATCCTGCAATAAGCACATACCACATAGAAAATGAATGTTTCTGAATATGTTCTTTTTCAAGAATATGATGCCTAATCAAATCAACAATCACAATCGGAACCAATATATGAGTTACAGCAAATGGCATAATTATTTTTATGGATTCTCTTATTTATAATTATTGTGATTTAAAACAGAAAGTTTTTAAAAAACACAGTTTTCTTAACAATTATGGCATATGCAGTGAATATGTGAACACCATCTGAGGTTGAACCCAATGATTTACGGAAGTAACTTATGAGCATATGTCTTTTTTAAATTACTCGATCCATCCCCAACAACCAAAGTATAATTGCTTTTTGCATATGCATTCTATTTTTTGGATTGCACTTATTTTATATCTGCTCTTTCAATAAATCATCAAAACTCTGCCGTCTTCTGATCAGCTTAGCATCTTCTCTATTTATCAGCACTTCAGCAGGCAGCACTCTCATATTATAATTTGAAGCCATGCTCATACCATATGCTCCAGCAGTTAATATTGCTAAAACATCACCTTCTTTTATATTAGAAATTTCTCTCAATTTTAATCCTTTTGAATCCATTGTAAAAATATCTCCTGACTCGCAGATATTTCCACCAACTATATATTTCTTCTTAGTATCATCAAGATTAGACGCATTTATTATCTCATGGTAGCTTCCATACATCACAACCCTTACTAAATGATTAAACCCAGTATCAACCCCAACAAACTCATATTTTGGCGTCTTATTTAATGTATTTACCCTGCAGAGCAGCACACCTGCCTCTGCAACTAAATATCTTCCTGGCTCAAAAAACAGACTTAGTTCTTTTCCATACTTTACACAGAATTTTTCAAAGACTTGTTTTATTTTCATTCCAAGAACATCAATATTTAATTTTTTCTCATGATTATAAGGTACACCAAATCCGCCGCCAAAATCAACAAACTCCAGCTCTTTAAATTTGACAGCATACTTTAACAAAACATTCATAGAATATAAGAATGTTTCAACATCAAGTATCCCTGAACCAATATGATGATGTATCCCTATTATTTTTAATTTATATTGGTTGGCTTTTGCAATAATCTCATCTATATATTTATAATAAATCCCAAATTTACAGTCAACACCGCTAGTTATTACATGATCATGAAACCCAGCTCCTGCATCTGAATTTATCCTTACACAGATCTTATTGGTCTTCGCTTTACTCCCAATCTCTTGATTAATTCTGCCATATCTTGCCAATTCACTTAAACTTCCAATATTAACCAAAATTTCTCTTTCGATCAGCCATCTGAATTCATCATCAGTCACATTATTGCCAGTATACAATATTTGCTCAGCTTTAAACCCTGCTTTCAGAGCTGCATAAACTTCTCCACAAGAGACTGTATCAATGCAGCATCCTTCTTCTAACATTATTTTCATGATTGCCAGATTTGTATTTGCTTTGCATGCATAATATAATTTTAAAGAATTGTAGTTTATACAATTCTTTAACTTTTTAATCTGACATCGAATAATTTCTTCTTCATACACATACAAAGGACAGCCAAATTTCTTCAGCAGATCTTCAGCACAATATTTTCCAAAATAAAGTTTATTTTTTTTAATCTCCATAACTAATTCCCTATCTTTCCTTCTCTCCCTATGATAATTTTTGCTGAATGAACGAAGTGAATTCGCAAAAATTAAGTCGCAAAAATTATATTATTTTCAATATAGGCAAAGTTTCTGTCTGCATCACGCCTTTGATAACTCTGATCTTCTCAATAATCTCATTTATCTCTTCCAGATTCTTCGCTTGAAGCACACAAACAATACTTGCCCTTCCTGCAACTTCATAGATTTGTGAAACACCTAATTGTTTGATTTTTTGGCTGATAACAGCAGTTGGCACATGCGCAGTAGTTATAATCTCAATAATACAAGAAGCATCAGACCTTATCTTGATAGTAAACTGCTGCAGTACACCTTCTTCTTGCAGCTTTTTGACACGATGCCTTATTGTACCTTCAGTAACATTAAACTGCTTTGCCAATTGTAGAAAAGCAACACGTGAATCTTTCTGCAAAGCGTGTAATATTTTATGATCTAGTTCATCCATAATTAAAAGATTACGAATAACTATATAAATATTGTTGTTTATTGATGGATTTCGTAATTAGTTCTTCTTTATATTCATAAAAGATTAATTATTTGTCTTTTCCCAAATTTCATTAAAAAATTCTTTGTATCGCTGAGCGTTATTTTTTGATTTTATTATAAACGCAGTCGGTTCTCCCTTCCAAACCACAGTCATAACACAATCTTCATAAATGAAAATACCTGTTGGCAATTTTTGTTTTGAATATTTTATTCTCATATTCCTATATTTATGATACTTTGTAAATGTTTCTCTTATCTTTCCATTTGCAATCAATTTTACTTTAATCTTTTTTTCTATTCTTTTTTTGTGGTAATTCTGGAAAAATCTTCTAAGGTCTTCTCTTGCTAGTTCTTCACCAAGCGTAAAAACATAATATTCTTTTTCTTTTTGAACTATGGTAAGAAGATGATTAAAAGCGGCTTTTATCCCGTCTAATCCCTCGTAAATAGTTGCTTCTTGTTTTTCTTTAGCAAATTTTCTTTTACGTTCAATTTCAGGGATTAACTTTTCTATCTCATTTTTTTGTTGTGCTATAAGTTTTTCTTTAGTACTCAAAATATCTATAAGATTCTTAGGATCTGAGGCTTGGAAGGATTTAACATTATTTTTAATAACATATGAAACTAACCCTCTTTTTATTAATTTGTCAAGCGTTGGATAAATTTTAGAGTTTGGAATTCCTGATTTCTTGACAATTGGGGTAGCTGTTGATTGTTCCAACTCTAATAACGTGAAATATATCTTAATCTCATTTTTGCTTAACCCTATTTGTTCTAATATTTCTGTATCCATGTAATACCTATAATTGTAGGAAATTTATAAATCTTTTGAAATCATCACCACCATAGGGGGTGGGAATATTATTTTTCTCCGTGATGAAAAGATGAAACTGACAAATAGGCAGATGATTAATTTATTAGTTAGTATCTTACTCATAGTTAGTTTAGTTGGGTGTGCAAATAATGAAATAGTTACAGGTAAAGTTGTCAAAAATCTAAATGATAAAATATCCGTGAGATTGCCTATCCCTGTTATTGAAGCAGCGTTTACTCCATTTTATTCTGCTATTGATCAAGGTTATTATTCTCAAGAGGGTATAGATATTGAATTTAATTTAGGTTCACCGGAAAATAATCCCGTAAAAATGGTCGCTTCCGGAGTAGATGATTTTGGGATATTGGGTGGTCCTGATACTTTGTTAGTGGCAAGATCTAATGGTCAGCTACTCGTTGCAATAGGTGTAATTCATAAAGATTCTAATTTCCCAGTTATTCTAACATTAAAAAGTTCTGGATTAACCAAATTAGAAGATTTACAGGGTAAAAAAGTTGGCTTTTTTTATGGACATATTTCCACAGATGTATTGAGGAATGTCTTAAGAAAGAACAACATAAATGTTGAAGAGGTTGATGTTGGATTTAATTACAATCCGCTTATTGCTGGGCAAATAGATGCAGAATGGGCGTTTAGAACAACCGCAGGCATAAATCTTCCTAAGAAAGGTATTGGAATCAATGTAATCACCCCTAAAGATTATGGGATCAACACGCATGGTTATACTATTTTCACTACTGAAGATATGATTAAGAATAATCCTGAATTAGTTAAGAAATTCTTGAAGGCTACACTCAAAGGTGTTGAATATACTGTCAACAATCCTGATACTGCCTTAGAATATGTGTTGAAAAGAGAAGTAATCCTAAATAAAGAAATTGAACGCGAAAGGTTAGAGGAATACAATAAAGTAACAAGTGCTACCAAACAATATCCTCCAGGATACATGGACAAAAAAATGTTCCAAGAAACGTATGACAGGTTAAAAGAAGAAAAAGTTTTAGCAAACGATTTTGATGTTAGCAATGCATTCACAACCAAATTCCTTGATGAAATCTATTCTTAAATTTCTTTATTTTTGAGGCAAAATGATTGAGTTAAAGAATATTCATAAAACATGGCAGAACGATAAAATTTCACTGTTAACAATAGAAGATATTAATTTATCCATCAATAAAGGAGAATTCATTTCAATTATTGGGCCAAGTGGCTGCGGAAAAACAACACTTCTAAAATTGATTGCAGGTTTATTAGAACCAACAAAAGGTCAAATTCTGCTGAATGATAAAGCAACTAACCAAAAATCGCCTCAAAGATTGAGTATTGTATTCCAGAATCCAATATTATTACCCTGGAGGAAAATAAAAGAGAATATTCAACTTCCTAATGAATTAAATAATTTACCATTGAATAAAAATGTTTATGAAAAGATACATCTTGTTGGATTGCAAGAATTTGAGAACAACTATCCAGATGAATTATCAGGTGGAATGCAGCAACGAGTAGCAATAGCGAGAGCTTTAATTTTGAATCCAACTTTATTGTTGATGGATGAACCGTTTAGTTCACTTGATGAGGTAAACAGAAATAGATTGAATCTTGAATTATTAAAAATCTGGAAAGAATTAAGACCAACTATTATTTTTGTTACTCATTCTATCTCAGACGCAGTTTTTCTTTCTGACAGAATAATTATTCTGACAAAAAGACCTGCAAAAGTTAAAGAGATTTTAAGTATAGATTTACCAAGATCTAGAAAGTTAGAAATAAAAGAAACTCTGGAATTTCAACGGTATGTAAAATGGATAAGAGAAAGAATAGAATAAATTCATGGAGATTACCATTATTAGCATTTGTGGTAATTATAGGAATATGGGAAATCTCCACAGATGTTTTTAATATAAACAAGATTATTCTTCCGGATCCATATACCATTTTGATTTCAATTATCACCAACTGGAACATTCTTATCAAACATACAAGCATTACTATGATCGAAGCTTTGTTTGGTTTTATAATAGGAACATTGATTGGGATATTAATAGCGATATTATTTGTGTATTTTTCAAAAGCTAAGCAAGCATTTTATCCTTACGCTATTGCTTTGAAGGCAACACCTTTGTATGCACTTGCTCCACTTTTAGTAATGTCTGCATTAGTGGCATTTTTTCCTATCTTAGTGAATACAGTAAAAGGACTTACTTCAGTCGAACAAGAGAGTTATGATTTATTTCGTTCTCTTTCTGCATCAAAATGGCAAGTTTTTACTAAATTACGACTCCCAAACGCACTGCCATATATTTTTACAGCTCTAAAAATATCCACAACATTATCAGTAGTTGGTGCAACCATAGCAGAATTTACTGGCTCATCCATGGGAATAGGACATCTTATCGTCAATGCATCGTACTATTTGGATACTAGCTTAATGTTTTCAGGGATAGTGATGATTTCATTAGCAGGTGTATTGTTTTTTTATTTCGTTGATTATATTGAACAAAAAATGGTTTTTTGGCAGAAGAACGATTAATTGACAGAGAAGTAACTGATTTCTCAATATAATCTCAAAATAATTTACCCAAGCAATTGAAAATCAACGCATATTCTAAACACATACGGAGAATGCTGTCCGCACTTTACTAATCGTAATATTTTATATTTTTTCTTCGCTTTCTTGCAAGATTTTTCAATCTTCCGTAAAGCTTTGTCAAAATCTTTCTCGTACAAAAAGTCATAAAAATGTATAATTGTATTTTTATGTGCAACTGCTAACGCATCTGATAAAAAGTCTTCTGCTCCTTTTGGTAAAGGCATCAATATTCTGTCAAAGACTTTCTTCTCTGCAACAAATTTCTTAACAACATTATGCACATCTCCTTGTAACAGCATGACATTTTGTAATTTATTCAGCTGCACATTCTCAATTGCATACTTATGCCCAGCTTTATTCAATTCAATACCATAAACTTCTTTAGCCAGACTATTTTTTCCAAACACACAGCAGTATGGCCCAATCCCAGAAAACATAACAAGCACAGTTTCTCCTTTTTTCACCTGCTCCATTATTCTTTTTCTTTCAGAAGCCATTCTTGGAGAGAAATATACTTTATTGATATCAAGCTTCAGCAACACACCATTTTCTTTATGGATTGTTTCAAACTTTTTTTCTCCTGCTAAATAAATATGTTCTTGTATCCGCAATTTTCCTTTATGCTCTCCTTTCTTCTTTACAACAGTTTTGATATTGCTATGCAATATCAAAACTGTTTTAGCAATAAGCTTTTGCTTTTTAACAAGCTGATCATCAATTTCAAGAATAGCAATATCTCCAACAATATCAAATGCAGTCTTAAGATGTTCTAATTCTTTTTTTGTAAGTTTTTTCTCAAGAACTTTTCGCAGATCATGTTCTTGACATATTTTAAGTTTATCTCTTCTTTCTTGAAATGATAAAAAAATCTTAGGAACGAAGTGACTAAATTTTTTTATTATAGGGAAATAGATATATTCTTTATCTCTTTCTAAAACAAATCTATTATCAAAAAGCTTCTTCTCAAACAGATACTGTTTTACTTTCTCAGCATCTCGCAATAAAACTTTAACAGTTAACATACAAAATAAAAAAGTAGGTAAGTATATAAATCTTTAGTGAAAAAATTCTCCAAGCCCTTTCTGCTTTTTATCTTTAGCAACATCAGCTAGTTTTCCAAATGCTGAATCTACTCTTTCTCTGGAAAAATCATGTTTATCACATAATAACATATACAACCTTTCCTGATTCAATTCAGAATATTCAATCTTAAGATTTTTTTGCACTGGCAAGTGCAAAAAAGTATCATACACCTCTTTCCAAGAGACAGAAAAGCTTTCACTCCATTTTACAGAATTAAACATCTCATCAAACTTATGCCCATGCTCTTTAACAAGCTTCAAAGCCTTTTTTGGTCCAATTCCATGTATTCCGCCGTAATTATAATCTGTTCCTATCAGCATTGCTAATGCAATCAATTGTTCTTTATCAATTCCAAGAGCATTCAAATTATCACTTAAGCTAAGCATTTCTGGCTCAACTGTTGTATAAGCTAAAGTATTTGCTTTTTTTCTTTTGCCTGCAATTGACAGATTGCGTATCAGAAAAGGTGTAGAATACAGCAAAGTATCATAATCCTGGGAAACTGCTGCATAAGCCTTTCCTTCTTTTACTAACTCCGCAACCTGTGCTTCTCCCTCGCTTGGCGCATCGACGACAGGAAATCCTAATGCAGATATTAATTCTTTGGCTTCTTGTTTCATCTCAGCAGTTAAATATGCTGTTCTTGAAGCATACTTTTTCATTGCATCAATATCCTCTCTCTCTTTTGCAACCTCATATGCCTGCTGTGCCTCTTTCTTAATCTCATATCTCCTTTCTTGCTCTTTTTTCTTTAAAGCAGGATATTCACCGTCAAATACAAAGATAAATTTTATTCCCTTTTGCATCAAACTTGTTGTTCTTGAAAACATACCGACAAGATGTGAAGTTGTGTGGCCTTGAGAATCAGTAAGCACAGTACCATCACGAGAACGTATAGTTGTCAAAAACTGATAAAGTAAATTATTAGTATCAACTGCAACAATTTTATTCTGTAGATAATCTATATTTATTTCTTTTGCAATAAGCAGATCTTTAAATGCTATCCCCAAAAATAATCACCATTCAAATTTTCTTATTATTTCCCTAATCTGACATAAAAACAATTTTTTCATTTCTCTCACCAGATGTATTATATGCAATGATAGTATATTTTCTCCTTCGTCAAAAATGTTATATAGTTAGTAGTTTCATATTATAAAATTGATTATGTACTTTCTCATATGCTTTTTTAGTAAACTCTCCTGTAGTTAATACAACAGCAAGCAGTTTCTTGTTTTGTGCTTCTAGATAAACAGCTGCTAAGTCCACATCAGTCATTCTCTTTTTATTTCTGATACTGCAATAATAATCAACATCACCGATTGAAGAAGGTACACGAATGATTGCTGTGGCTTCTTTCTCTTTTTTTATAATATTTAATTCTTTTACAATAATTGATTTTTGATTGAAAAAAATCTTACACTTTTGTATTAATTGATCTTCACATGTATCAAGCAATGTTTGCGCTGATAATAGTGATGTTTGTTCTGATGTTGGTTTAATGAACTCTTCAACCTTCTGTCGCTCTTGTCTATCAGCAACTTTCTCTGTTTTCTCTTTTTTCTTAGCAATATTTGATTCAGGATTCTCAGCTTTTACAGCCGGATTTTGCGTAGCTTGTTGTATT
>Ga0209211_10005083_pt1 | contig 19921 bp, 23 predicted proteins | sample RifGroA2_FD_183992 | JGI IMG/M metagenome (GOLD analysis project Ga0209211, IMG submission 183992) | Groundwater microbial communities from Rifle, Colorado, USA - Groundwater A2 (SPAdes) (version 2) | ecosystem: Environmental > Aquatic > Deep subsurface > Groundwater | place: Rifle, Colorado...
AGGATTAAAGGGAAAGCTTCTCCGCCCCTTAAGCGCAAAGCTGCTGCCCGAGACAGATATTGAAAAATCAAAGCTGGTTGAAAGGGAGAAATTCTTTGATATCCGGGGCAGGCAGAGAAAAAAGCAGATTGAACTGGCTAAAGAATACAAAATCACATTTCCAAACCCTGCAGGCGGATGCCTCCTGTGCGAAAAAGATTTTGCAAAGAAACTTGAGCCTTTGCTAAGCGACGAGCTGTCTGAAGATGATGTCAAGCTGCTGAAGGTTGGCAGGCATTTTGAAAACAGCAGGATTGTCCTGGGCAGAAATGAAAAGGAAAACAAAGAGATTGAAACAATAGCCAAAGAAGCTAAAGGCAATAAAGGAAAAGGCATCCTGCTGATTCCAGAACAGCCCGGGCCGACTGCATTTGCCAGAGACAGCAGTTGCATCAAAAAAGCAGAAGAGCTTATAAGAAAATACTCAAAGCATGAGATTAAAAATATCAAAATGATTAAATAGAATAAAGAAATTGCTTAAAAATTCACAATCCCATCGTTCGCTGATGCTCACTTCAGAGCAAGCTCTGGGGTATTTGTGAATTTTTTTGCTTCGCAACCAGCAATTTCAGTCTTTCAAAATCTGACGCAGCAAGCTGCGGGGTATTGACCCAGATTTAGAAATAAAAATGCTAAGCCGGCTTTTGCAGAAACTGCTTTTTGTCAGGCAGTTCAGCATTGATGAAGGCAGGATTGAATTAACTGATAAATTAAGATAACTCCTGCACTCTTCTTTCTGTATTAAAATATGCATAAATGCCCCACAAGCTTGCAGTGCTTACTCCTGCTGCGTAACTTTTATACCGGCATCTGTGATTTCCATCGGCACAGGGCCTCTAATGTGGTTTGTCCTTCTCATCTTCACAATCCTGACAGCCCTGTCATCAATCCCGCCCAGCCCTGTTGAATGAAGCATGACAACAGAGTCAGATGTGAACTTGAGCGCATTTGTCCTTGTTATATCGCTTGGGGAAAGCATCCCAAGAATGTCCCCGCCGTCCTCATCTGACAGGAGAACTGTAACATTCAGCCTTTTGAGCAGGGATGACAATTCAAATATCTTCTCCCTTATCTCGCCTTCCCTTTCGAGGCTGAGGGCAAAAACAGTTACAGGGTCAAAGCACACCCTCTTGATGTCATACTTGGACACGACAGACATCAGCTCGCTTGAGAGCTCTTTCTGCGACACATTTGGGGACATCTTTACCAGCTTGCATTTGTTTGCTGCATCAAGTTTCTGGAAGTCCCAGCCAAGATTAGACGCGTCCTTAAATGTCTCAAGTATGTCAGGCTCAAAGCTTACATACAGCCCGTTCTCGCCATAAAGCTGGCTGCCATTCCATAAAAACTGTAAAAGAAATGTTGTTTTGCCGGAACCCGGCCCGCCTACAAGAAGATTTGTGCTTTGCCTTACAAAACCGCCACGGCACAGCTTGTCAAACCCGACAATGCCTGTCGGACACCTGTCTGTAATCACCCCTTTTACCATTTTCAAGCTATATTATATATTCATTTAATCTAAAGAGCTATTTAAAATTATCGCTTTTTCTCCTCTGCAGCATTTCCCCCTCTTTATATCGGTTCTTTCAAAACGCCTTTTGAAATAATAATTCCCCTGCCAGTTATGTCAAACTGGTATATCTTTGTTGAGTGCTCTGTTCCCCGCATCTTCAGAACCTCAACAAACCTCTGCCTTCTGCCCTTATACCTCACAAAATAAAGCAGGATTATTCCGTCTGCCTCAAATTCAAGGCTTACAGAGCTGCCCTCTGTTCTTTCAGTCGGCTCTTCCTGCAAAGTCAAGAGAGATGTGCAGTTCCACTTTCTTATGATGTCAAAAAGCGCCAGCGCAGCCTCTCTCTTCTTAAGCTCCTCTTCAAACAGCAGGGCAAAGGAAGTGACAGAGTCAATAACAATCCTCGTTATCTTATTTTTTATAACAATCCCCTCAACTGTTCCGCCGCCCTCCTCAAGCATCTCCCTTACCTTCTCGGGGCTGTATTCAAGAAAGAAGAAATTTCCATCATTCTCATATTTTTCCAGCTCCCACCCAAACTGGGCCATGTCCCTGAAGAACTGGGTTCTTTTTTCCTCAAATGTTACATACAGGACATTCTCGCCCTTGCTTATGCCCTCAACAAGAAAATGCATGGCAAATATTGTCTTTCCGCTTCCGCTTCCGCCGACTATAAGGTTGACAGAGTTTTTTTCAAACCCCGACTCTATCAGGCTGTTAAATCCGGAAATGCCTGAAGAAATTCTCACCGGCTTGCTTGCCTTTTTTCCTTTATTCGAATTTTTTTTATCACCCATTTTTCTGATGTCAGAAATGCTCATAAAATTTATATTTCTGAGCATGTCAAGAACTGAATGTTCTTGAACACTATCAAAATCTTATGATTTTGAAGTTCAGAAAACCAAAACAGACCGCACCTTGAAAGGTGAAGTACATGCAAGGTTTTCTGAAATGTTAAAATAAAAGCATGCTTATAAATTTTTACATTGAATTATTTTGGCAGAATTCTCCCCCGGCATGCCTAAATAGAATCACGACAGGGCAAATGTCTGCGACAGGAAGCCCATAAGGAAAAACCTGACAGCAAAAAATATGAAGATGCTCAGCGCAATCAGCGGAAGCATGAAGCGCAGCCCGAATTTTTCATCGCCTTTGCTTACAAGCCCTATCACAAGGCTTGAGATTATGTTTGAAACTACAAGGAAGATAAGCGTGAAGTAAAGGATAAATGTCTGCGAAAGGTTCAGGGCAGAAAAGGTGAAAGGCATTCCTATCTGCGCTGCCTGCACGCTCGGCATTGTTGAGCCAATCTTTACTATTATGTCAACAAGGACGCTTGACATCCCAAACAGGAGCGGCGCTCCAAACGCCACGGCAGAGAATATAAATATGACATACATCAGGACGCTTGAAGCTGCCCTTTTTTCAATAAACTCCTTTTCCCTCATGTACGACGCAGTCTGCTCAAGAAGCGTGGATATATTGCCTCCTGACTTTATGCCTGACATTATAAGGTTAATTGTTTTGTCTATCTTCTCCGAGCCAATCCTTCTGCTCATGCCTTTCATCGCGCTGCCAATGTCCTTTCCTGTTGCAATCTCCCTGCCCGCCCTTACTATCTCATCATTAAGGTAGAGAAATTCCGGCCTTGCAGACAGCAGGAATGCCCTGTCAATAGTCATGCCCGCCCTGAGGTTGCTTGACATAATCTGAATAACATCAGGAAACATATTCTCCATTATCTTGATTCTTGCACCCTCTTTAAGCGAAACCCTGAAATAAAAGCAGGATGAATGAAATAGCAAATACTATAAAGAAGTTAAGCTTTATCAGCAATGCGAGCAGGGAAACCAGAAAGGAAAATGCCAGGCTTGACAGAAGAGAGGATGTGAAATACCTCTGCTTTTCTTTCTGCTTTTCAGCTTTCTCCCTGCCAGTGCCTTTTTCATTTATCATAGCAGGCTCGGCCTCCTTGTCCTTATCATTCCAAGAAACATGATTTGAAACAAAACAACAAATATGAATATGGCGATGAAGAGCATCTTCACGACAAATGATGACAGGCTTAGCATTGAGGAGATTATTGTGAAAAATGTAAGCGCAAGCGCAGGCATTATAATAGTCAGTAGCATGTAAAACATCACAAGCGGGTTGAGCGTATTGCCGTAATTCTGAATCTGCACTGCCTGCTCTTTTTCAAGCGTGTCTATGCTGTCCTTTATCACAATGCTCATGTCGCTTCCAGCCCTCATGCCATTGCTTAGCTGCCACAAAACCCTCTTGAAATAAAGCGAGATGTTTCTGTTTGCCAGCTCGTCCAGAGCCTCAACCTGCGGCTTTCCTGAATTTATCTCCTCAACAGCATCTGTCAATTCTCCACTGACACCGCTGTAGTTTGAGCCTGCTAAATTGACAAGTATGCTGAAGATAGGAACTCCTGAGTTAAGCTGGACAAGCATGTCCTGCATTGTAGGAATCAGGTTTTTCTCTATCTCCTTTGCTTTCCTGAAGCTGTAGATGCGGGGATAGCTTAGCTGGGAAAATACTGCAAATGATGAAAACACCAGCGAAACAGCCAGGCCATAAAGATAAAAAAAATTGACATTGAACAGCGCAAGCAGCGAGGCTGCAATAATAAAAATCAGGACAGATGAAAAAATAAATGTCCTCAGGCATACTGCCAGATACTCGTCTTTTGTCAGCCCTGCATTGGCGCTTTTCAGGTAAACCTCAAGCGAGGAGAATGTTTTTTTGCTCGTCCTGACAATCTTTGATAAATTAGCAACCTTTCTCTTTAGAATCTTTGTGCCTGAAACAGTGAGTGGTATCTTGAACTTCATGTCAAAAATTTAAGCTATATAATTTAATTATTTCTTTCAGCCCTTTAATCTCTCAAAATCATTTTTTCTTATGATTTCAGAAAGCAGCTCCCGGTTTGTGTAATAGAGGTTCATCACCTTCCCGATAGCCCCAAGGCTTCTTATGCTGTTTTTCAAAAGCCACTGAAGTATTAATTTCTTTTCCTTCATGTTCTGGATTATCTCCGGTTGGGGCATGCCCGTATGCCTTGATAAAGTTTCAAAGAGGTTCATGCTCGCATTATGCTGCACTATCTCGTCTTTCTCCGGGATATACCTGTAAAGTATGTTTGCGCTTACCTCTTCCTTTCCTGCAATAAACTCTGCAACCTGGTATATCCTTCTTATTCCCTTTCTCCTGTCCCTGAACATGACAACATTCAGGTTTACTGCCTTAAGCAGGTTCTTCGGGACATTGATTGGGGGATTGGCAAGCCTCTGGATTGTTTCTGCTGCTGTGTCTGCATGGACTGTTGCATAAACGCTGTGCCCTGTGTGCATTGCCTCAAACAGCACCTCTGCCTCTGCCTGCCTTCTCATCTCTCCGAGGACAATCCTGTCAGGGCGCATTCTTAATGAATTCACAAGAAGATGGAGCATACTAACCTCTCCCTTGCCCTCAGGATTAGGCTGCCTTGTGACAAGCGGGCACCAGTATAAAAATTCAGGCAGTATAAGCTCTCTTGTGTCTTCTATGCTTATGATGCGCTGGTTTGGAGGGATAAACGGCATGCAGGCATTCAGGAATACTGTCTTGCCAGACGCAGTGCCGCCTGAAACCAGCACGTTCATCTCATACTCAATTGCAAGCCAGAGCAATGCAGATATGTCAGTGGTAATCGTCTTGTTTTGCAGCAAATCAATGATTGTGAAAGGATCTCTCGAGAACTTTCTTATTGTCAGCGTATTGCCCTTTGTCGCAATAGGGTAAAGCACAGCATTTGCCCTGTCGCCTGTAATCACATGGGCGTCAAGCAGCGGAGTCAGCGTTGTTATCTGCCTGCCAACCCTTCTTGCAATTATGTTTGCATAGTTATTTATCTCATCCTCGCTTTCAACCCTGATATTTGTAGCAAGCCACCCGTATTTTTTATGGTAAATCCTTACAGGCTCCTTGCTGTTCACTATAACAACCTCTTCTAAGCCAGGGTCATTAATCAGAAACTCAATATTTCCCAAGCCGAGCATATCCTGCATCAGCATGCCGACGAGAAAATCCTCTGTCGCTTTCTCAATGCTTAGCTTTTCCCTCAAAAGCCTTAAGCTTTCCTGCATAAACCTCTCCTTAATCTGGAACAATGCCTCCTGGCTTGAAATCTCCCCGATGTTAATATTGGTTATGGCAAGCAGCTCTGCCCTTATCTCATCAAGCAGGGCTTTTGTTCCTGCCTCAATATGCGGTATTTTGAGAGCATACAGCATGCCCCTCTCGCTCTTTTCAATATCAACCTCAACAGCTGCCTTGTCTGCCTCAATCCTGTATGAATCAATGACATTCACTTTTCCCTGCACAGCCTTTGGCGCCTGCGCTGCCGGGCTTAATTTACTTTTCTCTTTTTCTCCTAATGCATGCTCTTTTTTGTTTATCATTATTTTCATTTCTTTCCCCCCACCCCATCTCTTTCTGATGTCTGATTTTATAGCATTTATTCTGCCCGTGCTTTTTTCTGCCTTTTTTGTTTTTTTCATTTTTTGATGTTCCTATGTCACTGCCTCCACCTCTGGCTCTGAAAATGCAGGGTAGCTTATCAGCGCAAGATTGTGGTTTTCAAGGAGCTTGCTCCACTCAAGCGCCTTTTCCGGGCTTATATTTAATATCTTTGATATCTCCTGAATCTTCAGTTTTTTATTCTCCTTCAGCAGGGAATAAAGCATGTCAAACTCTGTCTCTCCCCTTTTCATTTTTTTCCTGATGTTGTCATATATCACCCTCGCCTTGTCCTCTTTTTTTCTTTTCAGGTATATTATCCATGCGAAAACAACAAGAAGCACAGCCAGCACAAAAACAGCAATAAGGACAATTGTTGCAGGGCTGAGCGCAATAAGCCGCGGAATCTCTGCTGCAGCCATTCCGACGCTCATTCCTGATATTTCCGGCTTTATGCTGTAATAAAAAGAAAAAACATTTGCAGCTGACAGGATTATGGCTACACCAACAAAAAACACCAACTCCCTCTTTTTCTCCATTTTCGCTAAACTACAAATAAAGTTAATTTATAAAAATGTTTATAAACTTTCTATGCATGAGAATGAGGATTTTAAGCATTATAAATCTTACTAAAAGAGGGGCAGGATGAACAGCAGGTTAATAAAAATATCAGAAGCAAAAAAGGGGCAGGCAGGAATTGAATACCTTATAATAATCGGCTTTGCCACCTTCGCAGTCATCTCCACACTTTTAATAGCATATTATTATTCAGGCATGGCACGCGACAGGATAATACTAAATCAAGTTGAGGTGTTTGCCAGCAAGCTCATAAAGTCTTCAGAGTCTGTTTTTTATGCAGGCGAGCCAAGCCTTGCCTACATATCTGTTTATCTGCCTTCACAGGTAAAGAGCATAGAGATAACAGATTATGATGTCATAATAACAACATCAACATCATCGGGGGAGAGCAAGCAGGCATTCAGCTCTAATGCAAAGCTTCAGGGCTCAATAAACCCGTCAGAGGGAATCAAAAGAATAAAGCTTCAGGCGACAAGCGACAGGGTGGTTATAAGCCAGCAGGCAGCGTGAGAAAATGAAAATGCCAGGAAAAAAAACAATCTGCAAAATCAAAAAAACAATGGGGCACCGCACCTTAAAAGGTGCGGTTTGTAAAGCCAATTGTTTTTTGGATGCTCAAGAACACAACTCCATCCTAAAGGATGGAGTTTTGTCAAGTGTTCTTAACACAAAAAAATCCCAGGGCGCAATAGAATTTATAATCCTGCTCGGCGCTGTCCTGTTTTTCTTTACATTGTTTATTTCTGTTGTTTACAGCAGGGTTTCTGAGCAGAACAGGGAAAAAGAACTGGTAATCGTGAAGAACCTTGCCCTCTCTGTGCAGGATGAGATTGCCCTCGCCTCAAAATCATCAAACGGGTATTCGCGCCAGTTTGACATCCCTGAAAAGATAAGCTCGCAGGACTATTACATAAGCATTGACGACAGCAGGATTTACATAAAAACAGGCAGGAATGCTGTTTCATACCCTGTTGAAAATGCTACAGGAAACATAATCAAAGGAGTAAACCTGATAAAAAGGGAAAATGACTGGGTGTATATCAACTGAAACTGAAAGCAAAAAGTCGCAGGTGTGGGGGCTTGACCTGATGATTGCAATGACCATCTTTTTAGTCGGGCTTGTCGCATTTTATTTTTATGCGATAAACTTTTCCAGCGAGGCAGAGGAAAATCTTGATATGATGTTTTATGACGGCAATTCCATAGCCAGCATACTTGTTTCAGAAGGCTCGCCTCTTGACTGGAGCCAGGAAAATGTTGTTTCTCCGGGGCTGACAAGCAAAAGCACGATTAATAACACAAAGCTTGAAAGATTTTACAGCCTTGCATCCTCAGACTACAACCGGACAAAGTCTATTCTGAAGACAAGGTTTGATTTTTATGTTTATTTTGATGAGATGATGAATGTCAGCATCATGATTGACGGAATAGGAAAGCCCGGAGTTAACAGGACAAGCATAGCTGATGCTGAAAATCCACAGAATCTCGTCAGGATTGAAAGATTCACAGTTTACATGAACAAACCGACTAAAATGAGCCTGTACCTATGGCAATAAAAATGAAAGCCATCACTAAAAAAAATAAGAGGGCATACTTTTTCAGCACAGATGCGCTGATAGCAGTAATCATCATACTTTCAGTCATTCTTATTATCCGCCCGATAGCAAAACAGAAGCAGGTTGAAATGAGCCTGCAGGAGGACATGCTTAGGATTCTGTCATCAATGAAAATCAGCGAGATTGATAATGCATATGCAAAACAGCTCATGTCAGAAGGAGTGGTTGCAGAGCCGAATGCGAGCGTGATTGAGCAGATAGGGGAGTTTTATGCAAGAGAGATGCCTGAAGCAGAGCTTCTTGTCTCGTCAGTTCTGTCGCAGCTCTCACCAAGGGAAAACATAGGCATATGGCTCAACAACCAGCTGATTGCCTCCCACAATTCATCCTCTATTGAAAATGCCCGCAATGTATGGACTGCAAGGCAGATAATAAGCGGGATAGAGAAAGGCATGGATGTCAGGGGATACAGCTCAAGAGCATTTCTCTCAAGGACAAGCAAGGTCAGCTATTTTTATTTTGGGGGATATATCGGGGACGGCAACATAACAGCAGAGATTGAGTACAATGGAAGCATAGAGGACAGCGAGATAGAGGCAGCATTCAACAGGGATTTTGGCCTGTACATAAACGGCAACCTTGCCCAGCACTATTCAGTTGAAAATCCACTTTCACCAAAAAAAATACTGCTGTTGGGGTATCTTGACAGGTTCATTTCAGGAAAGAATTATGTTGAGTTCCGCTCCAGCGAATCTGATTTTTACATTGCAGGCGGATACATTAAGGTTGTTTACAGCAGCTCTGATGTCTTTTCAGCAACAAAAAAGCATAGTTTTCCCGGCGTGAACGGAGTTGTGAATATCTATGACAGCTTTTACATTCCGGGCGTGCTGGAGAACATGTCTGTTTATCTTCACTACAAAAGCCCTTATGTAATGTTTTTGAGCATAGGCAACACAACTGTTTTTAATGTGTCAAGCTCCTCTGAAACAAGCGCCACCCTGAACAACCAGCAGCTTTCCGCGCTGCTTGACTATGAGGAATTAAGCAAAGAAACAATTCCATTAAGGCTTGGCCTGTATGAGCTGGAAAGCATAAGGCAGGGAAACGCAGATGTTGTGCTGATTACAGACTTAAGCGGAAGCATGGAATACAGGCTTGACTCTGATTCTGACGGGGTTTCAAGGGCATGTGATGATTCTTCCCTGTACGACTCAGGCACAAAAAGAATCTCGCTTGCAAAATGCCTTGACAAGATGGTTGTTGACAGCATACTTAATGTTTCAGGAAACAGGCTTGCGCTGTCAGCATTTTACGGCGATGAAAAATCCCCTTTCAAGGGAAGGGTTTACCAGGAGGATTTGACAGAAAATGCCTCTTACCTGAAAAGCAGAATTGATGCATATGCCTCATCCGGCGGAACATGCATATGCTGCGCAGAGAACGATGCATTCAAAATTCTTGATGAGCAGAGCTTTAATGATTCAGGCAGGAGAAGGTTTGTTATTGTAATGTCTGACGGAATTCCAACGCATACCTGCCAGGCAGCTTCTGGCTGCGCAGGGACAAGAACCGGGCTGCAGTCTGATGAGGGGCTATGGCTCGGCTATGGCGCAGGGTGCTATGGCGGGGCAGATGACTGCAATGTAAATGACTGCCTTTGCGCGAGCCAGAATGCAAACTGGTCAAGCTGCAGGCTTCAGCAGCTGAACGCGACTGTCTACTCTATCGGATTTGGCCCTGTTTCATCATGCCGGATGGCAAATAATACGCTGCAGGCAATCTCGCAGTGCGGAAATGGAAGATACTATTCAAGCGCTAATGCGACATTGCTCAGCGAGTTTTACCAGTCAATATCAGAGGAAATCATACAGCTTAGTTTCACTGAGCAGCTGTCAAGGGTTGCAGGAATTTTCAACAATACAATTCTCTACCCTGACTCACACATCTCATTTGATTATGATGCGGAGGCAGCCCCGTATGGCCTGTCAATTCCTGTGCAGGGCGAGAGCTTTGGCAACGAGATTACAGAAGGCAGTTTTTACATCCCGCAGGATGCTGAGATTGCAGAGGCAAGCGTTGTCTCGTATTCAGGTGCAAAATGGACAGACAATGTTTACATAAAAAACAGCTCAGATGAAGCATGGAGAAATGTGTTTTCCCTTGCATCCTACAGCAGCGATTATCTTGGCTTGGGCGACGCATACCTTGTGAACATTCCCTTGAGCTTCCTTGCGAAAGGAAACAACAGCGTTAAGATAACAACAGGCACATCCCCTGAAAATTCCTCAGGAGGAAGCAGCGCAGACAAGGCAATATACACCCTTGTGAAGCAGATTTCAGGATATTCAAAAATATCCTCTGTCGCAAATGGCTGCAAATGGCATATAGAGTTTGATGACTCAACAAATATAACAGCAAGCATTCCTGCAAATTACACAGGCGCAGATGAATGCTATTACACATCTCAGAGTATAGCATACAACCCCAATGATGCCATAGACAATGCTGTGTATTCCCTGCTTGCATCGCTTGACTTAAACTCAAACCATAAAATTGAGAGCAAGTTTTCAGAGCAGGATTTGCAGCTGAGCTCGAGCGAGATACAGGGAATTCCGTTTACATGGTCAAGTGAAGTGCAGGTAAGGGTGTGGAGGTAAAAATGCAGCTAAATATAAAAAGCAAAAAGGGGCAGGTATTCACGCTGTTTGCAATAGCCATGATAGTTTTATTCTTTGTCAGCTATGAAATCTATTCAATTGTCCAGGACAGGCAGGCAATAAGGACAAGAATCTCGACAATGGACAGCTTTCTTGGCTCTCTTGAAAAATCCATGGAAAGAGAGCTTTACATCACAGGCTTCAGAACGCTATTTTTGGCAGAGGACTATATTGCAAGGACAGGAAATTATGTTTCAGATGTGAATGCCCTTTTTAGCGAGGCATTCTTCAGCGGCATTGTTTATGGAAACGCCTCTGAAATACTCATAGGCGCAAGATATAACGATTTGGTGAACTCAACTAACGAAAAGGCAGGAAAGATAAATGTTAATGTAAGCTTTGGCAATCCTGAATTTTTTGTGAGCCAGGAAGACCCCTGGAACATTGTTGTTAACCTAAGGTTCAACCTTACAATGAGAGACAAAGGAAAGGCTCTTGCATACTGGCAAAAGCAGGAGCATATCAAGGCATATGTCAGCATAGAAGGGTTTGAGGATCCTCTCTACATTGTAAATACGAGGGCGATGGTAGCATATAAGATAAACAAAACACTCTACGATGGCACATATGCCTCTGGCACAAGCACAGCCAACCTGACATTGCACCTTCAAAATCATTATTTTGCAGAAAGCAGTGATGCGCCCAGCTTCCTTAAAAGAATGGCAGGAAGCCTTGAGGCAGATGAAAATGGAATAGAGAGCCTTGTTGATTTGCCATTGCTTTCATCTCAGGGCATTCAGGTGCAGCAGAAAAGCGCTGTTGACCATGTTTATTTTTCTGCAGGCAACCCTGCCTACAGCTCAATCGCGGGAATGCCGTCATGGTTCAGGCTTGACAGCGCACACCTGGCAAAATACAATGTGACGCAGCTGGCGTCATAAAAGTGGAATATCCAACACACCATACCATTGCCTCTGGCTTGGGTTTGATGAAAAGATAGGGGCGAAAGCCCATTATGCTTAATTAAAGAAAATGGAACAAGAAAAGAAGAAGAAAAGAAGAAGAAAAGAATATTGGAGGAAGTATTACCTCAAGAATAAAAAGCTCTTGATTGAAAAACAGAAAGGCAAATATGTAAAAATTCCAAAACTTAAAGGCAGAAAAGAAAAGGTTTATGCTGATGGCTCAACGCAGGAAATTCAAAAGCAAGTGCCTCAAATGATGGATGAAATTGCGATAAAGATTTTAAATGAAAAGGAGGTGAAAAAATGAGCTTTAAAAATAGTTGTTTTAAATGAAGGAGAGGTAGCGACAACAATCAGGACAAAGGGATATGCAAAAGACAGCATGTCAGACATACTATAGAAAAGCTTATAAAGGTGTATATTATTATTAATTAATATTAATAAACGTTATTAAAATGCCAAATCCTTATGACCCACAGACTCCCGCAAGGCCTGAATATTTTGGCGGGAGAGAGCATGTTCTTAAAAGATTAAAAGAAAGAATAGAGATGGCTAAAGAGCATAAAAAATCTGGTGGAATTCTTATTTACGGCCATAGGGGCGTAGGTAAAACCTCTCTGATTAACAAAATAATCAGTGAAATGACTGGCACAGAAGATAATCCTTCTGACATTCTAATTATAAACAGAAGATTAGGAAGAACAACAAACGACCAAGAATTATATCGTCTCCTTAGTGAAGAGCTGATACAACAAATTGAAAAAAGAAAGAATACCTTAGAGAAAATAAAGGGTATGGCAAAAAACATTAGTGGAATGGGCGCATTTAGCCTCAATATAGGCATAAGCAAAACAGATTTTGACAAAAGTCCTTACCATCAGTGGAAGACTTATATTGAAAACTTAAAGAATGTTGGTTTAATTTTAATTGCAATAGATGATGCCGATTGGTTGTCTCTAGAAGCGATAGGCGAATTAAAAACAATAGTAGAGGATATGTCCAACACACCAATTTTATTAACAATAAGCGGTTTTATAGACTTTGAAGAAAAGTTAGCAGACAGGTATTCCCCAGTTGCAAGAATATTTTCTGGTGCTAATTTTAATATTGGAAGATTCACATTAGAAGAAACTGAAGAGGTTCTTTGTAAACCACTAATGAATGAGCAAACTAACTGGGATGATGAGGCAGTGAAGGAAGTTCATAAAATAACTGGAGGTTATCCATATTTAGTTCAATGCCTTGCATCAGCAAGTTACTCGGAGAATATTACAATAAACAAAGAAAGGGTAAAGGAAAACATCAAAAAAGCAGTCAGTATAGGCCAAAGTTGGCTGGACCATGAGATACCGGATGCATCTGACCAAGATGTTATTTCTTTTGCTAAGATAACAGGATTAGATAAAGACATGGTGCAGAGCACAGAAATAAGCAATGTAGGAGTTTCTCCTCCATACGTAGGAAGATTAGTTAAATTAAAGATATTAAAAAAACTTAGAAGAGGGCGATATGGCATTGAAAAATCTCCGATGATTGCTACATTCGAATTATTAAAGAGAGGTCTGGCATAAGAATAATATTAAATTACTCTTTCAATGTGTATGGACTGCGAAGGAGAATACCGCCGATAGATTTAAATATGCGGAAAGTTTATGGCTGATTATTAACAATCAAAAAGGAGGTGAAAAATGACGGGCAAGATGCAAAAGGGACAGGCAGCGATGGAGTTTCTTATGACTTACGGATGGGCAATCCTTGCAGCAATAATTGTGATTGGTGTTTTGGCTATTGCCGGCGTGTTCACGCCTGGCAAATATGCGCCTCAGGCATGCGCTGTAACAGCGCCATTCTATTGCAATGCATGGAATGCAAAAACAACAGGAGTGAATATTGAGCTGAAGAACCAGGGCGGCGAGACATACCATGTGAAAAGCGTGGATATATCAAACTGCGGAGCAGCAAACAATACAGGCACAGGATGGGATATTGCAGCAGATGCATTGCAGAACATGACAGTTTCATGCACACTAACATCAGGCAATATCTTCAAGGGAGATGTGACAGTAACATACACAAAATCAGGAAGCGCTGTTGAGCTATCATCAAGCGGCTCTGTAACGCAGAAAGTCACTGCATAAATTGTTTTTTGGTTTATTTTTTATTTTTTTCTTGATTTTTATTTCTAAATCTGGGTCAATACCCCGCAGCTTGCTGCGTCAGATTTTGAAAGACTGAAATTGCTGGTTGCGAAGCAAAAAAATTCACAAATACCCCGGAGCTTGCTCTGAAGTGAGCATCAGCGAACGATGGGATTGTGAATTTTTAAGCAATTTCTTTATTTTTTGGTTTTGTTCTGCCATTTTTCCATTAAGCTTATATCAACTCTAATTTAATCAGCTTGTCTAAAATACTCTCTCCCAACTCTGTCTCTTGGTCTATCTCTATGTATGCAACATCCCAGCTTACAGGCTTCTTTTCTGGCTTTGTTTTTTTATCTTCTAAAACAAGAATTGTGTTTTTTCTTTCACTTAAAGGCAAGTTCTGATAAACCATCAAAAATCTTTTCTTTTTTTCTATGTCCATAAACTATCAAGTTAAAGTGTGTTTTTATGATATTTTTCTGCTAGCTATTCAACCTGGAAGCCCCACAGGAGCTTAGCCTGATTTTCAATATCTCTGGTTGTTTGGCGGGCTTTTTCATGGAATTTGCCAATCCTGCTTTTTTCCTGCTCAATACTGCCCTGCATGCCTAGAGCTTCAAGGCTTAATCTTTTTATATCATCTTCTATGGCTTTTATCTGCGCCTCTATAGGCGCTTCCTGCCTGCTCTTTAATTTTCCGGCTTTCAGCCTTGTCTCTTTTATCCTTTCAATATCAAAATCCGGCTTTATTTCTTTTATTATCTGCGCTATCTGAAGGTTATTATCATTTTCCAATGCTGACTTGAAATTTTCAGTATATTCCTTCAGAATCTGGCTTTTCTTCTTCTCATAATGAAAATATTTTGACAGGTATTTAATATCAATATCCTGCTTGAGGCTGAAAATCTCATTGTCAAGCTCGCCCGTATTTTTTCTTAGCTTTTCTTTTTCCTCAAGAAGCTCTTTATACTCGCTGCTTTTTTTTATCTCTTCAAGCCTTTTCTCTCTTTCAAGCTTTTGTTTTTCAAGCCCCTTTAAATTATCTTCAAGGTTTTGCATGGAATTTTCAATCTGCTGCCCTGCATTTTTTTCATCCTCAAGCCTTAGCATGAGATTTTTCAGCTGGTTTGCTGTTTTTTCCCTTTCAAATGCATCCTTATTGCTGGTTATAATGCTGTTAAAACTCTCTGAAAAGGCTTTAATTGAGTTCTTCACATCGTCAATCTCTTTTCCTATTAATATTGTGGCTTTTTCAAAGGCATTAATGGAATTTTTCCTGAAATTCTCAAAAATGACGCTTATCTTTTCAAAATAATCCCTGTCAATTGCCAGGCTTTCAAGCTCATCCATAAGCTTCTGAAGGCAAGAGATATAGTGATTAAGATTTTCTTTGACTATAAATTTCAGCCTTTCAGGCTCTTTTTTCTCGTCAATGTTTATGTTTCTCAGGGTTGATATATGCCCCTTAAGCTCAGAGTTTAGCTGCAGAATGCCCTGCCTTGCCTGCTGCTTGGCATCCTGAATCTTTTTGTTAAGACTTTCAAATTCTGCCTCTATCTCGGCACCTAAGTTTTGACATGCTATCTTTTTGGCTTCTTCCTGCCCAGCTTTTTCCTGTTTCCTGCCAATTCTAAAAAAATCCAGCCATGACATCTTAAAAGAGAGGCAAGAAGGATATTAAATCTTACTATATCCTCATCAACCTTGTTGGCATGTCCTTTGTTGACACAGAAAGCTTGATGTCTAAATCCTGCCTTTCTTTTAATATCTTAAAGCTCGACAGGGCAATTCTTGGTGTGTTATTTATTTCGCTTAAATGGGAAATCATCAGGTTTTTCAGCTTTCTTCTTGCATATTCCAGCACGCAAAGGCTTGACTGCCTGTTGGAAAGATGCCCTGAATCAGATTTTATCCATTTTTTAAGGTAATAGGGGTATGGCCCATTTTCAAGCATGCCTATATCATGATTTGACTCAAGGCAGACAAAGTCAGAGTCAGAAACAGCATCCTGTGCATTCTTGCAGGGATACCCTAAGTCAGTTATTATTGAAAGCTTTTTGCTGCCCTCAATCCTGAAAAAAACAGGGTCAGAGGCTTTATGCGGCTTTGAGAATGCACTTATCCTTAATTTTCCAATATTCACAGACTCATTGTTTTTTATCCGGTTTATTCTCGCATCATCAGAGCATAAGAAACATGACTGAAGTGTTTTCTCTGTTGCAAACAAGGGAACATTGAAAGCCCTTGCAAAAACATCTGCGCCGCGAACATGGTCTGAATGCTCATGCGTTATGAAAATCGCATCAATGTCTTCAGTGGACTTATTTATCATTCTCAATCTTTCTGCTATCTGCCTGCATGATATTCCTGCATCTACCAGAACAGAGTTTTTCCCTTCTGAAACATAAAAGCAATTTCCTGAAGACCCCGAAGCCAATGCTGATATTTCGATTTTTGTCCCTCTTTTTTAATATGTTTAGAATTAAGCTGCGGGACTTAAAAACCTATCGATAGGTTTTAGACAGGTTAAACTCCTTTTAATTTATAGACTCTATAAATCTTCCAAACCTTTTTTGGTTTGCTTAAAATTGTTATGTTATCAAATTTTAATTTAAATTTTGGTTTATCTAAAGTTTTAAGGTAGCTCCAGATTTTATCAAAGCTGTCTTTAGTGTTGCCATAGCATACAGTTGCATGAGGTTTCAATTTAATATCAAACTTATCCAATTTTATATCCTTTATTTTTTTCACTTCATTAAGCAGTTCTTTTTGGATTTTAATAGATTGTTTTGATAATTTAACTTTCAAAAAAGAAACAAATCTTGTCAAGAACCCTGCGCTAAAGCACAGGGCGTGCTCGGGTTCTTGAGCACATTCAAAAATGCCTTTTTTCTCTGCGAGTTAAAACAAGCAGGGTTCATAAAGAGCATTTTTGATGTCTAAAGTTTCCAAACCCCCCAGATTGTTTTGATAATTTAACTTTCAAAAAAGAAACAAATCTTCTAAAGTTTCCAAACCCCCCAATTTCTATTTCTTCAGGTTTATATCTTTTAACAAATAGTTTTAATGTACTCTCTAATTCTTTTGAGTTATCCAATTCAAATGGAGATTTTAGGGTTATATGCAAAGGCAAGGGATTTTCAATAAGGTATCTTTCACCAAACCTTGGTCCAACTTCCCTTACTAATTTTTGATGATATTTTTCTGCTTTTCCCCCAATTAGATAAACAATCACATACCTCATTTTTAAATAAGATAATTACCCTCTACATTCACTTTTTGCATTGTAGAGGGTAAAACGCCCTTCGTGCGTTCTGACTTACTGATATACTTCATTCTAGCAAATTCCAAACGCCCGCACCGGGGGTCGAACCCGGGTCGCCACCGTGACAGGGTGGAGTGTTAGCCGTTGCACTATGCGAGCTGAGCGAAGTTCACGAGGCAAATTTAACTCGCATTAACGAGTGAACTCGCGAACATAGCTGTATAGAAATTTCTATACTTTTAAATCTTGCTTTTCATAAATTTATTCATACTGCCTTGTTTTGATTATGATAAATACAATATCATATCTCATATTATATCTAAGAAACCACAACAAACTATTTAAACTGCCGCGCGATATCAAAGCATGAAAAAAGAAGGATTTTGCAGGAGGGCTATAGCTTCTCTTTCTTTGGCAGCATTAGTTGCTGGAGCGCCGCTGGCTGCGGAAAAGGCATTTGGAGCCAGCGATAAGGCGGGCATAAAAGAGCCAAGAGTTCTGGAGTTTGATTATAAAGAGGGGGAGGTTGAGGATTACCTTCTGACAGGCAAGATAAAGATAAGCACGAAAGGCTATGCTAATTGCAGTGCAGATTATAATTTTAACATCTCAGCAAAAGGTGAGGTTATTGAGTATGATGAAGAAACTTCTGTAGTTGAATTAAAAATTCAAAAGGTATACGCAAAAATAAAAGGAACTGGAAGCGTAAAAGGAATGGCAAGCGGCAGCAGTAATGGTGAAATAAAATGGGACATTAATGACAAAGATAACCCAATTGCACAGCAGGCACTTGAAGATGCCATATTTTACTTTTTCATTGGAAAAACAGGCGAGATATCCTATAATGAATCTGAGAATAAATATGCTGATGCAACGCAAATTATTGATTTCTTCCCAGATGATGCTGTCAAGCTCGGGGACAAATGGAATTCAGAAGGTATTATTGAAGGCGAGTATGCCCAAGAAGATAAAAGCGAGGAGGATAATATTAATGAAACCGCCCTTAAGCTTTCAGGCAGGGCAAAGCATGAGGGTGTAGATGTTTTAGTAATAGATTTTTCTGGAAAAAAAGAGATGGAAGGCATCTCGCTTCCGACAGACAGCTTATCTGAAGAGTATGAGACTCCATTATTTAACATAAACGGCAAACTCTTCTACGACCCAATAAAGAAAAAAATCCTTAAGCTTGATATGAAAGGTTATTCTGATATTACAACTCTTTTAATGCAGGATGACAGCCTGTCTGCTGAAGAAAACAAAAAAACAAAAACAAAGATGCATATAGGCCTTGAGATGTCCTTAAAAGAAGATTAATGCGGCAAGTTTATCAAGAAAACATATATTCTGCCAGATAGAAATTCTTAAATACACCCATTTGCTTCATTTTTCATGGAAGAAGGCGAAAAAGAAGTGTGCGAGAAATGCAAAGGCGCAGGCATGGTCAAAGATGCTAATGGCACATGCCATACATGCTGGGACTGCATGATGGCTGGAAGATTAAACCAGCATTCTGAAAAGCTTCCTGAAACAAGGATAAAGCTGTAGATTTTGCAATAGAGTTATCAGCAATAGCGATAACTTAATAAATTGCTCAAAATTATTGATATTAGCATGAAAAATAAGAACTTTTTTTATCAACAATATGAAAAAATCAATTGGGAGAACCAAGAAAAAACAAAAATAAATTCTTTTGTAAATAACTTTGTCATTAAAGAAACCATTTCTAAGAAAAAAGGCTCAAGTATTAAGGTTTTTGATATCGGTTTTGGAATCGGTTTTTTTATAAAAATGCTTTACAAAATCGTTAATACTTTATACAAAGACATACTTATTGAGGGTTGCGAACCTTCAGATAAAAATTACAATTACTTTATGAAAAAACACCTGAATTTCAGAAAAGGTGTTCAGCTTAAAACCTATAATAGCACTTTTTTGAATACCAAAACAGATAAGAAATTTGATTTTATAACTGCCATTTATGTGTTTCCTCATTTTATACCTGATGAATTAGAGGAAACAGCAAAAAAGATTAACTTAATGCTTGAACAAAATGGTAAATTTATTTTAGTTGTAGCAAATGAAACCTATATTGAAGAAAAACTCAAGTCCATGAAAGACCTTTTTATTGAAAGAAATAATCTTGAGTTTGGTGGGAAAAAGTATAAAGAGGTTTTGCACTATTCTGACATCCCCGAAATTGGTAAGCTTATTGATTATAACAGGGAAGAACAATTTTATCCAGACTTATTCAGAAAGTATGGATTTGAGTTAGAAATGAAGAAAGATTTAGATGATAATGGCTTCATTTGCACTGTTTTTGTTTTTCAAAAGAAGTAAACACTGCTCTCTGCCCTCAAATTTGTGCCATCGTTACTCCTTTAAGCACTTTCTCACAATAGATTCATCAACAGGAAATGCAACCTTCCCCCTGTAACTTTTCACTCTTCCAACTGAGGTTGGAAGGACAAAATATAACTTCCCGCCCCTTGCTTTCTTGTCTCTCCTCATTATCTTTATCAGCTCATCACTGCTTCTTCCAGAGTATTTTACAGGAAGCCCTGCCTCCTTAATAAGCTCATTCTGCCTTGCAAGGGATTTTTTGTCAAGCAATCCCAATGCTAAAGACACCTTTCCTTCATAAGCCATTCCCAAGGCTATTGCCTCGCCATGAGAAAGCCTGTATTTTTCAGCAGA
>Ga0209211_10005085_pt1 | contig 19917 bp, 14 predicted proteins | sample RifGroA2_FD_183992 | JGI IMG/M metagenome (GOLD analysis project Ga0209211, IMG submission 183992) | Groundwater microbial communities from Rifle, Colorado, USA - Groundwater A2 (SPAdes) (version 2) | ecosystem: Environmental > Aquatic > Deep subsurface > Groundwater | place: Rifle, Colorado...
AAGATAGTATCCGCCGATACCGCTCAAAGGCAGATCAAGAGTAGGACTGGCAGAGGCATTTGAAGTTATCCTGAGGGTCGCTGTTTTTGGTCCGGCTGAGGCAGGCAGAAAGGTGACTGCAAAGCCACAGGTCCCGTTTGCCGGAACAGTCAGCGTGAGCGGAGAACAAGTGTTTGATGAAACAGTAAACATTGCAGCATCGCTGCCGTTTATACTGATGGAGTCAATGATAAGGCCGGCAGTGCCGGTATTTTGTAAAGTAAAGGTCTTTTCAACAGACGAAATCCCGACATTCTCGTAACCAAAATTCGCTGAGGCTGGGGATATAGAGATAACAGCATTAGTATTAACGTCAAGAGCAAAGACCGCTTCCAGTGTATGTTCATCAATCACCTGAACTGTATAATTGTTATTCGACACCAAATCTGTAACATCCTGGCCGTTATCCGTAAGACTTTTTAAGTGATAGCCGTCAGCAGGGTTTATGGTAAAGGTCTGATAGTCACCGTGAGTTAGTACTACCTTTGAGGGCGAAAGGCTACCATGAGTCGTCGGGGACACAGTAATTGTATGTGTCCCGGCAACCCTGAGATTGGCCAATGTCACCCTGGTGTTGTTAATTGTCCTGGCGTTGTCAGCAGAATCGTCATTGCCGTTAGCATCCTTGTGTCCTTCAGGTTGTCCTACTGTATATGGGCCTGTTTGGGAATTTGGCCATTTCACAAGCGGTGAGGAAAAATAAGTTATTATAGGTCCGTGATAACTCATCACTGTCCCGAATATACCGTCTCCAGTCAGATAACGGGGGTCATATCCATAAGCATAACCGTAAGAATAGGAATAAGCGCCTTGAGCATTGGCATTATCTCTATCATGAGCGCATCCCATATTGTGACCAAGCTCATGTGCAAAAGTAATTTCATCGCAATTATCAGGGTGTACTTCTACCACAGAAAAGGCAAAATCAGCAAAGGTGTTATCAACCTCCTGCATTACCCATGCAAGTCCGCAGGTGGCACCCCAGGGCTGATACACTCTTAAGAGAGAGACAAGATCAGCCTTGTACTTTTCCCTCAATGCAGAAATCTGCGCAGGTGGGACCGGAGAGTCATTATTCATGCAGACCCCGGAATCGGCGGTCCCACAGGTTATATACGACAATGCACTGTCAATACAGTACGGATTTATTATTCCGCAATTGACGGTCTCATCAACATTGGGGTCATCATAAAGTTCAGTTCCGACAAGGGAAATTCTTGTATTTATATTGCTGTTTTCATATGCAGTGTTGGCAAGGTCTACAAAACTCTGTATTTTTAAGGCAAGTCCGCTGCCATATTTATCAAGCATCGCCTGGGTATAGAGGACAAGGACATCTATCCTGGAACCATTTTCCTGATCAAGGTAAGCAAAACCAGCTGCTTTCCTGAGCTTTTTTTTGATTTTTGGAATTCTGGCATCATCGTTGAACGGGATCTTTTTTGTGATATCAGCCTTTTTGATAAGGTATCCGGAATTATAAGGCTCGATTGCATAGGCAGTCCCGTCAAAATCAACATGTCCGTGCATTACACCATTTACGACCGTCATCACTGCTGTGCTGAGTTTATGGCCTTTGACTTTCCCAAACCACGTATAATTGTCGGGCCCGCGGGTTTCAATCTTCTTCTTCAGCAGGACAACAGTCCTGTCAGGGAGCAGCGCCTTTACTGCGGGCTTTGCGGACTTTGAAGGTCTTATCAGTGAAAAATCAACTTCTACGTTAATATTGTCAAGTGCAGGACGATGGGAATACTGAGCTGAAAAATGACTTGCTGTTTTATGGAACAGGACAGGCAGATCCTGGGCGCTTATAGCCTCAACAAAACTTGGTACAAACAAAAAAAGGACAACAACAAGAGTTATTGTCCTTCCTGAAAAAAAAACTTTCCGTGTCATATCATCACCTTGTTAAGTATAACAAATTGGCTGATTTATAGTCGAGGCTCACCCTGCGACACCTTGCGTATTCTTTATATACCTGATTGATTTACAAAAGAAAATACTATTAGCAGGCAGGCAGGCTGCTGTCCATAAAGGATATTTATATTTTAAATAAAATCTTTATATTGACGGCATATATGCCAAATATGCCATAATTATCCCGTTTGACGAATCATCTTACATGTATAGGTCATTACTAAAACTAAATATAGGAGGGAACATGAAAAGAATCAAAGGTATTAATTTTCTGCTGTTTTTGTTAATGTCTCTTGTAGTCCTGACTTTCTATCCAGCTTCGGGCTGGGCAGCCGCGGAACAGGGGCTGTCCTCCGGCGATTGCGCCAAGTGCCATGTTGGGCCGCCTGCTGACATTGCAGCAAAAGGAGCAAGTCACCAGAAAATCACCTGTCAGGATTGTCACGCAGGTCACCGTCCCGCATCAAAAAACAATATTCCCCAGTGCAACCAGTGTCATCAGGGCAAGTCACACTATGAGCTTAAAGGCTGTCTGACATGCCACAGAAACCCCCATACTCCACTGGTAGTAAACTTTGCTGCTAATCTTATAGACCCTTGCCTAACATGCCATACAGCTCAGAACAAGCAACTGAAAGAAAACAAGAGCAAACATTCTGCTCTTTACTGCACCACGTGCCACAACGTTCATCGCAAAGCGCCGGAGTGCTTAAAATGTCACAAACCACATGCGGCAGATATGGTTGCAACTGACTGCAGCAAGTGCCATAAGGCCCACATGCCCAAGGTCGTGACTTACAAGGTTGATATAGCTTCAAAGAGTTGCGCTGCTTGCCACAAAAAGGCTTTTGACCTGCTAAACGCAACCACTACAAAGCACAAGACACTGAATTGCGCATCATGTCATCAGGACAAACACAAGATGATCCCGAAATGTCAGCTTTGTCATGGAGACAAACATCCTGAAAGCATTATGGCCAAGTTCCCGAAATGCGGCGAGTGCCATAATATAGCCCATGATTTAAATAACTGGAAGTCGGCGGCAGCGCCAAAAGCTCCGGCTTCAAAAGCTGAAGCTTCAAAGGCACCAAAGAAAAAGCATTAGACTGCTTTTCAACTTAACAAACAAAAAGGGCCTTTAAAAGGCCCTTTTTGTTTGTCCTCAACATTATTTTATCAGCTATGTATTACCCACGCAGAGTTGCAAAAATCATGAACAGTATTCGAAAGCATGTCACAAGACAGGCCAGAAGCAGATGAGCTTAACTCTGCTTAAGGCAGGTACTGTTCCCTACTGTTGGCCTTAAGCACAGGATGTAGTATTTGAGCGGCTTTATCGTACCGGGACCGGCGGGACTGCATAACCAGGAAGACCCTAAACTAAGCCTTCCCTTTCGATCTTCTGCACTTCTGACCTTGTTTATCTTCCGGGAATGAGCAAAAATGCTGTGTACTTCCGTTTATGCAACACTATAAAGGATAATTACGGCTCAAACCCCATCCCGATTCCCGGGGTCCCATGACACCCTGCAGCAGTGCTGCAATCCGACTTTAAATAGGCAAAAGGCCCCTGGGCCTTTCTGAACCCGGTTACCTTAAGGGAATTGCCGCCATAGTTATAAGGCTGGGTGTCTGAGGCATAGCCTATGAGCCTTGACCTCTTTGAGCCGTGAGGTATCACAACATGGCAATTAACACAAGGCACGTCATGGCCCCTGCTGTTATGCAGGGTAAAGGTGTCATTGCCCCTGCCGGCAAGAGGGTGACAGTTCATGCAGAACAGGTCAGTGTTTTTATTACTCCATTTCCACAGTGTACCACCTGCATTCGCCGGCCAATGCTTACCGCGCCCTTTGAGCATGTATTTATAACTGGAACCATGCGGACCCTTAGGGTCAGTAGCAGCCTCATTATCAGCACCATGACAGTCAGAGCAGTACATGGTCTGATTACCGGCAGTTGTCCAGGGGGCAGTCAATTGTGAGGGCGTTAACGCCTTTGGGAACCGGGACCCGGACTGATCATTCAAAGACTTGACTGCCGGATGTGCGGACTTGTTATTGACATTAAACTCTTTTGACTGATCAGTTATTGTTGCGCCTGAAGCAGTGATAAAAACTGAAATGCCATCTGCATCCTGCAGCGAATAGTATGAATGGCACTTAAAGCATATCTGATATTCCTTTGAAGCGGATTCTATTGTCAAAAAGGCCGTAGGTACCGACCATAGTGACCCCCAGGAGGAAGGTTCAACACCAGTCACACCTTTTAGTGCGTTAGAAACATTATTGGTCACAGCAGTAACAACGTTTGGATACCATTGATTTGCCGAAGAATGGGACCCGATGCCTGCCTTATGCGGATTATGGCAGTCAACACATTCCGCATGTCTTTTGGTGTTCCAGTCAAGGTATAAAGGGCTGAGCACATCAAGGTCTGTATGGGCGCCTGCAACAGTGGTAGCAGGATGGCCATATGCCCTCTTTATCAAGTTTTCTATTTCCTTGCCTCCGCTTACACCGGCACCGTTTCCATGGCACGGAGCAGTATTTGAAGAGCCTGCAGCGCCGTCAAAACATGTATTTTCTTCGACCTTTCTTAGAAGGTAAGGGCGTCCAAAACCATTGTGAGATTTATGGCAATTCATGCAGAGCAAATTATTGACCATATTTGCACCGTAATCCTTCACAACCCCGGGGTCTTTATATACACGGGCGGATGCCTGGTGAGCGCTCCCGTTCCACTCTGTCTTTGCGTGACACTGGTCGCACAATCTGTTAACTGCAGTAGCGTGATTTGCAGCGGACAACACTATAAACTTTTTATTCTCTGTGTGCGGATCATGACAGGATGTGCATTCAACATAACCCTGTATGGACCCGGACTGGGGCGGATAAAGCTTTACACCCTTTTGTGGTTTCAGGTCTGCAGAAGGCGCGGGCATCTTAAGCTCCATGCTCCTAATACCCTTTCCAAAGTGGATTGAAATGCCGGCATCATATTTGATCCCGACCGGATGGTCATTTGAAAGGTCTACTCCCAGATAGGAACCGGAAGACGCAGGGAGCCTGCCTTCCGCACCAGCGCCTAAAATCTTCTTTGGAGCTGCAAGTTTAGTCCCCTTCAGTACATAAGTCCCGCCAATCGCAACCGTCCCATCATGACAACTCAAACAAAACCTTGAACGATATCCCACATCCGGGAATTTCCCCAATGCAGTTGGGGCCTCATAGCCGGCCCTCTGCAGATACTCGCTTTTATACATTGTATATGCCGCGTCAGAGGTCTGGGAATTCCATAAAGGCACTGCAGGGTTGGCATTATGCGGTAGATGACAGAACTCGCACATCATGCTCTCGGAAACAGCTTTTACCTTACCCAATCCCGAGGCAGATAGATTGTGTCTTGTATTTCTTAAAAGCGCATATGACAAACCGGTAAATACAAGGATAGAAGCAAGTATTAACACCAGGGTCAAGTATCTAAACTTTATTTTTGCGCTTGTTCCAATCATTTGGACCTCCGTTTATCTTTACCTTTTTTCTGCCTTGCCCATGCCTGTTTTTAAATATCTGAAAACCTGCACTCTGCTGTTATATGAATCGGCCACATAAATTTTATTGTCGTCAGAGATGCTGATGCCGGCAGGCAACGAGAATTCACCATTCTCCATACCAGACCTTCCGAAAACCAGGAGGAGTTGTCCGGATCTGTCAAATATCTGAACAACTTCAAAGACTGTGTCCGTTACATATATATAACCATTCACGTCAACAGCAATACCTCTCGGGTTTGCCATGTCCCCTGTGCCGTCTCCCCTTTTGCCGAACTGGGATATATATTTTCCGGTCTTGTCAATTACCTGTATTCTTACGTTCATTGTATCAGCCACATAAAGATTGCCGTCCCTGCCGATTGAAATAAAGGTCGGACGGTTAAACTGCACTTTATCTTCCCCCTGCTCCCCAAAAGACAATTTATATCGGCCCTCCAGCCCATAAACAAGCACCTTGCCGGCCAGGGTATCAACTACATACAGGGTTTCAGAGGCCCTGTCTACGGCAATTCCGGTAGGGCGTTCCATGCGGTCATCACCGCCAATCTCCCTGAGGAATTCACCGCTTTTACTGAAAACATAAACCCTTCTCGCAACAGAGTCCGACACATAGATGTTCCCCTCCCTGTCTGCAGCTATGCCGACAGGCGACTCGAAGCGCTGTTTGTTCATACCTTCTATGACAAAATGTTTCTCACTCTCCTGATCAAATACATGGACAGACCGATCAGCAATATCAGTAACATAAAGCTTGCCTTCATCTGCAAAAACACCAAAAGGCTTTACAAGCCCTTCCCTGGATTCACCAGCAATACTTTCCCATATGCGACGCAAAAAACCTTTTTTTATATGCAGGTCTTCAGGGCCATAAATCGAAGCTAAAAACTCAATCCTCGGTTCTGAAGGTGGAGAGGGCCATAACAGTTTCTCTTGTTGAACACTGTCGGCATTTATTTTCGGACCCATGCCAAGAGATAAAAGAGCAGCAGCAGTCAATATTATCGTTGATAGTCTCTTAATTATTCTCATATTATTTTCCGGGTTGTCAGAACGGTCTGGAGAACTGTAAAAAATTTGACATCCTCGTCCTGTCTCCAAAAGGGCCGCTCTCCCTCCAGAACTCGCTTACATATTTGATAAGGATCGCTTTTAGCCTAAACTCTGCACCACCATAACCTGAAAGCGTTGTGGTACTATTGACGCTCTCCTTGTAATACCTTACGCCCGCATTGAGCAGCAGATTCTTCCTCACCGCATACTTGAAAATCCAGTCAGTATACAGGAATGTCCTCTTGTCGGACGTCTTTTCAGGCAGCTCATTATTTACCGTTGTTACAAGAGCGCCCAGTCTGCCCTCAAGTGAACTTCTTATAGTGACCTGAAGGAAATATAACAATGAACTGTCAGAGGTAATCTGTGTTTTCTTTGTATGCCTGGTTACAATGTTCTCAAGCACGTCATCAGATATGTCCTCATTATAATATGTAAGAGTACTCTGGAGTGTTAAATTTTTTATAAAACTGCTGCTGACTCCTCCGTTTATATCATACCGGGTCTGCTTTCCGCTGCGTGAAGTGCCGAAGTTATAATATGAACCACCTGCAGTAAGGGTAGTGTTTACCTTATTGAATAATTTGGACACCTGTCCTGCAACAACATAATACATAGTATTTCTGTCCGTATTAATATCAGACTTTTCCAATGTCCCGTTCACAAGAGTATTGGCTGAAACAGCATACCCGTTGGGAAGGGGCCTCGCAAAATTTAGCCCTAGAGTAAGGGCCTCGCTGCTCTCATTGCCAAAATCGCCGGCGCTTCTGTATAAAACAAGATTCTGGTCAGTAGTAAAATGCTCGTTTATCCTGTATGTCGCGTTTGTAAAAAATGTTTCAAACTGGCCTACCCTTTCTACCTGTTTAATCCTGTTGCCGTAAAGACTAATATTGGAATTAAAATTCCCTGAGGGGACATAACTCAATTTTACTACAGATGAAATATTATTCAACTCGGTAAAACTGTTGTCATTATAATTTGAATCAACAATTATATCCGTTACACTGCTCGGTTTAAGCCATACAAACACCTTCCCGTCATGAATCTTCTCGAGTTCCTTTGTGATCTGCTCATCATTTGTGACACGCCCATCATTATTCTGGTATGTATAACTTAGATCTATTATCTCATTTACTCTTCTCCTGTCAGCTCCGATCAAATAATTCCTGTAGGTCCTGTCCTCGTTAACAAAGCCTGTTGTAGTTATACTGTCCTGGTGAAAGTCATACCTGAAGTTTGTACCTGATTTGTGAAGTACATTGCCGAAAATACCGAACCTGTCAATTTCCTGCGTTGAACTAATTGCCAAATCAGGCTGTATTGTCTGCGAAGGCGCTTCAAATTTATCTATGTACATGGTAAAAGGATATTTTGATCCCTGAAGCGCTTCAATCTTGAAATTGTAACCGATCTTCTTTGTATTGATAGTCTGCCCGCTGAAACGAGGGCCTTCCGTATCAGTATCATCCTTCTGGAACGAACCGCCGGCGGTATATGCAAACAGCTTGGGATTGTAAATATAACCGTGATATTGCAGCTTGTATTCCTGCGTAAATATGCTCATGCCGGATTCAGCATCAGGGTCCTTAAATGTATCTTTACGGTATGTCAACTGCAGCAGACCTGTGAAGCCATAGCCGCCAGCTGCAAATGCCATTAAAGGGAATATCATAGGCATCAACAAAACCAATACGCAAATTAAAATTACCCCTTTTCTCTTATCGGATAAAGCCAATCTGGATGTTCCCCCTAAGTCTTTTAATGCAACCCGACAGCATTTTAATATGGGCGTTTCATGAGATTTTATACTTTTAGTTTGTTTCTATAAATCAGTCCAAATGCCCTCATATCAATGGCCCCGCTATTATAGACCATACACATAACTTTCCTCAAGTATATTAAAGCTGCGCAAACTGTGCTAAAGACAAAAAAAAAGCTCTATAGTCTAGAGCTTTTTTGATTATGCATATCCTTCCTTAACTATTCTACATACCCGAATGACAATCAGTACATATGGTCAACTTTGGAAGTCTCAGAAATGGTGCATATGCGCCGCGAGACTCATGAGGGTCATGACAGGTACCGCATTCCATATAATCTCCGTCTGCTGCCTTACCTCCGTTCTCACGATAAAATGCAGCTTTCTTCTGTTTCATAGTTTCAAGAGGCGCAAGCCCGGCCACATTGGGATTGACCTTAAAACCAACAGGATGCTGCTTGCTCAGATCAGTGCCTACCAGCCCATGTTCAGCAGAGATCAGTTTTCCTCCTGAGTCAACATACCCGGCGGCCTGCTTGGGCTGGCCTGCGTCAGCGCCCGTGCCGGGAAGCACATCAACAATACTAAGTGTTCCATCATGACAGCTAAGACAGGCAAGTGAAGTAGGACCTGGTTGTTTGATAGAAGTACCGGCAGTAGTCGCCTTTTTTTCTCCGCCATATAGGGAATAGCTTGTTGTCGGGACCTTTCTGTTCCACATCGGAGCGCCTGCAAATGAGGTGCTGGCCTGAAGATGCGGCGTATGGCAGAACTGGCAGGAGGTAATCTTAAAATCCTGAGCTCTTATAGTATTCTTCGTAGCTGTCAGGTCATGTTTTGTATTCATAACCACGCCATTTGCAATTCCCGAGGTGAGTAATACCAGGAACACTACAATGAGTATTCTCTTCATGTTTTTCTTCCCCCTTCTAAGGTAACATTCATTAAAGTTAATCTCTTATTCATCGCTTATATCAAACTGATTCCCAATTAATCTATAATAACAAATCTGTTTTAAAAAAACTATATCACTGCCTCAAACAACAAGAGCAACCATTCACTTTTTTTCGACCTGCAGAGGCTGTTCTATCTGAACTGGCTGAACTGGCTGGGCTGGTTTGGCAGCCTGTCTCTGTCTCCATTTTTCTCCAAGGTATTCAAATATCTGGATCCTTCTGTTCATGCGGTCGGCAATATAAATCCGGTCTTCGCTGTCAATAAATATACCGGTTGGGAGTGAAAACTGTCCAGGCCCCTTACCCCCTCCTCCAACAAACATCAGCAGCCTTCCGCCCCTGTCGAAAATCTGGAAATTCTGGAAGGCGGCATCAATGACATAGATATGCCCTTCAGAATCTACAGCCACCCCTTTTGGTCTTGCGAACTCACCCAATCTTGTTCCAATGTTTCCTATAGATTTTATTACCTTACCTTTTGAATCAAAAATCTGTACCCTGAAATTGCCTTCATCGCTGACATATATATTACCCTCTTTGTCCACCGTAATATTTGTAGGGTAATTAAAATTCCCCAAATCAGTACCCCTATCGCCTATGATGTAAACAAATTGTCCTTTAAGGTCAAATGCAATAATATGATGCTTCTTTATATCTACTATATAAAGGCGGTTATTAGCGCTGTCTACAGCCAGACCGGCAGGCCTTTCAAACAGGCTTTCACCGCAGCCATCCTCACCGCCAAGGGCAATCAGCATTTTACCGTTCAGGTCAAATCCAAAGACACCCTTAAGCTTAGCATCGGAAACAAACACTGTACCGTCAGACGCAATGGCAATGCCTGTAGGCGCGACAAGCTTGATTCCTTCAATCACGGAGATTTCCCTGTACTTTTTACCTGCCTTGTCAAAAATCTTTATGGCTGACTGATCAACTACATATACAATCCCCTTGCTGTCAACCGCTGAACCGTAAGGTTGCACGAGTCCGTAAACATGCTCCTCTTCACCAATAAGCCTGTCAATAAAGCTTATCCCCGGCTGAATATCATCAGACCGGCTCAGGATATCAACAAATTTTATCCTCGGGTCCTCAGGGGGTAAGGGCCAGACAAGGTCAATAGAAGATTTTTTTTGTTCTACATTGGCAGTAGTAGCACAGGCAGTAAGACCCATCAGGAAGGTAATGATCAATATTGTTTTTATCGCGTTTTTATTATTCATGGTTATTCATAGTTATTTATTCGCAACAATTATCCATTGCTTAAAGCCAACAGTAGGGGACAGTACCTGCCTTAAGCTCACCTACTCTGGAGCCTGCAATTGAAATCTATTTTAAAATAAAAAAAATACTTTTTTCCACAATCTTGATTTCACAGTCTAAAGAAGTCCAAATTTCTGCATTTTATATCTGAGGGCGTCCCTTGATATTCCGAGCAACCTGGCAGCCCTTGTCTGATTGTCATTAACCATCTTCAACGCCTGTACAATCAACTCCTTTTCTACATCTTTGAGAGAAAGCCCTTCCGGAGGGAGATTAAACGAAGTTTTTTCAGCAGGCTCTGAATTTGAGTAATCAACTATTTCAGAAGGTATGTGATCGGGGTATATAATCTCGGTGTCCTCAAGGATACATATCCTTTCTATAGCGTTCTTTAACTCCCTCACATTCCCATACCATGGATAATTAACCAGGATTTTCTCAGCCTCTGGAGATATCCCTTGCACGTTCTTCTTGAATTCCCTGTCAAATGTCTTTATATAATACATCGCCAGCGGGATTATATCTTCTTTTCTTTCCCTCAATGGCGGAATTACAACGGGAATGACCTTCAGCCTGTAATACAGGTCAGCCCGAAAACTGCCGTCTTTTATAGCGTTATCCAGGCTTTTATTTGTTGCCGCGATTACCCTGACATTTATACTTATGTCCCTAAGCCCTCCAACTCTTTTAAATGTTTTGTCCTCTATCACCCTTAGCAACTTCGCCTGGGTAGAAGGTTTAGTGTCGCCTATTTCATCAAGGTATATGGTCCCGCCATTGGCAAGTTCAAAAAGTCCTTTCTTGGCTATCTTTGCATCTGTAAAGGCCCCCTTTTCATGGCCAAAGAGTTCACTTTCGATAAGGGTTTCGGGTATTGCAGTGCAGGTTACTTCAACAAAGGGCTGTACAGCCCTGGCACTATGGTAATGTATCGCCCTTGCTATAAGATTTTTGCCCGTGCCGCTCTCCCCCTGAATCAGTATTGTGTTGGCATCACTCTCAGCTACTTTTTTGGCAAGGGTAATCACATCCATCATCGCCTTTGAGTGACCTATGGTGTTGTCAAAATTGTATTTTTCGTATTGCTCTTCCCTGAGATAGTTGACCTCCCGTTTTAAGATGATAGTCTCCAGTGCCTTTTTAATGAGGACTGAAATCCTGCTCAGGTCAAAAGGTTTTTCAACAAAATCATAGGCACCCAGCTTGATAGCGGAAACCGCTGTTTCTATATCTCCATGCCCGGTTATAATAATTACAATTACTTCCTTGTTCAATTTTCTTATGGACTCAAGAGTCTCAATACCGCTTATCCCAGGCATATGTATATCAAGAAGCAAAATGTCAGGGACTTCGGTTTTGAACAGTTCTAATCCCTCGGGGCCGGACTCAGCGGTAAACACCTCATACCCTTCCTTTTCAAGGTGCTGCTTAAGAGACCAGGTTATAAACTTTTCGTCATCAATGACAAGAATCTTTGAATGAAACAAAAAACTACCTCCCTAAATTCTATCTTTAACAAATGGAAATTAAATACTACAATATCACTCTTATTTCAGCTTTTTGTATCCTGCCTTGCATTAACAGGCAGATATATAGTAAATACGCTGCCCTTCCCGGACTCGCTGCTTACAGCTATCTCACCACCATGTTCCTGCACAATCCTCTGGCTTATCGATAATCCAAGCCCTGTCCCCTTTGACTTCTTAGTAAAAAATGGTTCGAATATAGATTCCATGTCCTCCGGTGGTATACCCTTCCCTGTGTCCTGGAACACGATTACCAGTATTTTATCACTATTAAATAACATTTGCTTTGCCACTGCCAATTCCGTGCTGTTTTTTTCAGATACGGAAATCTTCAGCATACCCCCTGTGGGCATGGCCTGAATTGCATTAATTGTTATATTCAACAGCACCTGCTGCATCTGGTCGGGGTCCATCATTATGTGAGACAGGTTGTTAGCAATATCGGTGCTGATAAAAATATTTTGTTTTTTAGCTTCAGGATATACAAAGAAGAGTGCCTTTTCTATAACATCATTTATACGAGAGGATAAAAAACGGGGTGGTTTTGGTTTTGCATAACTCAAAAGGTCTTTTACAATCATGTCAAGCCTTTTCACCTGATTCAATATTTCAGAAGTTATCGCTCTTTTGCCGTCGTCCTCTCCCAACTCGGAATGAAAAACCTGCACTGCGCAGCTTATCCCGGTAAGCGGGTTTTTTATCTCATGTGCAATCCCCGACATTATCTCTCCGAGGGATGCCAGTTTTGCGGCCTTTTCCATTTGCTGTAAATGACACTGTTCTATTTCCTTCCTGGCTGACTCAAAGGCTTCTATCATATTGTTAAAAGCACCTGCAAGGTATCCGAACTCGTCTCTTTCGCTTCCATCTGCCCTTGCTGATAAATCACCAAGTTCCACTTTTTTAATTACACCGGTCAGTTGCTTGAGAGGTCTGTTTATAAGTTTCTCTCCACTAATAAGAAAAATCAAACTTATCACCACGAATCCCAGAGCCAGACCATTAAGATGCTTGTAAGTTGACGCCATAATTGAACGTTGGGCCACAGCGAGAGAAACCTCCAAATCAATTCCACCAAGTATTTTTTCATTAGAAGGATGACACCTGTAACATGCAGGCATGTTCTTTATTAAGGAAACACGGCTGGCAAAGGGGTTACCATTTTTATTAACTACAAAAGGTGTTTCATCGCCTTTCTTAAACCTTTCCCAATCCTCCCTGTAAATGACCTCGCCAATTTCCTTCCTGCCCGCCGAGACAATAATTTGTCCATTGGATGGATGAAAAATCCTTACTTCCTTTAATTCAGGATTATTTTCTGACAATTCCTCTATGAGGGTTTGAAGTTCCTTCCACCTGTTCTCTATCATAAGGATCATTATGCTCTGTTTTATAATGTCCGACAATAGAATGGCCTTTTCCTTCTGAGTAGAGATCATTCTTTCCCTTGTATCCTGAACATCAGACCAGACAATAAGGGATGTTATAACAAAAACCGTAAGGAGGGCTATAAACGTTAACTTAAACCTGACACTTTTCAGTATCTTCATTTACATCTTGTGGCACATCTGGCACAAGCCGTCAAAACTCGGTGCATCATTGGGGAAAAGCGATTTTGAATTGGAAGCATGTGGACTATGGCAACTTGCACAAGAAATCTCTTTACCGTACCTTACCGGATCAGGTTTGCCCCTTGTTGGATGTGTAGACCCCGGTGTAAAGCCAATAACAACATGCGCGCCTGACGCCCTGTCTTCATGACATGTTACGCATAAATCCCATGACGGCTTTCTGAGCCACGCTATGTTATTAGAGGCATGGGCATTATGGCATATTGTACACTTCCCTGTTGCTGCAGGACCATGCATATATTTTTTAGGAGCCCATTCATCTTTTTTCTCTTTGTGACAGATGAAACAAAGTTCACTATCAGGCTTCTGGGTAGCAAATCTGACAGGTTTTGATTCTTTATTATGGCACCTTAAGCAATCCCCTCTTGAAACAGGACCATGGACATAATTATATACAGCTATCTTTTTGTGACACTGATGGCAAACGGAATTTTCCGGTTTAAGTGGCTTGATATCCTTTTCCGTTATATCAACCCTGTGACATGGATTGCAGACTGAATCCCTGCTTCCCTGATGAAATTCTTTTTTCTGGAACTCAGGCGGGCTTCTTCTGAATTCCTTGGATATATCGGCCCGGAAAAAAACATTGACCTTCTTTGATTCTATTATCTTGCCGTCCCTGGTTGCATTAAATACCAACTCATTTGGTCCATATTCTAATACAATCGTCTTGCAGTAATATTCCTTGCCCTTTGTGACCAAAACATTCCAGACATCACCACCATTCTTGGTAACTGTAATCGTGTTCAGACCGACATCGTTTGCCTTGATAACGATATCAATAAGCTCACCTTCAAACATACTGTTAACAACAGGTTCGATTATGGAGAATTTGTCAGACTTGCTGCCCTCTTCGGCGGTATTTGCACTGGCTACAAAAAAAAGGACTAAAATAAGGACTAAAAAAATATTTATAAGTTTTTTCATCTTGTCCAAGGTTCATAGTTAACTATTAAATTTTTCATTCTACCATGGACTATAACTCATTTCAGTTTTTAATTTTCAAAATCAATTCAAGCGCTTTTTTATAATCAGATGAGGCTTCTTTTAACATGCTATTTTTTTCGTAGACCTCACCCCTAAGCGAATATATCATAGAATCAAACGGATTCAGTAAAATCGATTCATCAAAAGCAGCGAGCGACTCCTTGAACTTCCCATCTTTTGCAAGGGCGTATGCATAATAGTAATGTGCCGGTGTGTATGAGTTCATCTTTACTGCCTTGGACAGCACTTCTATAGCCTCCTTGGTCTTGCCGGCCTTTGAGAGAAAATAACCGAGTTCGCTCAATATAACCACGCTGTTCGGTTCTACCAAAAGGACTTTCCTGAGGGTCTCCTCAGCCTCCAATTTTTTACCTTCCAGCTCATACAACCTTGCCAATTCTATATAGGGCAATATGTATTTACCATCTTTTTCTATGGCCTTTAGAAACAGTGGGTATGCCATAGTGTACATCTTCTTTTTAACAAATTGCCTGGCAAGGCTAGCATCAGCTATAGCGTCATGTCGCGGTTTGTATTTGGCTTCCATTTGTTTGCGAGGTGCTTCACCGGACTGGACACGGAGAAAGTCGAACATATCCTCCGTACCAACAAGAGGGAACCCCGGAAGCTCATAAGATATTTTACCTTCGGTTACAACCATAATGGACGGAAGTGCTATGATATTATATTCATGGAAGGTTTTTAAATTTTTATCCAACAAAATAGGGAACGTAATATCCAACTCCTTGGTCAGTTTTGATATCTTCCCCATATCTTCTTCAGATATTGTCTGGTTATCGGCATTTATTCCAATAACCTGAATACCCTTATCCTTATAATTTTTATAGAACTCTTCGAATCTCTTAAGCGCCTTGGGAGAGTTAGCGCTCCAGCTTGACCAGAAAACAATTGCAACCGCCTTCTTCTGTGAAAACTGGGAAAGGCTCACTTCCTTGCCCTGCATATCCTTCAGTGAAAAATCAGATGCCTTATCTCCGGACTGCAGTAATGCCTGGGCCGTTGCGCTACATGTAAACGAAACCACTACAATTATAAAAAAAGCTATCGCCTGTAACACCAGTATTTTTTCTTTACCGTTGGAAATTTTCATTTTTTACCACTCTTATATTTTTGTATTCCCTCTTTAAACTGATTAACAGCCTTATCATAATCATTGAGCTTTTCATATACAAGGCCAAGCGCGTAATGGGCCGTTGAAGGGTACGGGTTTAACATTAATGCCTCCTTTAACACTGTCTCGGCGCCTTTTAAATCACCCTTTTTCAGTAAAGCAAAGCCTATGCCGGTTTTCGCAGACCGCAATCTCGGATTGATTTTAAGGCCTGAATTAAAGGAGCTGATAGCCTCGTCATACTTGCCTTTTCTTAAAAGCATCTGTCCAAGCTGGTCATGTGCCTCAGCATAGTCAGGGTCTGCCTTGACAGCCTCTTTGCAAACTTCAATCGCCTTGTCAATATTACCATCTTCAGAAAGCACAGCAGATTCCTTGATAAGAGATTCGGCCTTTCCCCTGCCTGTTTGAGCAAAAGAATCAGGGACTGTCAGGGCAAGAAGAACTAAACTAAAGAATAGATAAAAAAGGGTAGATAAAAAACTACCCTTCCAGCCTCTATCTCTCACTTCTGTTATTTTGAAATATTTTTCCATAAATCTTACCTGTTCTTTACCGGGGTTATTCTATCATATCCGAATCTCTGGTGACAACCAGGCAGACATGAACCGCCGTTTGTATTCTTCGAGAACCCCACCGGTAATCCCCAGGCTCCAAAGGGGACCTCGTCCCTTATGTGCTTTGGGTTATTTGTAGCATGTTCATCATGGCATGATCTGCATGTACGTCCCTTTACCGTCTTGTTTACATGCACAAAATGAAGGTTCTGGTCTCCGTTCCTGAAATTTGTTAATGACGAAGTCTGCGGGTCTAACACAAGTGTCTTTTCATGACAGTTAAAACAGAGTTCGTAGTTCTTTGGATCAAACGGCGCATAAAAAGCAGGGTTAAGATACTTGCGGAGTATCCTGAAATTATCAGAACCGTGTGTATTGTGACATGAAGAACAGTCTCCCTGCTTTATGGGACCATGAACAATCTTGTTCTTTGAGAGGAAATCCTTCATGTTTTTAATTTTACCGTTAGGGCCGTCAAGCGCCTTGTCATGACAAATATTACATGACTCAACAGGTTGTTTGACAAGCTGCTTTACATAGTCGGAGACATGAGGGTCATGACATGCAAGACATTTCTTCTCGTAATCAAGACCGCCGTGTTTGACCTTTGCATTGGCAATCCCCTCTTTCTTGTCTTTGTGGCAATTTAAACATAAATCGGTTGCGCCGTCAACCTTGAAGTTATATTTATAATCGCCTGCATGGGGACTGTGACAACTTATACATTTATCCTTAACAGGTTTGTGAACAAATCGTTTCCCTTTGAAAGCATCAGCCTTATCTGTATGACATACAAAACAGGCTTCATTCCCTTCTGCCCTGAGCATACTTGGGAAATCGGTCTGGTGGGGATTATGACACATAGAGCAGCCTCCGACAGCAAGGGGCCCGTGAAGAAATTTCTTACCGACAATTTCTTTTTTCTCTTTTTCATGACACATGTAACAAAGATTACTTCCGTCTTTACGGAGTTGGAATTTATAAGGAGACTGATGGGGGTCGTGACATTTACTACACTTACCTTCTCTGACTGGTTTATGAACTCCTTTCTTGGTATCCACCCTATCATGGCATTTATAGCATTGTTCTGCAACGTTAGTTATTGGAGCAAATTTATTTCTTGAAGGAGATGATTTATGGCGCTCTGCGTCACCGGAATGACAAGCGGTACACTGACCAACAGCCGCCGGACCGTGAACAAATTTGTCCTTTCCCATTTTATCGTGGCATCTGTCAGTCACGCAGGAAACCCTTTCTTCAGCGTTAACAATGTCCTGAAGCCCTGAGAAATAAAAACAGGAAATAAAAACAGAAACAGAGATAAATAGCATTAAAACAGCACTCTTGATAGTCCAGACTTTTCTATCCCCCATAAAATCCCCTCCTGATCAAAATTATTGTTATTAGAATAAGCAAAATTTTAATTATTAACTTGTTTTTTGTCAAGCTTTATTGCAGTTTCAAAAAAGGTATAAAAATATTTAATAGTTAAAAGCAGCTAAAAAGAACAGTCTTTGCTACCCTATTTGGATGAAACTTCTTTATTGGGAAAATCAATTATCTTTGTTTCATCCTTCTGTATAAGGGACCGTCCCTCAAAAATACCACCCTCGGCTACAGACAATTTTTTTGTATGAATATCTCCATATAATTGCCCGGACGGTTTAATCTCAACGATCTCATCCGCCACAATATTCCCATTTATCCTTCCTCCTATTACTATACATCTTACAGATATGTCACCTGTGACTGTAGCATTTTCGCCCATGATAACACTGTCAGCAGCGATATTACCAATAAACTTTCCGTCAATCCTCATAGTTCCATGCGTAGTTACATCGCCCCTGAACTCGGAATTAATACCTACCAGTGCCTCAAGCTTATTATTTTTCCTTAGAAACATTTCGCACCTCCATGATAAATCCTTTTGGATCAACAGGCCTGCCGTTTTTCCATACTTCATAATGAAGGTGAGGGCCGGTGGAATTCCCCGTGGAACCAGTATATGCAATAATATTGTCCCTTCGCACCTTTTTCCCTACAGCCACTGCATTAGAACTGTTATGGGCATAGAAAGTAGAAAATCCGGAACCATGTTCAATAACAACAAGGTTTCCGTTGCCGGCGCTCCAGCCAGAAAAACTGACGATCCCATCAGCTGTTGACCTAACAGGCGTACCAGGACTCGAAGAGATATCCATTCCGGAGTGAAATTCCGAGCCACCATGTTTTGGGTTTTCTCTATTTCCAAAGGGTGATGTTATCCTGCCTGAAACAGGCCAACCTTTTGGAGTGGCCATATATGTGTCCTTTTGCTCTTTCAGATACTCCTGAATTACCGTAACTTTATCAATTGTATTTTTAATCTGGTCTCTTAACATATTCATGTCAATGGAGCCTGCGTCATAAGTATTTACCCTGGTATCTACATTTTCAAGTATCTTCTCCCGGCTCCCAAATGATAAAAGCCTTCTGAATTCAACCTCTGACTTTCTAAGACTATATATGGTGGATTTCAACTGGATAAACTGTTCTGTGTAAAAGCTGAGTTTGTTCTCCATATGGTAATATTTAACGGTGTCTACAGCAACGGTTATGACATATATTGAACCTACCATCCATAATAATAAAGAGGAAATAATGCCTATTGAAGGTACTTTCAGGTTTATTGTCTTTTTCCCGTCATGAGGCACCATCATTATAGTGACAGGAGTAAAAAGTTTTTTTAAAAAACGCCTCGTTTTATACATATCTGATTTCCTTGCCTCCTTTCTCTATAAATCCAATATGGTACGCTGAAAAACCGGAATTATTTAAATTGGAGATTACAGCCTCAGAATCTTTGTTGTCAATTACTATAACATATCCGATTCCCATATTAAAGGTCTTTTTCATGTCCTCATCCGGGACATTACCAAGTTTTCTGACAAGCTCAAATACCGGAGGTATGACCCATGACTTTTCCTTAATCACCGCTGTAAGACCGTCTCTTAATATCCGGGGTAAATTCCCCGGTATGCCGCCACCAGTTATATGTGCCATCCCTTTAATAGCCGTTGTACCTGCCAGGGCTTTGACGGCTCTGACATATATGCTTGTCGGCTTGAGTAATTCTTCTCCAAGGGTCATGCCCAGTTCTGATATATAATCCCCTGGCTTCAAATTAGCGGATTCCAGTAGAACCCTCCTTACAAGCGAGTACCCATTGCTGTGCAAACCGCTAGAGGCCAAACCAATAACAGCATCCCCTTCATTTATTGCTGAACCATCAACAATAGAAGCGCTATCAACAACGCCTACTGCAAAACCTGCAATATCATATTCATTCGCCTGATAAAATCCGGGCATTTCGGCTGTCTCGCCACCTATCAGGGAACATCCCGATAACTTACAGCCCTCAGAAATCCCCTTAACAACATCTCTGGCCTTTTCGGAATTGAGTTTACCTGTAGCAAAATAATCCAGAAAAAAAAGAGGTTCGGCGCCCAGAGTAAGAATGTCATTAACGCACATAGCTACAAGGTCTATGCCGATAGTA
>Ga0209211_10005086_pt1 | contig 19911 bp, 16 predicted proteins | sample RifGroA2_FD_183992 | JGI IMG/M metagenome (GOLD analysis project Ga0209211, IMG submission 183992) | Groundwater microbial communities from Rifle, Colorado, USA - Groundwater A2 (SPAdes) (version 2) | ecosystem: Environmental > Aquatic > Deep subsurface > Groundwater | place: Rifle, Colorado...
GGTCGTCGATGAGCTGGTTGATGCGCACGAACACATGCGACAGCGTGACCAGACCTTCCACTCCGCGAACCAGTTCGACGATTTTTTCGTTGTCTGCCATGGCCGGACAATCTCACGATGCCGCCGCCCCGTCAAGCGTCGGCAGTTTCAAACATCACGGGCGTTGCAAGCCGGAGCGACGCGCCCCTCTGTTATCATTACGCGATGCTCAACATTCAAAACATGACCTTCCTGCAAGGCGGCGTCCCGCTGTTCCAGCAGGCGAATCTACAAGCGTTCGCGAACCAGCGCATCGGCTTGGTCGGCAAAAATGGCTGCGGCAAATCCACGCTGTTCCGCCTGATACGCGGCGAACTCAAACCCGACGGCGGCGACATCTCGATGCAAAGCGGCAAGACCATCGCCTTCGTCGAACAGGAAATCGCCAACTCGGACCAGCCCGCGCTGGAATTCGTGCTGGACGGCGACATGCAGTTACGCCGGCTCGAAAAGATATTGGCACGCGACCAGCATGACGCCGCTTGGTTCGAAGCCCAGCACCAGTTCGAAGCCATCGACGGCTACGGTGCACCGGCGCGCGCCGCGCAATTGCTGAACGGACTGGGCTTCGCCAGCGATTCGCTGGTGCGCCCGGTGACCAGCTTCTCCGGCGGCTGGCGCATGCGCCTGAACCTTGCCCGTGCGCTGATGCACCGCGCCGACCTGCTGCTGCTCGACGAGCCGACCAACCACCTCGACTTAGAAGCCATCCTCTGGCTAGAGCAATATCTGTCGCGTTACCCCGGCAGCATCCTGCTGGTGTCGCACGACCGCGAGTTCCTCAACGCCACCGTCAACCGCATCGCCCATGTGCACGATTGCGTGATCGACAACTACGCCGGCGACTACGACGACTTCGAGCGCACCCGCGCCGAACGCATCGCGCAACAAAATCAGGCCTTCGAGCGCCAGCAGGAAAAGATCGCGCACATGGAAGACTTCGTGCGCCGCTTCCGCGCCCAGGCCACCAAAGCCAAGCAGGCGCAGAGCCGCATCAAGGCGCTGGAGCGCCTGACGCGCATCGCTCCGGCGCATATCGCCGACGGCCATTTCGAACTGGAGATCGAAGCGCCGGAACGCAGCCCCGACCTGCTGATGCGCGTCGAAAAAATGGGCTTCGGCTATGGCGAGAAACAACTGTTCAACAATGTGGACCTGATGCTGCGCAGCGGCGCGCGCATCGCGCTGCTGGGGCCGAACGGCGCGGGCAAGTCCACGCTGATCAAGCTGCTGGTCGGCGAGCTCGCCCCGACCACCGGCAAACTGGAACTCACGCCCGACATCCGCATCGGCTACTTCGCCCAGCACCAGCTGGAGAACCTCGACAGCAAAGCCACCCCACTGCAGCACATGGAACGTGTCGCGCCCAAGGAAACCACGCTCGCGCTACGCACCTTCCTCGGCCGATTCGGCCTCGCCGGCAACGAAGAAGATCGCCCGGTGGAAAGCTTCTCTGGCGGCGAGAAGAGCCGCCTGGCGCTCGCGCTGCTGGCTTGGCAGAAGCCGCACCTGCTGCTGCTCGACGAGCCCACCAACCACCTCGACCTGGACATGCGCGACGCCCTCACGCTGGCGCTGGAGGAATACACCGGCGCGGTGGTGCTGGTGTCCCACGACCGGAGTTTGATACGCGCCGTCGCCGACGAACTCTGGCTGGTGGCCGACGGCAAGGCGCAACTGTTCGACGGCGACCTCGAAGACTATAAGACCTGGATCGAAGCGCGCCGCCCGCGCGAGACCGTGCAAGTCCAGCCGGAAAAGCCCAAGCAGGAAACCGCCGCCAAGCCGAAGAAAAAAGCGCTGCTGTCGAAACAGACCAAGCTCGAAGCTGAACTGAACAAGACGCAGACCGAACTGGCCGAGATCAACGGCAAACTGGCCGACCCGGCCACCTATGCCTCATGCAGCGGCGACTTCATCGCCGACCTGAACGCTAGGCGTGAGGTGCTGGAAACCGGGGTCGCGGAACTGGAAGAAAGCTGGCTGGAACTGGAGATGAGTCTGGAAGAAGCGATGTAGCGCGTCGCGCCCTGGCATTAGCAAGGCAGCCTTGCACCAGAAGCAGTTATTCAATCATTACTCGCTTTCCGTTCTTCGCAAAAATATGGCCGAAATATATAGATATTTCTGCCTATATGCTTTGGCTCGCCATTTCAAATAAAGCAGGTAACTGAAAGTTCATTGTTCTTGGCCCTGTGGAAAAAACCGATATTTTGTGTTCAAACTCATCAATAGGGACAGGTTTGCTGAAAAAATACCCTTGGTAGGAAATGCAGCCATTCAATCTGAGGAAATTCAGTTGCTCTTCCGTTTCAACGCCTTCTGCAATTACATCTATGCGGAAGTTTTGCGCCATATCGACAATGGCTTTAATCATCACGGCATCGTTGTTATTCATCGCGATATCACGCACAAAACTCTGATCGATTTTGAGTTGATCAAGCGGCAGTTGTTTCAAATAAGACAGCGATGAGTAACCTGTGCCGAAATCATCCATCGCCAATTTGACTCCGAGATGTTTCAGCGCGCTCATTTTCGCCACAACATCGTTAACATCATTCAGTATCACGCTTTCTGTCAATTCAAGCTTGAGCCTGGCCGGATTAACTCCATGCGAACGGGTAAGCGCCGCCACCTTATCTACAAAGTCATGCTGACTGAATTGTTGTGCACTGACGTTGACTGCCAGGGTCAGGTTGCACATTTGCTCATTTTTGGCCCATGCGGAAAGTTGCAGGCAAGCAGCCTCAAGCACCCAGTATCCAATATCGAGAATCAGCGAGCTTTCCTCCGCAATGGGAATGAATTGTGCCGGCATTACCATGCCGCGCACTGGATGCAACCAGCGCAATAGCGCCTCGGCCCCCAGCGGACGATGATCATCGCCAACCTGAAGCTGGTAAAACAAAAGCAACTGCTGATCAATCACGGCATGGCGCAAATCAGCCTCCAATGTCGCACGAGTTTCAACCGCATGTTGCATGACAGGATCAAAAAAGCGCACCGCGTTTCGCCCCGCTTCTTTGGCTTGGTACATCGCCATATCGGCATGTTTCAGCAATACATCCACCGATTCTTCATTGCCGCAATACAGACTGACTCCGATACTAGGCGAGCTGTGATGCTCATGCCCCTGGAGCGAATATGGAACAGCCAAGGCTACGCGCAGTTTTTCGGCGATCAGTGCGATCTTTTGCGAAGCATCCTCCGCGCTCCCGCTGACTTCCTCGAACAGCACCACGAACTCATCCCCTCCAAACCGCGCCACGGTATCCATCTCGCGCACATGAGTACGAATGCGCCGGGCCACCTCTATCAGCAATAGATCGCCATAATCATGGCCTAGAGTGTCATTGATATTCTTGAATCGATCCATGTCGAGAAACAGCACTGCGCCGTAAAGATGATTACGTGCCGATTTCGACAGTGCAGAACGGAAACGATCCAGCAGCAAACGCCTGTTTGGTAGTTGAGTCAATGCATCGTAAAACGCCAAAGCGATAATCTCGTCCTCTGCCCGTTTACGCGCGGTTATGTCGCTGAAGATTGCGACATATTGAAAAATCTCATGCTTTTCGTTTTTTACCGCACTAATAGTCAGCCATTTCGGATAGATTTCACCGCTCTTTCGTTTATCCCAAATTTCGCCTGCCCAAGTGCCCTTATTCAGCAACTGCCGCCACATTTCTTTGTAAAACTCGCGGGGATGCTTGCCGGAAGAAAGCAGGCTCGGATTTTTGCCGAGCACCTCGTCAGTGGTATATCCGGTAATGGCTGTGAAAGCGGGATTGACTGCGATGATCCTGGTGTTCGAATCAACCACCAATACGCCTTCTTCCATGTTATGGAATACCGATCCTGCGAGCCTTAGCGCCTCCTCTCCCTCGATTCGTTCGGTGATGTCGCGAACAAAACAATATAACTGCCCACCACATGCGCTGCTGTAATTGGCACTAACCTCTATCGTTAAAACTCGACCGTTCTTGCATCGATTTCTGGTTTCAAAGCGGTCGCGGCCGACCGCAATGATATTTTCGATGTGGGGATTGATTGTTTCAGTCTGGGCCGGGGTTTCTACGTCATATGCGGTCATGCCCAATAATTCTTCACGGCTATAACCGATCAGTTGGCAGTAAGCATCATTCGCCTCAAGGAATTTGCCATTCCTATCCGTTATCCAGAAGCCATCCAGAGACGTGTGAACCATGGCCTTGAACCGCTCTTCGCTACTTTTCTGGAGCGCATCGGTGGCCTTGTTGCGCTCATGGATATGGACAACCAGTGGCCGGAACAGGAAATAATAAAGCGTCGGAGAAATGAGAACGAGCAGGAGGGAGCTATCCAATATAGCCTCAAACGTGGCGGATTTCTGCGGTATATAGTTAAGCAAGAACATGACGAATGCTTCAGAGATAAAGACCGCCATGGCAATTATCAGGAAGATAAGCGCGGGTGATCTGATGACCGTTGATTGGCGCTGTGAATTGATGTCACTGATTCGGCTGGTTAGAGTCGCAAGCATATCTATGCCCTCCTTTAATATGAGTCAAAATCACTGCAATCTTTGCGATGGACGTCCCCGTCCAGTCCAGTTGATTTACAGCACCACTACATTGGCTCTCAGATGCCGCTTGGGGCCGTTGGCGTCCATTTCAGAAACACTTAACCGACATTACCTGACACGATAGTAAAATGTCGATGCAAGTTCGCCAGTTCAAATACCCTCAATACGAGTCCCCTCAGATTGCTAATGTGCAGCTGTTTCCCGTTTTTTTGGGCCAGCTCATGGATTAGCAAAAGCATCCCGATTGCAGAGCTATTGATATGCTCGACGTCATGAACATCTACCTCCAGTATCGATATATCTGGTAGATGCAATAACTCATCGCACCCCTCTCTCAACGAACAATACGTTGAGGAATCGAGCCGCCCGGTCAAGTGGATAACCGCTGTACTATCCTGTATGGAAGCGTTAATGCGCATATATACCTCCGCTAAACCCTGATCGAATGCTCAAAGCGTTTTACCAAATGCGCCAGGCCGGCGGAGGTCTCGGAAAGTCCTTTCACGCCGCCACCGATTGTTTCCATGCCTGTATTGTTGGACTCTGCTATGGAACAAATCTGCTCCATGCTTTTGGATACATCGTTCGCCGCACTAATCTGTTCTGAAAAAGCCACTGCTACGGACTTGCTCATTTCACATGCCGAATTTGCTGCCGCATAAATTTGATGCAGCTTGCTGTCGCTCGCATGAATATGCTCCATGCCCGCTTTCACGGTCTCCACCACTTCGTTCATGGTTTGCACGACGCTGTCCGTAGCCGTACAAATTATCTGAATCAGCTTGCTGATATCTACAGTACTGATGCTGGTTCTCTCAGCCAATTTGCGAATCTCATCGGAGACAACCGCGAATCCACGCCCGGACTCGCCGGCTCGCGCTGCCTCAATAGCCGCGTTCAAAGCCAGCAAATTGGTTTGGTCTGCAATTTCCTTGATGACTTGCGTGACCTGACCGATCTTCTTGATTTCCATGTTGAGTTCGTTGATCGTTCTGCTGGCTCCCATCACTGACTCTTCGGTTCTCTTGCTGGACTGCAAACTCATCGCCATCAAATTCTTGCCAGACTCGGCAACGAGCGTCACTTGCGAGGAAAAATCGGTAGCAGAGTTGGTGGTGTTGGACACCTCGGCAATCGATGCAGTCATTTGCTCCAGGGCGGCACTGATAGACGATATGCGATCCGATTGAGCCGCATGATTCTCGGAGAGCGAGGCTAATAGAGACTCGGTTTCGGCTGCGTTTTCCGCAACGCAACCTGAAGCCACGAACACATCCACGATCATTGTTCTCAGATTGATACGCATGGATTCAATTTCGCGCGTCAGGTGCGCAAGTTCATCATCACGATCAGTTTTTAGGCTACTGTTAAGGTTGCCTTCCGCCATTGATCGGAGGACGGCAATCGCTGCCTTCACCGGTCGACCGACAGAAAGATTGATTGCAATGGCGGTAAACGCCGCCACCAGCACACCTGCACCCAACAACATGCCGCCAGTCTTCTGATCGACATCAAAAACAACACCGGCTGTCCACAATGCAATCAAAGCCAGCAGCCCAGAATTAACAGCTGTCTGGAGTGACAAGCGTTTAAAGAAGCTTATTTCCAGAGAAGATGGGATTTTTGCCTGTTTGTTCTTTACCTGACGATAAAGCGCCTCCGCTGCCTGAATGTCGGATTGGGCCGGTTTGCCGCGAACTGATTTATAACCTGACACCGTTCCGTTGTGCAGGGTCGGGGTAACGTAGGCTTCAACCCAGTAATAATCCCCGTTCTTGCAACGATTTTTGACGATGCCGCGCCAAGGTCTGCCTGCTTTGACGGTTTCCCACAAATCGGCAAATGCTTCCGCTGGCATATCGGGATGACGCACGAGATTGTGATTTTTGCCGATCAACTCGTCACGCCCAAAACCACTGATTGCGACAAAGGCGTCATTCACATAGGTGATTTCGCCTTTCAAGTTTGTTTCTGAGACGATGGGCCTGGCTGGATCGACTTCGTGCTCTGCATGGGTAACCGGTAAATTAACTTTCATTTCTTCCCCCTTGCATCAAGATACGGTTTCAGGCACCGAATAAACACCACACTCAAGTGAAACGATGGCCCCAAATATTCGCAGTAAAGCAGTAGTTGGGTCGGGGGGGATTCTATGAACATAAACTCCAACTGCATATATGCAGAAACCCATAGGGCGTTTCCTTTCACCCTAAGCCATGGCCTATCAATAGTGTCAGGTTAGAGATCTGGATAATTTGGTTTGTTTTATAAATCGGCGCCTTACCTGGGAATCCCATTGCCTGCGAAGACCTGAGACAGTTGCTTTTTCTCAAAAAAACGCCAAGAAAATCTGTCACAAGATGCAGGTGAGGCATCAAGTCGTTGAACGATTGCTGTCTGGAAAATCGATGAACTAACTGTAAACATCCGGGAATCAATCCTCCAGCGCCCGCACCTTCACGGTCTAGCCCTTCACCTTGCCCGCCGACAATCTGCGCACGGCCGTAGGACGCAATCGTCATTGCACCGAACGAAGTGGGATGCGCCGGGCGCATTACGCGAGTTGGAAGAAACTGACTGGAGCTGGAGATGAGTCTGGAAGAAGCGATGTAATGCAGCCCGGCAGGGGCGCGATTTAACCAGCCACTTATCCGTCGTTTCTTGATGGATTAGCGGAATGGCTATGCTGGGCTATCGCGCCCTTCGGCGATGTAGAACCTATGCACCCAGCACTTTGATATGTACATCCCCAAGCGAGACTACTGAGCCTGCGCGTATCTTGGCAGTCTTGCGCAACTCCAGCCGGCCATCGACGGAAACAACGCCTTCCGCAACCAATGCTTTGCCCGCGCCGCCGCTGTCACATAAGCCAACCATCTTGAGTAGCTGATTAAGTTCTACAAACTCGCCGATCAGTTGAAATTCAATTTGTTGCATGGAATGAGGGAGTCAGAATATTCAGGGGAAGATAATAACGCCGCACTAATGCGGCGTTAAATTTCGGCTTGTAGCAAGTCGATAAAGCCAGTCATTGAATGCTGACTTAGGCAGTAACTACAGATAATCAATCGTCGACGCATCCATAGGCATTCCTTTCAACAACTGCCTCTCGGCAAATCCTTCTCTACAACCACAGTTATTGTATACGCCGAATTTCGGTCAACTTCAACCAGAAATCTTTGAGCAGGTTACGTCCATTTACGAGATGAGCGACGTTATTGCCAACGATATGCCGCGGTGTCGAACGGCTGCGGCTCTCCCTCGATTTCGTTGACCAGCAATTCGGCGCTGGCCAGCGACATCGTCACGCCGTAGCGGAAATGTCCGGTATTGGCATACAGGTTGGCAAGATAGGGATGGCGACCGATCGTGGGAATGTTGTCCGGCGATCCGGGGCGGAAACCCGCCCATTGCCGGATCGGCTCCGGCCATGTCGGAAACAGTTCGCGCACACCGTGCATCAGGGATGTCCGCGCCTCGGCAGTGACGGACTTGTCGAAACCGGCATCCTCCAGCGTGCTGCCTACCAGCACATGCCCGTCCAGTCTCGGAATGAAGTATAGGTTCTCTTTGAGGAGTATCCGGTCGAACGGCGGTGCATCGAATTTGAACAGCAATATTTGTCCGCGCACCGGCTTCACATCCAGACTGCGGGCATGTTCACCGAGCAGCACTTTGCTCCAGGCGCCTGTCGCAACGACATAGGCATCGGCGGCGAGATTGCCCTGGGTCGTGCGCAGTGCGGTCACACGGTCGCCGGCGACTTCGAAGCCCAACACCTCTCGTTGCTCGACAATATTCCCTCCGAACAGCATTACGCGTTCTCGCAGCGCCTGCAACAGGCGCGGATTGCGCACCTGTGCGACATCCGGCAGCAACAGTCCCCTGCCCTGCTGCCCGTCGAAAAGCGCTGCAAGCTCCACCTGCCGGGCTTCGAACTGATGATTCGCGCACCATTCCAGCGCCAGTGCCTCCCGCAACGGCGGCAGCACCAACATGCCGCAGCGCCTGTATTCCGGGTCGATGCCGGTCGAGGCCCGCATCAGCATCGCCGCCTCGTCGAACATGCTCATGCCGCGTAGGGCGAGTTGCGTAACTGCCTCGCCGTAGTCCCACGGACACAGCGGCGAAAGAATGCCGCCGCCGGCCCATGACGCTTCCTGCCCGGTCGTCCCACGCTCCACCAACGTCACGCGGTAGCCCATCTGCAGCAGCGCCTGTGCGCTGGTCAGTCCTACCGCACCGCCGCCGACGATCAGGAAATCGGTCTGCATCCAATCACTCCTGTAGCGATTTGGGCAACGGGAACACCACGTTCTCCACGATGCCGTCCAGTTCGCTCACCTGCCGCGCACCGAGTTCGCGCAAGCGGTCGAGCACGCCCTGCACCAGCACCTCCGGCGCGGAGGCGCCCGCACTGACGCCGACGCAGGCCTTGCCGGAAAACCATTCCTGCTGCAGTCCGCTCGCATCATTCACCAGATAGGCGGATACGCCCACCTTCGCCGCGACTTCGCGCAACCGGTTGGAATTGGAGCTGTTCGGCGAGCCGACCACGACGATCACATCGCATTGCTTGACCAGCAGCTTCACCGCATCCTGACGGTTCTGCGTGGCATAGCAGATGTCGTCTTTCTTCGGCCCGGTGATATTAGGGAAGCGAACCCTGAGCGCGGAGACGATATCACCGGCATCGTCCATCGACAGCGTGGTCTGCGTGACATAAGCCAGACTGTTCTCGTCGTTGACCTTGAGTTGAGAGGCCTGCTCCGGCGATTCGACCAGATACATGCCGCCCTCGGACTGCCCCATCGTGCCCTCCACTTCCGGATGCCCGGCATGGCCGATCATGATAACTTCCTTGCCCTGCTGGCGCAGACGCGCCACCTGGAGGTGCACCTTGGTGACCAGCGGACAAGTCGCGTCGAATATGGTCAGGCCGCGCGCCTCCGCCTCGCGGCGAACTTCCAGCGGCACCCCGTGGGCGCTGAAGATCAGGATGCTGCCGCTCGGCACATCGACCAGGTCTTCGATGAACACAGCGCCTTTCTCACGCAAGCTGTCCACGACGAACTTGTTATGCACCACCTCGTGGCGTACATAGATAGGTGCGCCATGCAGGGCCAGCGCCCGCTCGACGATGGTGATGGCGCGATCCACGCCGGCACAGAAACCGCGCGGATTGGCGAGCAATACTTGCATGGGATGATCCTTGAAACGGATGATGGATACGTGCTGGATTCTACCGCAAAACCAGGTCTGGCCAACTTGGTGCCGCCAGAGCGGCACCCTTTATTTCTGCCAGTCCTGTATCTCCAGCGCCGTCTTGAAAGGAGGTTTCCCATCGAGAAATCTTGCCAGTGCGAATGCCGCCGTCGGTTGCATGCGGATGCAGATCATTTCGACGTTGATGATATGCATCGCGCGGGCAAGCGCATCCAGCCAGGAATAATAAAGCGGATCGATCAGTCCGAGATCGGACAGGTCGTAGTACAGGCGTACCGCGTGCACCTGCATCAGGTGCGCGGCGACCTCCTCGATCAGGCTATCCTTGTCGCGGATGTTCAGGCTTCTGGACGGATCCAGCAGGAAATCGCCGCTGCCGATCTGGGTCAGGTGCAGGCCGGGAATGGACATCTCGGCGCTACGATCAAATGTGGCCGACCGTGATGCCCATGCGGCGGAACGCTTCTTTCAGGCCATCTGACATGCTCGCACGCGTGGTGATGCTGTTGAAGTCGATGTTCAGGCTGACCAGTGCGCGCGCAATCTCCGGGTGGATGCCGGTGACGATCGCATCCGCCCCCATCAGCTGAACCGCGCGAACCATCTGCATCAGGTGGTGTGAAACCTGGGAGTCGATGCTCTTCACCCCGGTGAGATCCATGACCACAGCCCTGGCGTGATCCTTGGAGATACGGTTGAGCAAGGCCTCCATCACCAGCATGGTGCGGCTGGAGTCCAGCGTGCCGATGATGGGCAGCGTCAATACGCCATCCCATATTTCGGTGATCGGCGTGGACGTTTCGCGGAGTTCGGCCTGCTGCGCCTGCAGCGTCTGTTCACGCTCGTCGAGGTAGGCGCCGAATGCCGCCATGATCAGTTCGTTGAAGATGCCGGTAAAGTACAGCAACACCGAACGCGACTGGCCGAAGGCGACGCCGCTGGATTTCTCCAGCGCCTCGATGACCGAGAACTGTACGGTCTGGGTATAGCGCACCACGTCTTCCACATGACCGCCGCGCATCAGCACCTTCTGCGACAGGTTATGGAAGAAACCCTTCAAAGCCTGCATCTCGGCAGACAAAATATCGGTAGGATCCTTGGAGCCCAGCAGGGAGGCGATCAGGCTTTCGAGTTCGTGGCTGATATCGGACACCTCGTCGACATCCATCAGGCGGTTGCTGCCGCAAAACACGGCTACGCCGGGAGCCTCCAGCTGGGATGCGATGCCTTCCACCTTGAGCGCGAACAGCGCCTTCACTTTTTCGCTCAAAGCCTTCTTCGTGGTCATGCCTTCCTCCTTGATTTAATAATTGTCTGTTAACAACTCATCCGACACGCGACACGCAAATCGACTGATCGTCGGAAACGCGGCCCATGATATTCCCCAACGTATAAGCAATCAACTGCGGATGCTGATTGAACAACCCGATGAAGTTCCCTGCGTCCCAGTTGCGCCGGATACCGTCGCTCGCGGTGACCATCAACGCATGCCGTGCAAGCCCGGCATGGATCGGCTCCGCAGTCCTGTGTTCGCGCCCAAGGATGCCGGGAGAAAAGGAAATGTGCCTCATCTCGTCACCGTCGAACAGGTGGGCGTGCATATCCCCCACCCCGAGCAGCTTGAGGTTGCGCCGCGCGAGATCGATCTCGCAGGCGACCGCAACCGCGCCGCGCGTCGATATGAGCTGGCGGTTAACGCCCTCCAGCATCGTGGGCAAGCCGTCGCTATGAGCGACATGCATCGCCAGATTCGAAGTGGCAATCTGCGCCTCGGCGCCGTGCCCCAGACCGTCCAGATGCAGCCAGCGCAGCCTGTCGCCCCGCTTCAACATATAGATGCGGTCGCCGTTATGGCGCGTGTCCGAAAGCGAACGCGAGAACAGCCCTACGCCGTCGCCCAGCATCTTCGCCGAGTCTGCAGCGAGATGAAAGCGCGCGAGAAACGCCGCGCCGTTCCATTTGGTCACCTGCTCGCTGCTTCTGAGCTGTGTATAGACATGAACTTCGTCGCTGAGGCGGCGAATCGCGCCTAGCCCCTTGCCGAAAGTGTTCGCGGTGGAATAGCCGTCCTGCTCGGCCTGTACCAGATCGGCGATACCGGGACCGTAGTCCAGCGAGAAAATGTCCAGCACCGATCCGGGCTGCTGCCATATCTGGATCATGCCACGCCCGCCGGCATGCTTGATGTTGTTGGTCGCCAGCTCGGATGCGACCAGTTGCATGTTCTCGCGCTTCAGATCCGAGGCATGGAGGCGGTTCGCCGCTGCGAACAGCTTCGAACGCAACACCACTAGCGAGCTTTCGTCCTTGGTCGGGATGCTGTGTAGCAGCCTGCAATCCTTGGCGCTATCGATGACCTCATGATTGATCATCAGCATGACATTTCCGGACAAGGATGCACGCACAGCCCCTTGGCTTGCGATGAGCAGACTTCGACGATAGCGCGCCCGCGACCTTGGTGTTTGGCCTCATACAGCGCATCGTCGGCGCGGCGGATGAATTCCTCCAGCGCAAGCGTGTCCGGCGTATTGCCGTTGACGGAGGTAATGCCTATGCTCACCTTCCCTTCCATCAGTTGCAATACCAGCCTGGCCTTGCCGCAAGCGACGGCATAATCGGCGAATAACACGGCAGCGAACTCATCGCCGCCGAAACGGAAGGCCATATCGACATCTTCCCGAATGATCTCGCGCAGCACGATGGCCATCTTGTTAAGGTAGGCGTCGCCGTATTGGTGCCCGAACTCGTCGTTGATTTCCTTGAAATGATCGAGATCGAACAGCATCAGCGACAGCGGGGAATCCTTCTGGCGCATGGTGTGCAGGAACGCGCTCTTCAGTTTCTCGTCATAGGCGCGACGATTGAACAGTCCGGTCAACGCATCGGTCTGCGCCTGATGCGTTGACTCCTGCAATTCTTGCTGGCGCTCCAGCAGGTTGCGCTGGAGATCGGCCAGCTCGCGTTCGGCCTGCGCGCGGCTTTCGTCGAAGCGGCGCATCATCTCGACATTGCGCTGCAGCAGGATCTCGGGATCCACCAGCGCGACGGAGTTCTCGAAGAAGGCGCGCAGTTCGGCGACCCGGTCTGCAGGAGGATCCTGAACGAAATCAACAATGCCAAAGCGCTCGGCCTCCCCCCACTGCGCGATCAGTTGATGATCCTGCAGCAGCAAGCGAACCATCACCGGTTGTCCAACACCCGCTCCGGCGTAGCGCAAGTTCTCCAGCAGCTTCAGCAGGGCGATCGAGGCCGCAAACACGCTCCCGCCGAGCGTGCCCACGCTCTTCAGCACAAAACCGATGAAATTTTGTACGTCAGGTTCGATTGCCAAGTTCTGCTTCAGCAGCTCATTTGCGCCCACTTGCGTTTCCCGCCTCCCTGTCCATATCCGGAACTGGCGGATTTGAACACAAAAAGCGGGGTTTGGGTAAAACTCGAAGGCCTATATACTTTTCCATAGCAAAAACTATACCAAGAAAAATCATATAGATAGAATCACCCTCTGGGGCACTCGCGCAGACGCAGGCTGTCGAGGATCAACAATGCCGCGCCCAGCGTGATCGCCGAATCGGCGATATTGAAGGCGGGAAAGTAATGTTCGCCCCAATGGAATGCGAGAAAATCCACCACATAACCATAGGCAATGCGGTCGATCAGGTTGCCCAGCGCGCCGCCGAGAATCAGGCTCAGCGCCAGCGCGAACATCGTCTCCGCCGCGTGCTTGCGCAGCAGCACCGATATCCATACCGAGGCGACGACGGCGATGCCGGAGAACAGCCAGCGCTGGATGCCGCCGGCATCGTGCAAAAAGCTGAATGCCGCACCGGTGTTGTGCGCCAGCACCAGATCGAACACATCGAGCACGCGCAAACTCTCGCCGTAGGCGAAATGATCGACGATCCACAGCTTGCTGATCTGGTCGAAGACGATCACCAACGCGGCGAGCGCCAGCCAGCGTCTAAGCATGGCTGCGCGCCTCGCCGCTGCCGAACAGGTTGCTGACGCAGCGTCCGCACAGCGTCGGATGCCCGGCGTCGCTGCCGACATCATCGCGGTAATGCCAGCAGCGCTCGCACTTCTCGTGCAGGCTGGCGGAGACGTCGATATGCTGATCGGCCTCGCCCGCAACACGATGCACCGTGGCGCGCGAGGTGATGAACACCAGACGCAGGTCGTTACCGAGACGTGCCAACACCTCGTAGTCCTCGCCCGTCGCATACACGTCCACCTCGGCGGCCAGCGCCGAGCCTATCAGCCCGGCGCCGCGCGCCTCTTCCAGCTGCTTGTTGACCTTCGCACGCCAAGCCTCGACCTTCAGCCAGTCGGCGAACGCCTCGCCATCCATCTGCGCATCGGGGAGCTCATGCCATTCGCCGATGAACACGCTGGTCTCCTGCTCGCCGCACAGCGTCGTCCAGGCTTCCTCGCCGGTGAAACTCAGGATAGGCGACATCAGCCGCACCAGCGCATGGGCCAGGTGATACAGCGCGTTCTGCGCCGAACGGCGCGCCTTCGAATCCTCGCCCGCGGTATACAGACGGTCCTTCAGGATATCGAGGTAGAAGCCACCCAGCTCTTCCGAACAGAAATGCTGCAGCTTCTGTGCGACCAGATGGAACTCGTAGCGCCCGTAGTCCGCGACGATCTCTTCCTGCAGATTCCGCGTCATCGCCAGCGCATAACGGTCGATCTCCAGCCATTCCTCGACCGGCAACGCATGTTGCGCCACATCGAAGTCGGCGATGTTCGCCAGCAGGAAGCGCAGCGTATTGCGGATGCGGCGATAGCTCTCCACCACGCGCTTAAGGATTTCGTCGGAGATCGTCAGCTCGCCCGAATAGTCGGTCGAGGCCGTCCACAAACGCAGGATGTCCGCGCCCATGCTGTCGAAAATCTTCTGCGGCGCGATGACATTGCCCTTGGACTTGGACATCTTGTGCCCATGCCCGTCCACGACGAAACCGTGCGTCAGCAATGCATCGAAAGGCGCGCGACCGTTGATCGCGCAGCCGGTCAGCAGGGACGACTGGAACCAGCCTCTATGCTGATCCGAGCCCTCCAGATACAGGTCGGCCGGGGAACGCAATCCTTCGCGCTTCGCCAGTACCGAGTAATGCGTAGCACCCGAATCGAACCACACGTCCAGCGTGTCGGACAGCTTGCGGTAATGCTCCACATCGTCGCCCAGCAAGTCCACCGAGTTCAGGCTGAACCACGCCTCGATGCCGGACTGCTCGACCAGTTTCGCCACCTGCTCCAGCAACTCCGGCGTGCGCGGATGCAACTGCATCGTCTCCTTGTGCACGAAGAACGGCATCGGCACGCCCCAGTTGCGCTGGCGCGACACGCACCAATCCGGGCGGTTGCGGATCATCGCCTCCAGACGGGCGCGGCCCCAGGCCGGGAAGAACTGCGTCTGCTCGACGGCCTTGTTGGCCAGATCGCGCAGCGTCTCGCCTTCGCCCTGCCCCATGCCGATGAACCACTGCGGCGTCGAGCGGAAGATGATCGGCGTCTTGTGCCGCCAGCAGTGCGGGTAGCTGTGCTTGAGTTTTTCCTGGTGCAGCAAATGTCCGCTGGCTTCCATCGCCTGCAACACGATGTCGTTGGCTTTCCACACGAACACGCCCGCCAGCGGCGTCTCGCCCACGGCCGGCGTGGTCGAGATGAACTTGCCGTCGTCGCCGACGGGATTTTCGTTCGGCAGGTTATAGCGCTGGCCGACCACATAGTCGTCCACACCGTGCGCCGGTGCGGTGTGCACCAGCCCGGTGCCCGCCTCCAGCGTGACGTGTTCGCCGCAGATGATGGGCACGATGCGATTCTGGAACGGGTGCTTCAACGGCAGGTTTTCCAGCACCGAGCCCTTGCACTTCGCGACCGTCTCGCCGCTCAGTTCGTAGCGCTGCAGACAGGCTTCCATCAGTTCCGCGATCAGCAGCAGATAGCCCTTCTCGGTCTTCACCAACGCGTACTCGTGCTCCGGATGCACGCTGACCGCCTGATTCGCGGGCAACGTCCACGGCGTAGTCGTCCAGATCACCGCGTATACCTTAGCCTCGCCCGGCAGGGACACGCCGAACGCCTTACCCAGCGCGCCCTTGTCTTCCACCTCGAAGCCCACGTCGATCGCGGGCGAAACCTTGTCCTCGTATTCCACCTCGGCCTCGGCCAGCGCGGACTGGCAGTCCAGACACCAGTTCACCGGCTTGCGGCCCTGATACAGGTAGCCGTTCTCGTGGATTTTGCCGAGCGCGCGGATGATGTCCGCCTCGGTCTGGAAGTCCATCGTCAAATAGGGTTTATCCCAGTCGCCCAGCACACCGAGACGGATGAAGTCCTTCTTCTGGCGCTCGATCTGCTCCTTGGCGTATTCGCGGCACAGCTCGCGGAACTGCGACGGCGGGATCGCCTTGCCGTGCTTCTTCTCCACCTGCAACTCGATCGGCAGACCGTGACAATCCCAGCCCGGCACATAGGGCGCGTCGAAACCGGACAGCGTCTTGGACTTGATGATGATGTCCTTGAGGATCTTGTTCACCGCATGGCCGATGTGGATGTCGCCGTTCGCATACGGCGGGCCGTCGTGCAGGATGAACTGCGGCTTGCCCTTCTTGGCCGCACGTATCTTCTGGTAGCGCTGCTGCGCCAGCCATTGCGCCAGCATCTGCGGCTCGCGCTTGGAAAGGTCGCCGCGCATCGGAAACTTGGTGTCGGGCAGGTTCAGCGGGTATTTTTTCTTTTCGTCAGTCATGTTGTTCAAACCACTTTTTCGCATGCGCCACATCGAGCGCGATCTGTTTCGTCAAACTTTCCACATCCGGATACTTCTCTTCGTCGCGCAGCTTCTGCAGGAACTCCACCCGCAAGTGGCGTCCATATATCTTCTGCGCGAACTCGAACAAATGCACTTCCAGCACCGGCTTCGCATCCTGCTTCACGGTCGGGCGCACGCCCAGACTCGCCACGCCCTGCAACACGCCCATATCCTCGGCATGCACCTGCACCACATAGATGCCGGCCAGCGGCGGCAGGTTGTGCTTCAACTGGATGTTCGCGGTCGGGAAACCGATCTTCCCGCCCAGCTTGTCGCCATGCACCACGCGCCCGCTGATGCTGTAGGGCCGCCCCAGATAATCGTGCGCCCGGCGCAACTGCCCCGCCGCCAGCGCCGCGCGTATGCCGGTGCTGGAGATGCGCACGCCGTCGTGCAGGATGCTGTGAACCGCACGCACCGCGAAACCGCGCTCAGCACCAATCTTCTCCATCAGCCCGAAATCCCCGGCGCGCCCGCTGCCGAAGCGGAAGTCGTCGCCGATCAGCACGAACTCCGCGCTCACCCTGTCGTGCAGCGCATGGATGAAATCCGTAGCGCTCATCTTCGCGAACTCCGCATCGAAGCGGCACACATGCACGCGATCCACGCCCATCTCGCGAAACAACTCCAGCTTCTCGCGCAGGCTGGTCAACCGCGCTGGCGCCTGTTGCGGCGTGAAGAACTCGCGCGGATGTGGCTCGAAGATCACCACCGCCGTCTGCAAGCCGCGAGGCGCGGCTTCGCCATGCAACTCGTCCAGCAACGCCCGATGCCCGAGGTGCACGCCATCGAAATTTCCGATGGTGAGGGCGACGGGTTGCGTGTCTGGAGAATAAAGTCCGCGTAGAATCTGCATAAGGGCGCGATTATACCGTGAGACGCGCCGTTATCACCCATTTGAATACCAAGGACAAACACATGCTCGACTACCCACAGGTCGCACTGGCCTTCATGAACCACGACCACGCCGAATTCATCGAAATGCGCGAACAACTGCTAGCCGCGCTGGCGAAAGAAGGCACCACCGCCGAAGTTGACGCATTGCTGGATCGTCTGCTTGAACACACCCGCACCCATTTCGGCGAGGAAGAACGCCAGATGCGCGAAGCCCAATTCCCGCCCTACCCGATGCACAAGGGCGAACACGACCGCGTGCTGACCGAGATGGAGGGCCGAGTTGCGGAATGGAAACAGGGGCGGGATGCGGAAGCCTTGCGAAACTGGATGGACAAGGCCGTAGGCGACTGGTTCGTCAATCACGTCGGCATGATGGACTTCGTCACCGCAAGGTTTATTGCGGCGACGCAAAGCTAGGGGAAACACAGAATGCGGGCAATGTTGCCCTAAAAATCCAGATGCGCCTGATCGCCTATTTGGCCAATTGAGCCCATAAGTCGTGGGTATCGGAATCGGTGACCTTCACCTCGACGAGGTCGCCCACGCTGAGTGACTGCCCATCATCGATGTAGACCTGCCCGTCGATCTCCGGCGCATCGGCGGAACTGCGCGCGATTGCGCCCTCCTCGTCCACCTCGTCGACCAGCACGGTGATGGTCTTGCCGACCTTGCGCGCGAGTCTCTCCTCGCTGATCTCCTCCTGCAGCAGCATCAGCCGCGCGAGGCGCTCCTGCTGAACTTCGGGCGGCACATGGTCCGGCAGTTCGTTCGCCAGCGCACCTTCCACTGGCGAATAGGCGAACGCCCCCAGACGGTCGATCTGCGCTTCCTCGACGAAGTCGAGCAACTCCTCGAACTCATCCTCAGTCTCGCCGGGGAAGCCGACGATGAAGGTGCTGCGCAGCGTGAGATCGGGACAGGTCTCGCGCCACTGTTTGATGCGCGCCAGCACGTTGTCGCTGTTGCCCGGACGCTTCATCTGCTTGAGGATGCGCTGGTTGGCGTGCTGGAACGGGATGTCGAGGTAAGGCAGTATCCTGCCCTCAGCCATCAGTGGGATGACCTCGTCCACATGCGGATAGGGATAGACGTAGTGCAGCCGCACCCATGCGCCCAGTCCACCCATCGCGTTCGCGAGTTCGGTCATGCGCGTCCGTAGCGGACGACCGCCCCAAAAGCCGGTGCGGTATTTCACGTCCACGCCGTAAGCGGAAGTATCCTGCGAGATCACCAGCAACTCCTTCACGCCGGACTCGACCAGTTTCTCCGCCTCATGCATCACCTCGCCGACCGGGCGACTGACCAGCGGGCCGCGCAGGCTGGGGATGATGCAGAAGGTGCAGCTGTGGTTGCAGCCCTCGGATATCTTCACATAGGCGTAATGCTTCGGCGTCAGGCGGACGCCTTGCGCAGGAACCAAGTCGATATAAGGATCGTGCGGCTTGGGCAGATGCGCATGCACCGCCTCCATCACCTCGTCCGCAGCATGCGGCCCGGTGACTGCCAGCACCTTGGGATGCGCCTGGCGCACCACGTCGCCCTTGGCGCCGAGACAACCGGTAACGATGACCTTGCCGTTCTCCGCCAGCGCCTCGCCGATCGCGTCCAGCGACTCCGCCACCGCGCTATCGATGAAGCCGCAGGTGTTCACGACCACCAGATCGGCATCCTGATAGCTGCCGGAGATCAGATAGCCCTCGGCGCGCAGGCGGGTGAGGATCTGTTCGGAGTCAGATGTCGCCTTGGGGCAGCCGAGCGAGACGAAGCCGACTTGCGGCGCGGTATTTTTTGCGTTCATGTGTGCGTAATGGCCTTGATGGTGTACCGCACAGAATGCCGTCCATTCTGCCGGGCGGCTATTCTAGCCATTTCATGCTCACTAAGTAAGCGCGAGGAACCGATATGCGATACTCGCCTCAGTTTTTCAGGGACGAGATTTTCATTCTGGAATGCCGGCACAAGCTATGAGCGATAGACAAGTTGAAATCCATTCTCCTTTCGTCCATCACCAGTTCACAGGTAAGATTGCAAACCTTGGAAAAAATCCAAACGAGACTTCAAACCATGAAAATTCGACGCGTTTTGTTCCGTTTTTGCACGGTTCTGGCCACTTTATTCTGTTTCTGCAACACCTCTGCCGCCGATCCCCATCCGGCCTCGGACTCCAGTATTTTTACGCCAGGCTACGGCTTCCGCGATTGCCCTACATGCCCGGAAATGACGGTGATACCAGCGGGACATTTCGTGCTGGATGCCGCAGACATTGCGCAAACCATCGCAATTGGGCAAGCCTTCGCCATCGGTAAATACGAAGTCACCTTCGAGGAGTGGGACGCTTGCGTCGCCGCAAGCGGCTGCGGCGGTTACC
>Ga0209211_10005087_pt1 | contig 19907 bp, 23 predicted proteins | sample RifGroA2_FD_183992 | JGI IMG/M metagenome (GOLD analysis project Ga0209211, IMG submission 183992) | Groundwater microbial communities from Rifle, Colorado, USA - Groundwater A2 (SPAdes) (version 2) | ecosystem: Environmental > Aquatic > Deep subsurface > Groundwater | place: Rifle, Colorado...
TTCTGAAATTACTGGCTTTTTTCCAGTCTCATGCAGGATGCACTCTTTCTGCATCCTGTTCACTGGGCAGACTTTCTCGCAAAGATAGCCTCCGCATTTTTCAAAATTGCACAAGTCATAGTCTATTACCGCAACGCGTGTTTTCTTTTCGGAAACCATAAGAATCACTCAGCAAGCAAGGCTTGAAAAATCGGAAAAATAGAGGATTGCTGTTATCTAGCTTGAAAGCAGCAATACTCCAATCACCAAGAGCAATAGCGCGAAAGCCATTATCAAGCCGTTCACTATCACTACAATCATGTCAAGCACTGCCTTGCCCGCGTTTCCTGCTCCGCCAAACACTAGCCAGAATTCGCCAACCAATATCACAAGCCCTATGACTATTGCTATAACGCTAGTCTTGTTCAATCCCATATTTTTGCATCACCTTTAATATTTTCTTCCAGTTTTACATTTATAAACTCTAATGGTGTTTTGTTGAAAATCCTCAAAATAGACAAGCAGGAGAATTTCGTGGAGTGCGTTCCGCACAATTTTGACGACTTGTGGGTATTGCAGCAGTTCCTGCAGGCTGGAGACATTGTTTTCGGAAGTTCCACGCGTGCTTTCAAGCCAAAGGACAGCAAGGAGACAGTGAGAAAAAAGGTTTTTGTGGAGTTGGAGGTTGAAAAGGCAGAGTTCCAGAAGTTTTCAGGCTCTTTGAAGATTTTGGGAATAATCCTTTCAGGAAGGCCTGAAGAGTACGTTGAGCTGAAAGCCCATCACTCGCTGGAAATAGAGCTGAACGAAAAATTAAAGGTGAGGAAGAAAGAGCTTTCGGAATTCGAGCTTTCGCTCTTGAGGAAGGCTGAAAAAGCCACTCTGCAGCCCAAGCTTTTGGTAATAGTGATGGATGATGAGGAGGCATTGTTTGCGGAGTTGAAAGGATTTGGGTTTGAGCAGAAGGGAAAGGTTTTTGCGCAAAGGCAGGGAAAGCAGTTCAAGCAGGAGTCAGAGAGCAGGTTTTTTTCAGAAATTTTGAAAAAAATCCAGGATTCAGGGCTTGGGAATATAATAATTGCAGGCCAGGGATTTGCGATAGAGAATTTCAGGAAATTCCTTCAGGAAAAAGCCCAGGAAATAAAGGCAGGGTTTGAAGCTTTGAACTCTATTGGAATTACAGGCCTTAACGAACTGTTAAAGAGAGGCCTTGCCTTGAAGGCTTTGCAGCAGACAGAGCTTGCTAAAGAGGCTGGAATGATGGAGGATTTTTTGAAAGAGCTTGGAAGGAATTCTGGAACTGCTGTTTACGGCTTGGAAGAAGTCAAGAATGCAGTGAAGGCAAGGGCTGTGAAAGAGCTTTTGGTTTCGCAAAAGGCTTTCTTGGAAAAGAGAGAGCTGATAGAGCCTTTGATGAGAGAGGCTGAGAAAGCAAATGCAGCAGTCCATGTTTTCGTTACCGAAAGCCAGGCATTGGAGCAATTAGATGGATTTGGGGGATTGGCTGCATTGCTTCGCTATCGCTTGAACTTTTAAGCCTCGAAAATCCCGAAGCTTTTTTTCAGTTTTTCCCTCTCTTCAAGGAAGAGCTTTGCCTCTTGCGTGACAAAATACCTTGCAACTCCCGCAACCATTATTTTTTCTATAAAATGCAGGTCAAAACATGCCTGCATTATTTCCTTGGTTCTTTTTTTGTAGAGAAAGTTTATCTCGTCCTCTGTCAAAGCCTGCCTTGAAAGGTTTTGCAGAAACCTCACCAGCTCTTCATCCTTTACAAAAGCATACTGGTCCGGATGCTCGAGAAAGTATGTTGTTATTTCCTGCTCTTCCATAAAAGCGCTTCCTATTCATTAAAGCCAGCCAGTTATTAAATTTCTTTGGTTACAAAAGCCTTGCTGTCAGAATAGCCCTGCTTCCTGTAGTATTCTTTCACTCCAATTCCGGAAATTACTGAGATTTTCCTGAAGCCTTGGGCTTTTGCAATCTCTTCAGCTTCTTTCAAGAGCTGCTTTCCAATCCCAAAATGCTGTATCATTCCTTCCTTTCTTTGTTTTAGGGCAAGCGCTTCCCCAAAAACGTGCAGCTCTCTAACTAAAGCCGAGCCTTGCAATTCTTTGCGGAAAGGCTGGAATGGAAAGCGCAGGCGCAAAAAGCCGTACAGGTTTTCTGCAGAATCCTGCATTTGCAAGAAAACTTCCTTCCCGTTGCTCGCTTTGTAATCCATGCGTTTTATGGCAAGGCTTTCAAAGTCCGGCTTTTCTTTTTGCAGGTACTCTTTCAATCCTATCTCCCTACAGCGAATGCAGCTGCATTTTTTTTCCTTTTTTGCAAGCTTTTCGTGCACCAGCTGCCTTAGGTTTGAATGCTGCACTCCTGCTTCAACCAGTTGTCTTGGAATGTCCCTTTGAATGCGCATTACCCTAATCCAAGGGGGAATGGATTCTTTCACTTTTGCGATAAGCTCTGCGGCTTTTTCAGTGCTTAAGGGCTCAAAGCTTCCTTTCATCCAGAGATTGTAAAGCTTTGTGCCTTTTATCACTAAGCAAGGATAGATTTTGAGCATGTCTGGCTTGAATTCTTGGTTTTCAAAAACTTTCCTGAAAGCCTGAAGGTCTTTTTTGAAACTGCTGTAAGGCAGCCCAGGCATTAAGTGATAGCAGACCTTTAGTGCTGAATCCTTCAAAAGTTGCGTTGAGCCAATAACGTCCTTAACCTTGTGCCCGCGGTTTATTTTCTTGTAAATATCATCAAAAACTGTCTGCACTCCAAGCTCTACCCTAGTTGCTCCAAAATCAAGCATCCTGTTGATTTCTTTCCTTCCGCAATAGTCCGGCCTTGTTTCAAAAGTAATTCCCACAAGCCTGTGCCTTGCTTTCTCTGCAAGCTTTTTCGCTTTCTCCAAATATTTTGTTTTCCTTCCATTCACTGCTTCAAAGCATTCAAGCATGAATTTTTTCTGGAATGGAAAAGAGGTTGAGGGGAAAGTGCCTCCCATCACTATGAGCTCTATTTTTTCCGCACTATGCCCCATCTCTTCCAGCTGCTGAATCCTGCCTTGAATCTGCTTTTTGACATCAAAGCCTGCCTGCAAGGCCCTTAGAGTTGCTGGCTCTCCGCCAGTATAGCTTTTCGGGGTTTTCTTGCCTACAAGACTGTTCGGGCAGTAAACGCAGGCTCCAGGGCATTCTTTAGGCAAGGGCATCAATGCAACAGCAGTAATTCCTGAAATGCTTTTTACAGGCTTCATTTCCAAAACATTCAGCAACTTTTGCTCAAAAGGCTTTTTTGCAAACTGTAATATCACAGCGTTTGTCGGCGCTTGCGCAATGCTGTATTTTTTGCAGAGAGTGTTTTTCAGCTTGTTGAGCGAGTTCTTGTCTTTCACTCTGTCCTCATTGATTGCCTGGATGATTTCCAAAGAGTAGGCTTGCAATGCTTTCATCAGAGAATCAGGAAAGGTTGTTTTTTTCAACTTAATTGGCTTATGAAAGAGTTGAATATGTAGTAGGGAATAAGGCTTGGGGTGAAGAATGGAAAGCCGTACATTGCTGCCTCATACTTGCTCTTTAAAGTAGGCTTTACCTCAAGCCTTGGCTTTATTTCAGCGATTGTTTTTCCATTGAGGCTTGAAATCACTGTTAGGGAGAATTTTTTCTCCCCGTAATTTTTCGGGAATACTTTCAGGACTGCCTGTTTTGCTGATTTTGGGCTAATGCTTATTTGCTGCTGTGAAAACCAGGTTAAAGGCAAAGAGGATTTTACAATAACAGAATGCTCAGCGATTGAATCATTGTTCAAAAACAGCAGGAACTGCACTTGCTCCCCAACAATGGTTTTTTTCTGCAAAGAGTCAAGCTGGACTGAAAGCAGGCCTTCTTCCACAAATACTATAATGCTTGCTCGCCTGCTCTCCTGGCTGTTTTCAGCTTTAATATCAAGCCTGAAAGCTCCCTCGCTTGAGTCTTTTGGAATTTCAACCATTACTATCAATGTGTTATCATTCCTTTCCTGCATTACTTCGAAAGCGTTCCATCCTTGCGGAATGCTTTCAGCTTTAACGCTTTCCCAAGGGTTTTCAGTTCCTGAATTTGCTGAAAAAATAAGCTCTATCCTCTCCCCAGGCTGCGCGCTTCCCAACTCTATAGCCTGGCCTTCTGGAAGGAATTTTTCCACTGGAGAAACAAGCAAGAGCTGTGTTGAAGCTGCAAGGGAAAACTGCGTGAATGCAAGCAGCATTGAAAGGACTAAAAAGGTTTTAAACATGGTTTTTCTCTAAATGAAGTATTAAGCTAAAATGTTTTAAAAAAGGCTATGCTCTCGCTGCGTTGAGGCTGTTAGGATGGAATCAAAAAGGCTTTTTGTTTCAGTGAATGTTCCCGAAGGGATTAGGGAAAGGATTTTTTCAGCAAGCGCTAAAGTTCTGGGCATTGAAGGCTTCAAGCTTGCGGAAAAAGAAAGCCTGCACTTTACCTTAAAGTTTTTAGGAAGCACTCCTGCAGAAAGAGTTCCGGAAATTTGCAAAAGCCTTGCAGCAATCTCTGATTTTAAGGGCTTTAAGGTTTCACTAAGCGGCTTTGGGGCTTTTGGAAGAAAGATTTTGTGGCTTGGGGTTTCGGAAGGGAATGAAAGAATGCAAGGCTTGAATTCAGCAGTAAACAAAGCCCTGCATTTGGAGCCAGAGAGTTTTATCCCACACCTTACGCTTGCAAGGAACAAGAATGCCTCAAATGCAGAGTTTGGGAAAGCGCTTTCAGTTCTTAAAAAATTGGAGATTTCAGAATCCTTCCTTGTTGAAGGCTTTGAGCTCATGGAGTCAATGCTTTCAGAAAAAGGGGCTTTGCATTCCAAAATTGCGAGTTTCAGGCTTTCCAAATCCTAAAAAATTCCCTTGGTTATTTTCTCCAAAATGTATTTCGGGTTGAAGTAATAGCCTTGGATTATTTTTTCCACTTCAGCCTGTTCGCGAATGTTGTTTTCAAGCATCCATTCAAGGATTTTCTGCCTTACGGCAATCTCCCTCATTAGCTCTTTTTTCGTAATGCCCGCTCTTTCAGCAAGCGTTTCCAAAACCCTTGCAGGAACGTCTGTTTTTTTCACCAGGTCATTGCTTCTGTCCCATTCAAAAATATTGCTTAACAAAACCTTCTCGTCCATCCTGCTTATCTCAGCAACTTGTGAAATTCTCCTTATCATCCCCTTGTCCTTCACGTACTGCCTGTACTGCACTACAATCAGGTCAAGCAATGGCAGCATGCTTTCAGGAACTGACATCGGTTCTGACTTTAACCTGATGAGAGTTTCTTTGGCGTTATTGGCATGCACTGTCCCCATCATTCCCCTATGGCCAGTGTCCATTGCCACAAACATTGTCTGCGCTTCCCCGCCTCTAACTTCTCCCACAAGAATCCTGTCAGGCCTCATTCTCAAGGCGTTCTTGAGCAAGTCATCCATTGTAACCTCTCTGCTCTCAACTGTCTTCATCCTTGCCTCCATTTGAATCCAGTTCTCCCTGTTTCCAAGCTGTAATTCCAGAGTGTCTTCTATTGTCACTACCCTGTTCCTGTAGTTCATGAACTGTGCAAGGCAGTTTAGTGTTGTTGTCTTTCCAGTGCTTGCGCCTCCAGTCACTATCATGTTCATCGGCTCAACGTCCAGGCCTTCAACCATCGCCCACAAGAATGCAGCAACTTCCGAACTTAGGGTGTTGTTTGCTATCAAATCAATCACTGTCAATGGCTCTTTCTTGAATTTCCTGATGGTTAGTGTAATGCCGAAAGGAGTTGCTGGCGCATAAGTCGCGTTAGCCCTGTTTCCGTCAGGAAGCCTTGCGTCAAGCAGTGGATTGTTGCTGTCAAATGATTTCCCGACTCTCTTTGCTATTTTCGAGACAATCGCAAGCAGGTCTTCCTCTTTCTGGAGTTTCAGGTTTGTCTTGCACATTCCGAAAGACCTGTGAAAAACAAAAATGCTATCTTTAGAGTTTACCATTATCTCCTCAAGGTTCTGGTCTTCTGTAAGCTCGCTCAAGACTCCGAAGCCAATGCAGCTTTCCAAAACCCCTTGGGCAAAATCTTCAGGATTTTCAAGGTCTGAGTATTTCTGCAGGAATTCTGAAAGCATTTTCTTGAGTTCTTCTATTTTTTCAGGCCCTGGAAGCGTATCCACTAAAGCCTGGTTTTCTATCTTTCCGGTAATTGCCCTTATGGAGTTAAAGGCTGTTTCCGAAAGGCTTTTCTCCAAGGCTTTTGAAACATCGCTTAAAGGCGCTCGTCTCAGCAAGACCTCTTCCAGGGTTTTTTTTATCTTTGCGCCTTTGCTGTCAAGAGTTCTTGGCGAAATCTCGTAGTAATAGTACGGAAAGCCCTCGAACACCCTCACCCTTCCGTAGGATGAAAGCACGTTGCCCTTGACTTCCTCAATCTCTGACATTCTCTCAACCAAAAAGCGTAAGCAATTAATACTAAAGCCTGGCTAAATATTAAATTATGCCCTCTCTTGAAAAAATTTTGCAATCAGTGCTGGAAACAGTAAAGCCTTCAGAGCAAGAGTTTCGGAAAGAGATGGAAAAGGCAGAAGAGCTGATTAAAAGAATTTACAAGCTTGAGGGAAAGCACGTTAAAGCTGTATTGGGGGGCTCTTTGGCAAGAAGCACGCACCTGAAAGGCGATAGAGACATTGACATTTTCGTCCTCTTTCCTTCCCATCTCTCAAGGCAGGAGTTCAAGAAAGAAGGCCTGCGAATTGGAAAGCAAGTCTTCAATGCCGGATCAAAGAAACCTCTCTCTTGCAGTCAAGCGTTGACCGCTCCTCCTTCCACACAGCATACCTTCAGAAAAAGCTCTCAAGCGCTCAACAGGATGAAGTAAGGCTGCTGAAGCAATTCCTGAAGGGAATCCAATGCTACGGAGCTGACCTAAGGCAGGCGAGCTTTTCAGGCTATCTCACGGAGCTTTTAATCCTGAAGTACGGGAATTTCCTTGAATGCCTGAAGGCAGTGGCTGAGTGGAAAAAGCCAACAGTGATTGACTTAGAGAATTACTGGCTTGAAGAGCAGGCGCTTGAAAAATTCCGCGATTTTCCATTAATCATCATCGATTCCACAGACCGTTCGCGGAATGCAGCTGCTGCTGTAAGCCTGCAGCAAATGGCACGCTTTACAGCAGCTTCCAGGACTTTCCTGAAAAAGCCTTCCATGAATTTTTTCTTCCCTCCAAAAACAAAGCCGCTTCAGTTGAAAAAAGTTTCAATGCACGTTCAAAAGGAAGGGTTGATTGTTCTGGAAATGCCCTATCCTAAAGGCTTGCTTGCGGACATTTTTTGGGGAATGATAAAACGCCTTGCGCGCAAGCTTCATTCAGCGCTTGAAGAGAAAGAGTTCAAGGTTTTGCGTTCTGAAGCCTGGACTGACGAGAAAAGCCTTGCCACAATCACAATAGATTTGCAGGCAACTGCTTTGGAGCACTACCTTGCCACTGAATTCCTGAAATTTTTGCTGAAAAAGCTTTCAAAAGAAGAAGTGAAAGAATTGCGCTTTCTTTTGAAAAAAGCCCGTGTTCTAAACCAGAAGCAAATCCTCAAGCTTTACAAGAAAAGCCCTGAATTCCAAGAGCACTTTACAAGATTCCTGAAAGGCAAGGAAGAGTTTTTGGAGTATTAGAAAATGCCTCAGAGCAGAAAAAACACTCTAATAATGGGCGCTGCAGGAAGAGACTTCCACAACTTTAACGTTCACTACCGCAAAAATCCAGCGTATAATGTTGTGGCGTTTACAGCAGCGCAGATTCCCGGAATTGCAAACCGTTCCTATCCGGCAAAGCTTTCCGGCAGGCTCTATCCTAAAGGCATTCCGATCTTTCCGGAATCAAGGCTTGCGGAATTGATAAAAAAATTCCATGTGAAAGAGGTTGTTTTTGCATACAGTGATGTTTCGCACCTGGAGGTAATGCACAAGGCAAGCCTCTGCCTTTCCTGCAGAGCATCCTTCACTCTTTTAGGGCCTGAAGAAACAGCCCTTGAAAGCAAAAAGCCAGTGATTGCAGTCTGCGCTGTGAGAACTGGTTCTGGAAAAAGCCAAACCACTAGAAAGATTGCGAAATTGCTGAAGAATGCCGGAAAGAAAGTTGCAATCGTAAGGCATCCTATGCCTTACGGAAATTTGGAAAAGCAAGTTTGCCAAAAATTTGCAAGCTTTAAGGATTTGAAAAAGCAAAACTGCACTATAGAGGAAAGGGAAGAATACGAGCCCTTGGTTAAGGAAGGATTTACTGTTTTTGCTGGAGTCGATTACGAGAAAATCCTGGCAAAGGCAGAAAGAGAAGCCGATGTAATTATCTTTGATGGCGGAAATAACGATCTCCCGTTCTTCAAAACAAACTTGCACATTACGGTCTTGGACCCTTTAAGGCAAGGCCATGAAACAAGCTATCATCCCGGAGAGGCAAACCTTCGCATGGCCGATGTTTTGCTGATTAACAAAATGAATTCCGCAAGCTTCAAAGCAGTGCAAAGGCTGGTTGAAAGCGCTCGTTTGGCAAATCCAAAGGCGATAATTTTGAAAGCTAATTCTGAACTGCATTCTGAAGGAATTGAAAAAATCAGGGGAAAGAGAGTGATTGCAGTAGAGGACGGTCCTTCAGTAACGCATGGAGGATTGCCTTTTGGAGTTGCAACTTTAATGGCTAAAAGGCAGAAGGCAAAGTTGGTGAGCGTTGAAAGAAATGCTTCCGGAAGCTTGAGGCAAACTTTCCAAAAGTTCAAGCACTTGCATAACGTGCTGCCTGCAATGGGCTATTCAAAACAACAGTTGAGGGAATTGCAGCAGGCAATCAATTCTACAAAGGCTGATTTTGTAATTTCCGGAACTCCAATAGACTTGCGCAGGATTTTGCGGATTAACAAGCCAATCATTCACGTTTCTTACGAGCTGAAAGAGTTGGGAAAGCCGAATTTGAAGGATGTTTTGAGAGGATTTGGGTTTTTGAAGTAAGGAGCGGGCCCGGAGGGACTCGAACCCCCGACTTTTCGGTATCTTCCAAACAAACATGGCCGAAGCCGAATGCCCTGATCCAACTAGGCCACGGGCCCTTATGAAATAATTAAGTCGATTTCTTTATTTAGTATTTGCTTTCTACTGCAATCCAGCTTGATTTTGAAAAGTAAGAGTTTCTAAACTCTGTATTAGGTCAAGCCTTCTTTTAACAAGTCTAGGAAGGACACCCGCTTCATCTGAAAGTTTTTCTGTATAATAATCATGTGGGTTTGTTTTTCCATCCAAAATTTCTTTTTCCTGTTTGAAAGTTAGCCAAGGCGGGTTAAAGCCATGCTTTTTCCAAATCAAAAAACGATTAGCTTTTAGCGGGTTTTTGAATCCAAGATTATACATCCACAAAAAAGCATTCATGTCCCCATCGAGTGCCAAACCGAATGACTCATTGTTTTGTCCATTACTTTTATGGTGAGAAAATGTAAACTGAAACCCAGTTCGCATTAATAATTGCCCTACACCATCACGCAAGTTCTTTGAGCACACCCTTAGCCTAATTAGTGGATATGTGTGTCTCTTCTTTAGAACTTCATTGTATCCAGACCCGCCTCGTTTTCTGAATGAAAGAGTGCCATCAGTATCGAACAAACCCCTCAAAAACCCATAGATTACGTCTAAATTTTTCGACCGTAAAACTTGTTCAGGAACTTTGACTGTCAAAGTTTTTTTCCCGTATGGAAAACCCAGAGAATGCATTTTAGCAATTACTGCTTTATCCCTTATAACAAAACCGTAAGTTCTTCTGCTTGGAAACTCCCTCGCTTTTAATTCTATGCCGAATGTTTTTGCAAATAAGGGCACAACATGAATATCATAATATTCTTTTTCTTCTAAACCCCCACTAATATCTAATTCAGCCCTTTTGTTAGGCCCTCTCAAATATCCATCGCCAGCATGAATGCCGCAGATTTCAGCAAGTTCCGGACTAATTTCTACTTCCATGTAAATAGTTCCAATTCTGGCTTAATTAATCCTTTTAGACAGTAGATTTCCACTCGTGAGCGACGGGCCCACTGCTTGGTTTTTAAATTTTGTTTCTGATAATGTTTATTGAAGAAACTGATTATTATTTGAACTAATGGTTGGTTTTGTTTTTAAATAATCTTTAAAGGCGTTTTTGAATGAAAGTCTGCTCAAGCTGTAATGTCCAGGTCTTCAAGGATTTTGGGGAATTCAAGTGCCCGAAATGCTTCAAAGCCAGCATTGTCCGCTGCAAGAACTGCAAGCAGACTTCAAAAAATTACACCTGCACAGAGTGTGGCTTTACTGGACCATAGAACAATTTTTCAGGTTTTCTAAAATGGGAAAGATGCTTGTAATCTTCAAGCTTTACGCTGAAGAGAACGGACAGCTTGAAGGAATTCTTGAAGAAGCCAAGGCTTTGAAAAGTGCTGAATTCAAGGATGCAAAGAGAGAGCCAATAGCTTTTGGGCTTGAATGCTTGAAGGTTGGGTTTGTACTGCCTGACAAGATTGAAGGAGTTTTGGAAAAGCTAGAGGCAGATTTGAAAGCAATCCCAAACGTTACAGAAGCGGAACAGGCTGGAATGACCTTGCTTTAAAATTCCCTGCTTTTTTTAACAACTTCGCACCATTCTTAAACTATGATTTCCAGAGTTTTGTTGGAAAACTGGCGCTCGCACAAGCGTTCCGAGTTGAAGTTTGACAAGGGAACAAACGTGCTTGTCGGAGTCATGGGCTCTGGAAAAAGCAGCATCATGGATGCGGTTTGCTTTGCGCTTTTTGGAACTTTTCCTGCTGCAAAATCAAAACAGCTTGCGCTTGATGAAGTTGTAATGTCAAAGCCTAACCAGATGTCCCAGGCTAGAGTTGAGTTAGAGTTTGACTTCAAGGACAAAAAGTACGTTGTGGAAAGGACTGTTTTTGCAAACAATAAGGCAAACCAGGCAAAGCTTTTTGAGAATGGAAGGCTAAAGGCAGGCCCAAAGCCCACTGAAGTTACTGAAGAGATTGAAAAAACAATAGAGCTGGATTTTGAGCTTTTCTCACGGGCTGTTTATTCGGAGCAGAACCAGATTGACTCTTTCCTGCGCTTGTCGCCAGCAGAGAGAAAGAAAAGCTTTGATGAATTGCTGGAGCTTGACAGGTATGAGAGGGCAAGGGGTAGTTCAGTGCAGCTTTTGAACTCGCTGAAGAGGATTTCTGAAGAGAGAAAGCGCAGCTTGAAAGAACTCCAGCCTAAAGTAAGCGAGAAAGAATGCCTGGAGATTTTGGAAAAAATAGCTTTTAAAGAGAAAGAGCTGCTGAGAGTGGAGAGGGAAAAAGAGGGAAAGGCTTTAGAGCTTGGAGTTTTGGAAAAAACCTTTAAGGACTTGGAGTCCAAGCGCAAAAGATTTGAAAGCCTGGTGCAGGAAATCCAGCGCTCTGGAGGAAGTTTGGAAGAGCTGGAAAAGGCTGTTGAATCCTTAAGGCCTGAAGCAGAAGGAGTTGTTCTGGAAAAGGAAAAAATAAAGGCAAGGCAGAAGGCTTTAGGCTTGGAAGTTTCCGCAATGAAAGAAAGCGAGAAAGTTGCCAGAGCGCTAGCTTCAGAGATTGACTCCTTGTCTTCCAATAGACGATTTTTTGAGGAAGAAGCCAAAGCGCAAAAATCCATAGAGCCCCGCTCGTTGCAGGAATTAGAGGCTGAAAAAGCAAAGAACGAGAGTTTGGGTGAAGTGCTTTCAAAACAGCTGCTTGAGTTTGAGGAACAGCTTTCATCGCTCAAGATGCAGAAAGGCCAGTTGAACGAGGCATTGCATGACAGGAAAACCTTCACGCAAGAGATTGAGGCTTTAGGAACTGACTCTTTATGCCCTACCTGCAGCCAGAAGCTTTCCATAACGCACAAAGAGCAACTGCTTGGGGATGCAAAGGCGAAAATTTCAGAACTGGAAAAAAAGCTTGAAACAAACTCCACAAATTCCTTAAACGTTGAGGCAAAGAAAAAGCAGTGCCTGCAGGAGATAGAGCTTGCAAGGCAGGCAAGAACTGCCTTGGAGAAATCCTTCGAGATTCTTCAAAAAATAAAGTCCAGCTTGGAAAAAGCCAGAGAGTTTGAAAAGCAGGTTTTGGAAAAGCAGGAGCTGCTGCAGGCGAAAAAACCTGAATTTTCAGGGAAAGAGCTTGAAATCCTGGAGGCTGAAGAGAAAAAGCTCGCCAGGGCTTTAGAGCTTGCCTTAAAGCTTGAGAGCGCTGGAGTTTTGAGAAAGAAAATTCTTGAAAGTGAGAGAGAGCTAAAGGAATTGGCTTTCAAGCCTGAAGTTTTTGAAAATTCAGGGAGGAAGATTGCTGCTTTGAAAGCAGAGCTTAACGCTGTGGAAAAAGAGTTCTTTTCATTGAAAGAATCATTGGGAGATTTTGGCAAGAGCCTCAGGCAGCTGCAGGCCTGGCAGAAAGAGCTTGATAACTTGCAGGAACAGGTTGAAAGCTCTGTGTTTTTTGCAGAAAAGCTTGGGATTTTCGTGAATGCTTTGCAAAGCACCCAAGGCGAGTTAAGGGGCTTTCTGATACAAAACGCAAATGCAGCAATGCAGGACGTCTGGCCTAAAGTTTACCCTTACAAGGATTACCTGAACGCGCGCATTGAAATCGTTGATGGCAATTACGAGGTCAAGGCGCTTTCAAGGACTGGAAAATGGGTTAAAGTAGAGGGAATTCTTTCAGGCGGCGAGAGAATGGCTGCTGCTATAACCATTAGAGTGGCTTTTTCTTTGGTGCTTACGCAACAGTTGAGCTGGCTGATTCTTGACGAGCCGACGCACAATCTGGACAGGAATGCAGTGAAGGTTTTGAGCACGATGCTGAAAGAGCACCTTCCGGAGCTTGTGGAGCAGGTTTTTGTAATAACGCATGACAGGGAGTTGGAGAAGGCTGCTTCAAGCTGCGTTTTTGAGATAGTGAGAAACAAGGACGAGGATGGGGCTTCAAGCGTAACGCTGAAAAGCGATTAGGCAACAACAGGCTTTTTTGCTGCCTGCTGCCTTTTTTCTTTGTTTGCTTTTTTCTTTACTTCCCTTGTGATATAGCCTGTAACAAGGTTTCTGACTGTTTTAGAGAATGGAATTCCCAAAGTGCCCAAGGCTTGCTTGTTTTTTTCAAACTCTGCCCCGAACAGTTCTGGCTTTACCTGCAATAGAATGCCAGCCCTGGTTTTCACGTTTTTCGGAACTGCCTTTCCCATTCAGTACGCCTCTATTTTTTTTATGCTGCCGTCAGGATATTCCCTTATTACAGCAAGCGGCAGGACCTTTTGCTTCAGCTCTTCCTTTGCAAGCTCGAACATGCTCATTTCCTTTTCAGGCTTTGCAAGAGGCGGAGCTCCTAAGGAAAGCTGTAACGCCCTTGCGGAAATAAGCCTTGTCTCTTCAAAACGCGTCAATCTCAAAATGCTCACTTTTTTTTCAAAAAATTCCACAATTAGCAGAGGTGTAAGCTATATTTTGGGCAAAAGGGTTAAAAAACTTTCAGAATTCCAGCGCTATCCTATAACAACCTGCCTGAAGTTTTTGCTTATTGTAGGAATGATTGTTTTTGCCTTTTGCGAGAATTCCTTCATTAAAGAGCTTGGGTTTTGCGCTTGCACAAGCACCACTTCAGCGCTTGCCTGCAGCACTTTCTCCCCCTGGATTTTTGCAAGCTGCTTGAACTCAGCAAGCTTTAGGCACTGCAATGCCCCCAAAGCGCTTGCGAGATTTGCGGAATAAAAGCTCGAGCGTGGATTGTTAAGCTCTTTCAAGACCTCTTTCAGCAGTCCTTCAAGGCATTTTTTTTCAAAAAACCCAGCAGTGTATTCTGGGCTTTCGCTGAGTTGAATAGAGCATAACACCTTTTGAGCCTTCAAGGCGTTATGCTCCAACTCCAGCATTTTGTCTTCTGTTTGGGTGATTCTTAGAATTAGCGCTTGAATTTCCCTTGCGATAAAGCTTTCTCTTGCAAGGCAGTGCCATTTCAGCCCATGGATTTCATTCATTACCTCGGCCTTTTCTTCTCTTTCAAGCATTAAGGCGTCAGGCAAGGGAATAAGGGCTTTTTCCCCATTCCTGAAAGGGCCTGTTGGCAGTGAAGGCAGGAACCATTCTCTCATTCTCTCAAGCCTTGCCTGCTTTCTTTCATGCGAATTGTGGAATTCCGCCGCGAAGGCCGGGTTTTGCGACTGGAAGTAAAAGCCATTCTGCAAAAACTTCACCAAGGCTTTAGAGTCAGGCAGTATGTTTTCTGCCTGAAGACTTGAAGGCTTGCAACAGTTGCAGTTTAGAGTTTCAAATCCCAAGTTCAGGCTTGGGTTTGAGAGCAATCCTGCCCAGACCATTGTAAAATCTATCTCGGACACATTCGTGAAAAACCCTGAAGCGCTCTCACCAAAAGCTTCAAGGCTTTGGGAGTTTTCTTTTGCAATGGCGAAAGAGTTTTTGAAAAAAGCGTTCTCTATGAAAATGCCCGCGGCTTCCTGAATGCTTTCTGGAGCAAAGCCTGCTGGGATTGCAAGGGCTTTTGCAAAGGCAAACTGCTGAATGAATTTTTCAAGAGTTTTTGCATCCTGGACTGCGAGCAGGCTTATTGTTTTCTCCAAGCTTTCAGCGCATTCCTCAAGCCTTAGCCCAGGCATTGAGTGTTCGCAGGCTTTTTCAAGCCCGAAGCCTTCCTGGTTGAAAGAGTCAAAATAATTCCATTCCTTTTCAAGCAAGAACTGCCTTTCAGGCTCCACGATAATCAAGCCTTGCTTGAGGCTTTGCTGCAAGAGGCTGGAAATTTTTTTCAAATCAGAAAATGTCGAGGCATGAATTTCCAAAACCTTGCCCTCATGCGCTCTTGTTTGGAAGCGTTTTCCGTCATAAAGGCTTAATATTTCCTGGACAAGCCTTGTCTCTCCGGCCCTTAATGCGAAAAAGGCTTTTGGGAAAAACGCAAAGCGTTTTATGCGCTTTTCCTCAAGATTGGAGAATTCCGCAACGATTTCCCTCTTTTCTTCAGCGTAGGAAACTCGCGAGAGCCAGAACAGTTTTTCTTGCGAAGAAGGCATGATTAAAGCTTGCTTTTAGAGGTTTAAAAAGCCTTGGAGGCAGTAGAGTTCCGGTCGTGGAATTGTTTTTAACACTTAACAGCCTTAAAATTAGCATGCCATCAGGATTGCCTAGCATGATGCAGAGAAGGAAACAAAGGCCTGGAATTGGGCAGCAGTTAAGGCATGTTTCTGGAGAGCTTTCAAAGCTTGGCAAAGCTGCTGGAATTGCAGGGGAAAGGCGCAGGAGCCAACGCGTTGCAGCTGAGGAAGAGCATTTTCGCTTTAATGAAAAAGATCCTGAAATGGTTTTTGAGAGTTTACAGTACGGCTTGGAGTCAGGCAGCAAGCCAATGATCCAAAAGGCTTTGTTGTGCGTTGTAAGATGGAAGGATAAGGGCAAGGCGTTGGAGTTTTTTGAAAACTTTCTTGAAAGCGAAAACCCAAACATGCATTCTGTTGGAATGCAGCTTTACGTTGAATACCTGCGCTTTGGCGGAATAGAATTAGGTGGAAGGTTTGCAAGAATTGATGCAAATTTTGCTGAATTTTATAGACAGCATGGAAGATGAAGACTTCAGGCAGAAAATACAGGAAGGCTTTTTCAAAGAGCTCGAGCCTTTCATAGGCCTGATTCCTGAAGATTACAAGAGCGAGATTAAGAAAACAAAGTTTTCAAAAATCCGCAAGTTGCTGGAGAAAGAAGTTCCAACAAAAGCAAAAATAATTGCTGAATTAAAGCGCTGGCAATTCCTGGAAAAAGAGTTTGAAAGGTTCAAGAAAAAGATTTAGACTTTAATTTTTTATTATCAATTCTGGCTTGATTTTCTTGCTTCTTTTTTCATTGCCCATCCCCGATTGGCGTAATAAGCCAATTGGCTCCGCAAAATGCCTAATCACCAAATAATTTTCCCGTTAATTTTCAAGTAAACATTTCAGAAGTGCAAACGAGTGGTGGGGTTCAACCATTTCCTTTAATGCAATACGAATGGCTTCTTTCTTAGAAACTTTTTTAAGTTCAATCCGTTCGTAAAAGTCCAATTTTTGTTTGACTTTTTTCACACCGTTTGCTTTATATACGTATATCGGAAATTTCACCCAACCCATATATTCAGTGTGACTGATTAGTGCAATTTTCTTGGGTATCAGCCCAGCTTCTTCCCGTAGTTCCCGCACGGCTCCCTTTAACGGATTCTCCTTAGGTTTAAGGGTTCCCGCTGGCAACCGCCATACAATTTTATCTAACAAGGGTCGGTATTCTTTCAACAAATAAACATCATTGCCATCAATGGGAACGACTAAAATAATCCTTTTTTTCAGGTCCACGTATTGTTTTACTTTGGACTTGTTATTTTCGGTAAAAACAAGTACCCCGACACCCAGGTTCTCCGTTTCTTTGATTTGAATCTTTTGCATAATATCCGAAAACAAGGTACAATTTAATAATCTGATTATTAGCGGCTGGGCGTGAACCCCCCGTTCTTTAGGGCAGGGATGAGGGAACAATCCGCCAGCGTGCTTGTGGGGTAAGCTTTTGTCCCCTTGGCTTTCTCATTTTTCTTTTAACTGATTTTTGGCGTCTCACAAGAACTCTTCAGCCTCTTCTTTTTCTTTCTCTCTCTTTTCCTCAAAATCCAGGCCTGCCTTTTCCAGTGAGATTTCGTGCCTGCTTTCAGCGCTTTTTCTCTCCCTCACTTTAAAAAACACAGGAAACCTCACTGCCTCTCCAACTATTAAAGCCTCTCCGACCTGGAGGCTTGTAATCATTCTCTCGCTTGCTGAATCAATGCCTTCGCTGCTTTCTGCCAGGTGCTTCAAGTCGTAAGGGTTTGTAACGCGCAAAATCATGTGTGTGTTGCACTGCGCTAGGGCAGTAGTGCTCAAGCGCTTTGGCCTTTGCGAAATCAGGCAGATTGAAGCGCCAAACTTTCTTCCCTCCCTGGCGATTGTTTCAATAATGCGTTTTGCAATCGCGTATTCTGACTTTGCGCCTTCTGGAGCGAACTGGTGTGCTTCCTCCATTATTGCAACGAATGGGGGAAGCTTTTTTGCCTTTCTTTCAAAGAAAAGCTTGCGCAGGAAATAGCTTGCCAGGATTTGCTTTCTCCTGTCGCTGATTTCAGAGCTCAAGTCAATAATTGTAAGCATTCCAGGTTTTACAATGTCCTGCAAGGAGAAAGAGTCTGTTTCTTCAAACAAGCGCATTTCCGCGAGTTCATAAAGCCATGCTGAAAGAGACTGCGCTGTCTTCTTGCCTTGCTCGTTCGCTTGAACTTCCCTCATTAAAGCCTCTATAGAATAAGGCCCCAAGCCTGCTTTCATCTCATCGCGCAGTTTGCTTATTGCCTGGTTCAAGTCTCTTTTTTGAGGAATTGAAAGCCCTGGAAGCAAGGCTGCAAAATCCCCTGTTGAAAGCTTTGGAGTTCCAATCTTTATTGAGTGTGATGGAATTAGGATTGTTTTGGAACTGTAGTCTTTCTTTTTGGAATCCGCTGCTGGCTCCGCAAAGCTGCTGTACTCTCCATGCGTGTCAAACAATACCGCAGCAATCCTGCCGTCTTCTTTCTTCCTGTCAAGCAGTTCTTCCAGAAGGACTGAGGTAAAGTAAGATTTTCCAGCGCCGGACATGGCTAAAATGCAGAGGTGCTTTTGCAAGAGTTTTGTAAGATTGAGCTTTACCTTCAAATCGTGGAATTCCAAATCCCCTAAGTGCAGGCCTTTTTCCTCGTCAAAGTGAAGTATTTTCTTCAGGCTTTCGTTGCTTGCAATCCTTACCTTTGCTCCAGGGCCTGGAGGAAAGCTTGGCCTTTTAATCCTGCCTTCCTTGCTTAAAACTCCTAAAGGCCGTGTTTTTGCAAGCAGGTATTCCCATTCAAGGACTGGGAATTGTTCAAACATTGCCCTTCCGTTGCTTTCAAACTCTTTGACGCTTTCAGCCCTTTCAAAATAACGATTGGTTTTTTGCAGGTCATTAATCATGCAAACCATGGTGCCTTCGCTATAGTCTAATTCCACAAACTGGCCCCTGTGCACTTTTCCTTCAGCGTTGACTACAAAATCAACTTTGTTTGGGGAAGGGCCTTCAATCGTTGAAACAACTGTTCCGACTTCTTCCTTTGCCATTATCGCACCTTTTTTCAGTCAAGCTCTATCAACAGCAATCCGTTCTTCCTTAATTCTTTTGCGGAGTGCATTTTCAAAATGTCAACTTTGTTCACTCTGGAGACTTTTTTCTCAATCTTTCTTCCTGTGAAGGTTTTTGTCTTGGGATTGTATTCTTTGAACATTAGAACGTCTCCTGCTTTAATGTTGAAGTCCGCAATCCTTATGTCTGCTTTTTTCTCTCCGTTCAAAACTCTCTCAAACAACTCAGGCCAGCATTTTTTTTCAACAATCATTTCATCCCCTCCAATGTTTTCTTTTCCAAAGGCAATCCAATCCAACCGCATTTCCTGCACTTGTACTGCCACCCCATTATTCCACCCTGGTAAAGCTCGAGCTCTGTTGAATTGCAGTTAGGGCAGGCTTTTTCAAAACTTTCCCTTTCCAGCTTTTGTTTTTGCATTTTAAACCACTATAACCTTGGCTTCCTTCACCTTTTGCCATTCTTTGTCTGAGGTTACTATTGTTGCATTTTGTTTTATTCCAGTTTGAACAATCAGCCAGTCTGCAAGCGAAAGGTTCAGTCCAAAGTTTTCAATTCTTAGCAGGGCTGCTTTTTTTGCGTCTTCAATGCTTGTGGCTGACTCTTCAAAGCCAATTTTTTCAAGATAGTTGATTGTTTTTAACGCAATGTCCAGGCCTTTAGGGCCCAAGATTGTTATGATTTCAAAAATGCTTGCTGGATTGATGAGCCCTCTTGCCTCTTTTTTGTTCACTTTTTGGAGCAATTGCTGCGCCCTTTCAAAGCCTGGATAGTGCCTTACAACTTTGATTATCGCCGAGGTGTCAAACACCATGTTTTGTCTTGAACCTTCGCTCATCCTCTTGCCTCATTCTTTTAACAGCATCTTCTGGAATGTCCAAATGCTTGGCAATGCCGGAAATTGCTTCAACTGGGTTTTCGGGGGTTTTGAGCATTCTGATTTCTTCATCTGCCAGATAAACCATCAATTTTGTTCCTGCCTTAATTTTCCTAATGTGCCTTACTTCAGCAGGCAGCACAACCTGGCCCTTGGTTGAAACCACAGTCTCATACATCTTACATCACCAATATAATTTCTTACCTTTAAGCATTTAAATCTTACTTTTAGAAGGGTCTTCTATCCCTTCTCCTTAGTATGAAAGCGTTCTTTCCAATCTTATCCACTATCTTGTCGCGAACTAGATTTATTTCTTCTGGCTTCAGCTTTGCCCTCAAGTCTGCTTCTATCAGGACTGTGGGATAAGCGTATTCCTTGTGCATTGAAGCCTGCGAGAGAACGATGCCTGCAATCTTTTCAGCTCTTTCCAGGGCATTGCCTTCAGGATTCAAAAACTCAACTCTTAATGGAAAGTCAAACCTTGTAGGCTTGAGGTAGAAAGCGAAAATCCTGTCCTGCCATTCTTTCCTGAACTCGTTAAGTATTGGGTGCTCGGAAGCGTTTTTAGTGTAGGAGAAAACAAAGCTTCTTTCTCCTTTTTCCAGCAGGTCGTTCAACAATACTGCATCATGGTATTCTTCCAATCCTTCAAGCTTGAATGCTTCCTCTAAAATGCCCCTCCATCTATTCCCGCGACTGTCCTCAACGCAGCCTACGAGCTCGCAGTTTTGCTTTGCGGCAACGGAGTAAAGCTCCTGCACTTTCTCAAGCATTAAGTCAAAGCTTTTTTTCACTTTAGAGTTTGCCCTTGGCTTGTCAGCGTGTTGTGGAAGCAAGCTTCCATCCATGAAGCAATAGGCTGGCTT
>Ga0209211_10005089_pt1 | contig 19903 bp, 15 predicted proteins | sample RifGroA2_FD_183992 | JGI IMG/M metagenome (GOLD analysis project Ga0209211, IMG submission 183992) | Groundwater microbial communities from Rifle, Colorado, USA - Groundwater A2 (SPAdes) (version 2) | ecosystem: Environmental > Aquatic > Deep subsurface > Groundwater | place: Rifle, Colorado...
GAGGCTCCGGTGAATAAGCTTCCCAAGGAGCTTTCCCCTTCGATAATGGAGAAAGGAGAAGACCGCGGCCAGCACCGGAAGTGCGGCCAGGGTCCAGAGATAGTCGGGATGAGAGAATTGCAGCATCAGTTATCGGTCTACAGTTAACAGTTTACAGTTTTCGTCGTTGGCTTTGTGCGATTGCTTTCATCAAAGACGTCAGCATCTTCTTTATTTCGACCAGTTCTCCGCTTGCTTTGTCGTATGAATCAGAACTCAAGTACCTCAAGTCATTTACAAGTATAAGGTGATACTCAAGTTCGGTTGCTGAACCCAGCGCAATGCGCAAGTGGTGATGGAATTCTCGATTGCCACGACCACACCCCTCAGCGATGTTCGCCGGAATCGAAGCGGCTGATCGTCGAATCTGGCTCGTCAATCCATAAATCTCTTCTTTTGGAAAATCTCTTGTCACCGAATACATGAACAATGTCAAATGATGGGCTTTTTCCCATACCTTGAGTTTCCTGAAATCCTGCATATTCACCCCAGAATATTGTTAAACTGATAACTGACAACCAGTAACTGTTTCACGGAATCTTCCTCAAAACCGTCGTCCCCAGTCCAATTTCCACAATAAGGAATAGCATTCCAGCCATAAGCCATTGCGGAAAGAGCTCGGTATATTTCTTGTAGGCCGTCACTTCGATCTTTGTCCGTTCCAGTTTATCAATCTCCCGGTAGATTGCCTTGAGCTTCTCGTTGTCGGTCGCACGGAAGTATTTGCCGCCGGTCATCGAAGCTACTGCCGTGAGGGTCTTTTCGTCGAGATCGACCTGCATCATTTGGCGGCGAACCCCGAACGGGGTCTGCACGGGAAACGGGGCCATCCCCTGTGCGCCGACGCCCACTGTGTAGACCCGAATGCCGAACGTCGCCGCGATCTTCGCCGCGGTGATCGGATCGATCTCCCCGCGGTTGTTCACGCCGTCCGTCAGGAGAATCACAACCTTGCTCTTCGCCTTGCTGTCCTTGAGCCTGTTCACTCCGTTCGCAACTGCGAGCCCGATGGCTGTACCGTCAGCGATCATGCCATTTTTCACCTCGTCCAAGAGGCTTCTCAACACCGGATAGTCAAGAGTCAGAGGACACTGAGTGAAGCTCTCTGCCGAAAAGATCACGAGTCCGATCCTGTCGTTCGCTCTCCCCTCGATGAACTCGTCCGCAACCTTCTTGGCCGCGACGAGCCTGTTGGGGGTAAAATCCTCGGCCAGCATGCTTCCAGAGATATCGAGAACGAGCACAATGTCGATTCCCTCTGTGGAAAGGTTCTCCTTGCTTGATACCGACTGCGGGCGCGCCAGGGCCACAATAAGACAGGCGACAACCAGAAGCCTCAACGCAAGAGGCACATGCCTTAGCCGTTCGCGAAGACTCCGGGGCGCTCGTTCGAACGGTTTCAACGAAGAGAATTGAACCGTTGTGATCATCGTTCTCCGCCGCCACCACCAATAGAATGCACCTGCGGGAACCAGCAGCAGCAACCAGAGAAATCCGGGGTTCGCAAAGGAATCACCGAGCATTGACAGTTGCCTCCTCACGAGGTTCGGCCGCTTTCGGAATCAAGGATCTCACCATGGCGTACGCCCATTTCATCTCGTTCTCATGCTCGGCGGGCGTCGCCTGATGCTTCGCAAACTTCACCAGATCCGCTACAAGAAAGAACGTATTCATCTCCTTCCAGTGCGGCCGGGCTTCGGGAACCGACTTCATCTGCTGCAGGATCTCGTCCGACGTCATTTCCAGCGCGATAATCCCAAATCGGCCCTCGAAGAACTTCCTGATAATTTCCGTGACTTCGGAATAGTATTCTTTCACCTTTCCCTGCTGCCACAACCGTTTTTGTTCAAGCGAGCGCAATGCAAAGAGCGCCTGTTCATGCGGCGGCGCCTGAGGGACGAATCGCTCCGGTTCTTTGATCTGCTTTCTCCACCGTCTATAGAAATAGTATCCCGCCCCAAGTGCCGCAAGGACCAGAATCAGAATCCCGTAAGGGAGAAAATCTTCAAAAGCCCAGGGGGGTGTCAGCGGCGGCTTGACATCCTTGATGTCGCCCTGGGGATCGAATTCAACCGGCTTGATCGAAATCGGGATTGGCGGCGTCGAAGCGTAGCGCGGGGTGCTCTCTCCCTCCAGGGCATATCCGAAGACAACCGACGGAATAGCCCCTTCCGTCGCTTCGAATGATGTAAGCCGAATATCCCACGTCTGGCGGCGGGATTGGCCATCGATCTCCGCAGGAGAGCCATGGACCTGCAGTACTTCGAACGCTCCCAGACTATCCTTCAGCATGGGAGACACCGAGGTCACCGACGATGAAGACTCAACCGTGACGCGCAGATGAATCCATTCTCCAACGCGCGCTGTGGAAGAATCAATCGAGGCGTGGAGCTGCACCTCCTGGGCCCGGACGTGCAATCCCAGGAAAAGCACAGCCGCAAGGACCATTTCAAAACGCCTCACCACCGTTTTTCTCTCCTTCTGAAGAAGTCGCTCAGCGGCTTCATATACGGCTGATCAAGCTGGATCTCGACCGCATCCAGTTTCGACTTGAGAAACAGGTCATGCCGCGTCTGGTGCGTCGATTTCCAGTATGCGGCGTGTGCGCGCCGAACGGCAGCATCCGACGTGTCGATCCACTGTTGTCTTCCCGTTTCGGCATCGCGGAGGGTAATGAGGCCGATCCTGGGAAGTTCGCGCTCACGCGGATCAACCAGGACAATGCCGACGAGATCATGCCGTTTTCCGGCAATTCGGAGCGCCTGCTCATAGCCTTTGTCGATGAAGTCAGAGATGAGAAAGACGATCGAACGCTTTTTTTGCACGCGGCTCAGATACCCAAGCGCCTCGTTGATATTTGTCTGATGGCTTTTTGGCTCAAATGACAGCAGCTCCCGGACAATCCTCAGCGCATGTGTTTTTCCCTTGTGCGGGGGAATAAACTGCTCAATGGTATCGGTAAAAAGGATCGCTCCCACCTTGTCGTTGTTTTTCATCGCAGAGAAGGCGAGAATGGCGCTCAGCTCGACCGCGATGTCGCGCTTCAGTGCTGCTTGGGATCCGAAAAACTGAGATCCGCTCATGTCGACCAGGAGCATCACAGTCAATTCACGTTCTTCTTCAAACACCTTGACGAACGGATGGTTCAGCCGGGCGGTGACGTTCCAGTCGATGGTTCGTATCTCGTCGCCGGGAGAATATTCGCGCACCTCGGAGAATTCCATCCCGCGTCCCTTGAACACGGAGTGATATTCACCCGAGAAGACCTCATTGACGATGCCCCGGGTCCGGATTTCGAGCTGACGGACCTTTTTGAGAAGTTCCTTGGCTTCCATCGAAGTTCGCTTACGGCACCTCGACGTGATTCAGGATTTCCTGGACGACCGATTCAGGCGTGATCTCTTCCGCTTCGGCTTCGTACGTAACGGCGACGCGATGTCTCATCACATCCATCGCGATCGACCTGACATCTTCCGGAATCACATACCCGCGGCGTTTGATGAATGCATGAGCCTTCGCGGCAAGTGCGAGATTGATGGTTGCCCGGGGCGATGCGCCGTAACTGATCAGGGGAACCAGCTTGTCGAGCTTGAAGGTCTTTGGCTCGCGGGTCGCAAAGACAATATCAAGGATGTATCGTTCGATCTTCTCGTCCATGTAGACCTGCTTCACGACCTCACGCGCTGCCAGAATATCCTTCGGGCTCACCACGGGTTTCATCGGTTTCTGAGTCCCGTCGATATTTTGCTTCATGATCTGCAGCTCTTCCGCCCGCGAGGGATATCCGATCTTCACCTTCAACATGAACCGGTCCACCTGGGCTTCCGGAAGCGGGTATGTTCCCTCTTGTTCGATGGGATTCTGCGTCGCAAGCACCAGGAACGGTTCTTCGAGTTTGAACGTCTCCTCTCCGATGGTTATCTGCCGTTCCTGCATTGCTTCGAGAAGTGCGCTCTGGACCTTTGCGGGAGCACGGTTGATTTCGTCTGCCAGTATGAAATTGGCAAAGATGGGGCCCTTGCGCGTGACAAACTTGCCGTCCTTTTGATTGTAGATCATTGTCCCGATGAGATCCGCTGGGAGAAGGTCGGGCGTGAATTGGATCCGCTGAAATCGGGCGCTGATCGCCCCCGCGAGGGTCTTGATAGCGAGGGTCTTCGCCAGGCCGGGGACTCCTTCAAGGAGGATGTGACCGTTGCTGAGCAGTCCAATAAGCAGCCGGTCGATCATGTGCCTTTGGCCGACGATAATCTTCCCCACCTCGCCGGTGAGGATCTCGACAAAGGCGCTTTCCTTCTTGATCATTTCGTTGATGGTTTTGATATCCACAGGTGCTCCCGAGATTTATTCGATAATTGGTACAACAGAAGTTAGACGGATATGGTTTTGGCGTGTTCCGAAAAGCCCTTCAAACGAATTGAGCCACCAGAGGCGGCCCAGACAATTGAAGATTGCAGATTGACGATTGTAGATTTGGAAGAGCGGAATCAATCTGAAATCTTCAATCTTAAATCTCAAATCGTTGGAGCGGGCGACCGGGATCGAACCGGCGACGTCCAGCTTGGGAAGCTGGCATTCTACCGCTGAATTACGCCCGCATTACTTCTACCGCTATTTCCTAGGTATTTTACAAATCTGGACAAACCGCGCAGCAAATATGCAACAAAAGACGCCTAATTTCAACAATCTCGACCTGTTGACAAAACGTAGCTAATGGAGTATATTACTAGTGCTTCATTCAACGAATGGAGCATAATTAACATACCCAACAACCATTTCGAGCATTGCTCGGAAAGGAGTTTTACAATGCGTACCATATCCCCGGACGTTCGCGTCCAAATTCTCCCCAACCCCCAGCGTCTCTACTCAAGTCTCCGAAATTCCGGCTACAGCAATCTTGCCGCAATTGCGGATCTCGTAGACAATCCAATTGACGCTGATGCCTCAAAAATCAAGGTCTCAGTTCTTCCCTCAACTGGTCGCGTCAGCAAAACTCCGGACTTCCGAATTGTTGTATCTGATGACGGAACCGGAATGACCTACGATCAACTTGTTGAGGCACTAAAATTGGGATCTGACTTACCCAAGGACGATTCTTCAGACCTTGGCAAATTCGGCATGGGCCTCATTACAGCATCAATTTCTATTGCCCGTCAGCTTCAAGTGTACACAAAAACACCTGACGGCAAATTGATGTTCGCTCAACATGACCTAGATGTTGTATCCCGTGACTTCTATGCAGACGTTCGCGAAGCTACCAAGCATGACGAACACTTCTGGTCTGAGAACACAATAAATCCTGATCACGGAACCATTGTCGTACTTCGTAACTGTGACCAGACCCATTTCGAACAAATTGCACCGTTTTGTACCGAGCTGAGAAAGTACCTCGGGGAAGTCTTTAGAATCTTCATTGCTAGCAAATCCCGAAGGACAGATTCCACAATCGATTGGTTCATTACTCTAAATGATCAACCTGTTTATGTTATCGACCCTCTTTGGTCGGACAATCTAAAGCCTTTCATCGATCCGCAAACTCCGCTACCTGAGTTCGGGAGAATCGTCGAAGATATTCCCATCGATGATATTCCCGTGGATCCTCAAGATCCCACCAAAGGAAACGAAACCGTCCGACTCAAGGTATCTACGTCCTGAGAAACAACAGACAGATTGAAGCCGCCCAGACTCTTGGTACATTTACGCGACATAACGGTCTCAATAGATTCAGAGCCGAATTGTTTCTCCCTGGCACCTTGGACAAGCGAACGGCGATTGACTGGACAAAACAGAAGATCCACATAGATCAAAGCCTTAAGGACAGGCTCGAACACATCATAAGGCCCCACACCGCTACTCTCAAGAAACGCGAAACCGCAAAGGTAACTGCTGAGAAGAAGGTTAATCACGACATCTTTGAAAACCTGATTCGCAAAAAGGGAAGACTTCTTATCGCCCCCCCTCGACCTCGCGTCGAGAGGCACGGCGGCAACGGCAATGGCAAAGTTACTCCCAAAGATACTTCTAACACCTTAACAGGCACCGGTCGACCCACAATCGACTATGCAGGGAAGGTCTTATTCAAAGAAGTACACCTCTCGGCAGCAGGAGCAATTTGGGATACAGATCGCGAAGGCACGAAGATCATCATTTCATTTAATGTTGATCATCCTCTTTGGGAAACATACATCCTTCAACACGAGGATCCAGCCGAACGCAAGAGCGTCCTAGAACTATTGCACCTCATGTCCTATGCTCTCGCCACGGCAGAGTACACCGTTTTCGGTGAGGATGATTTCGAACGGATGATAAACCTCCGTTCAATCCTATCCACCAACCTTAGGGTCCTCTTGACCTAATCTGTTCCTCAGTAACAAGGGGCCTGCTTTCTAGGCCCCTTTTCTTTTTCCGCCGTTATCTCCCCGTTCGAGATCTTCACAAGTTCTCTTCATTCTTTCTTCAAGCCAAGCAGGAATCATCTAAAGCCCTGAGCCCTTTCTTATTTCAATCGCACGGGAAGAACCACCTCCTCAAAAGTCTCACCGCAACCGGACTCAATGACTCGTATATCCTTTCATTTCTATCCCCATTGAGGAACAACCCTATGAACTCCGCCCTCCGCGACCCGTGCCAATAGACGTCAAGGAACAACTGCACCTTTCCGCTCGGCAATTTTCTTCTACGCAATGTTACACTCACAAGGTTCTCCTTTCCTCGCCCGTTTTCGCGCAACAACTGTGCAACAAAAACTAGGCGAACATAAACAAAAATGGACAACACCGTAACGCGGCATTGTCCACTTTTCACGGAAAACCTAAGAAATTGTCTGCTTCGTTAGCGGGTGTTTGCTCTTCTTTTCCTCGCCCTGCGGTGCCGCTGAATTACGCCCGCAAGTGCCTTAATATAATGAGACCTCCTTGGACCTGCAACACACAAGAAAAAACCCGCCTTGCGACGGGTCTTTCCTAACAAACATTCGAAGGGTTCGCCTTATTTATCCTTCCGCATCTTCTGTTGATGCCTTGCGACAATTAGCGTAGAAACCAAAGTCATCGAAATGATTAGTAATACAATCACTATGACAGGAATGTCTGAATTTGCATCACTCTCTGGCGGATAAATGACAGACTTAAGTTTGTCCACTACATCGGGAACAAAATAGAAAAACGCAAGCAAGAAAACCAAAACTATTCCTATAGCATTGATTGAGCTAGGGTCTATCTTCCCCCGCAACAACCTAATGAACTCTTGATAAATTATTCGCCAAAAGCCGTATTCTCTTGCCTCATCTTTCCCCAGCAGCCATTCCTTTACCGCAATATAAGTAACCACTAGGAGAATCAGAACGGAGACAAACGCGATCCCGCCTGCTTGATCCATTCAGGCCTCGTGTCTCGTAAAATACTCCCCTTCTGCTCGAGTTCCCATCAAGAAAAAGACAATTGACGCAACGACCAAAATGATTGCGACAAATGGATTGATTATGTTGAAACCGACGAATCTCGTAATGAACAAGGAAATCACACTGACATAGAACACGGCGGCAGACAAGTATTTAGTGTTTCTATAAAACCTTGTGTTCTTCTCTCCAGAAAGCTCATTCTCTAGTTTCCTTATCATGGGATTAGTCACCACCTTTCGCCCTAGAGTTACTTCCACCACATTTCTGACTCTGTGTCCATGTATAGCTTTTTGTATCGTGCCAAATACCCATTCGTCCGTCGGATCCTCTGGCGGCGCCTGATAGTCTTCCCAGTTTCTAATTCGACTCGCATGTACGTGTGGGGCCATTTAGTTATTCCAGAATGGAAGAATAAGACCTATGAAATTCGCTTGTGCGCTCAGCCATTTGAATTTCGCATCATTAAAAAGTTGTTTGCCTAAGTCTTCCTCGCTATCAAGATTCAGAATTCCAACAATCCTCAAAGAGGGTCCGGTCTTTGGATAAACGTCCCATATGGGAATAGAAATAATCGTGCAAACTTTCCTTGTCATTTGTCTTTGAGATTCATCTAGATTGAATTCTTCGCTCAATTCCTCTTTGCGCCGCGCATAATAAGCAAGCTTGCCCGAGTTGAAAGCTTTCCCACACACGCCTTGATCAGTATTCAATTTGATATTCTCGTCATCACTGCCAGTCATCCGCAATCGAAACAAAAATTCAAAATGTGGCTTGCGCCAAGGAAGTACACTTTGCCTTACGGTCATTAGGTTGGCTCGCAAAGTTTGTCTGTTTGGAGACACATCCCTCTCCAGTTCCTCAACTATATCAGAAATGTAGGTTCCAACTACTTTGTGTATGTAAATCTCCCATTTCTTCTGAAGCCCTAAAACGTCTACGACAAAGACGATTCCTGCGGCCAAAAAGCCGATACCAACAAGACTGAATCGCATCTCACCTGATAGGTCCGGAATCAACGAAATGACGAGCGGAATTCCCCAGAGGAATAACGAAACCCCGTAAAGTCTTTTTCTCCGCATGGGCATCCTACTCTTAGATACCGCACGAAACTCGAATTAGTTCCATCGTCAAAGCGGGAGCCACATTTGGTGCAGCCTCAATATAGCGAATTCGTGCAAAAGGGCAATATGACTGCCGTCATTCTATGTCCTCAAAATTAGACGCATAAAAAAGGCAAAAGCACCCACAAAGCCCCTTTTTTGCCATTTTCAATGCATCATTTGCCCGTCTGCCGAGACTGCGTGCACGGCCCCGTATCCGAGTTTTTCCAGTCCCTCCTTGATCGTCGCAACGTCACCGACAATGACAATGTTCATCGCCTTCGGGTCGAGATATTTCTCCGCAACACGCCTCACATCCTTTACCGTCACTTTTTCGTTGTTCTGAATGAATGCGCTATAGTAGTCGTCGGGCAAATCGTACAGCACCAGGAGCATCAATTGGGTCGATATCTGGCCCGGTGTCTCGAATGCCTGCGGAAGACGTCGAACAATCGAGTTGACCGCAAACTCGAGTTCTTTCTGTGTCACATCCGCGTCACGAATCCCCCTCAATTCTTTCATGAACTCAATCACCGAGCTGTCGGTTACTCCTGTCTTGACAGCCGCAGAAGCAGTAAAGGGGCCGGCCTCTCTCTGCATCGAGAATCCCGACCTCGCTCCGTATGTGTATCCTTTCGATTCGCGGAGGTTCAGGTTAATGCGGCTTGAAAATTGTCCGCCGAGAATCGTGTTCATGACCGTCAGCGCGTAGTAGTCATTCGTACTGCGCGCCACCCCCACATGTCCGATGCGGATTTCCGATTGGGCTGCCTGCGGCTTGTCCACGAGGTAAATCTGCGTTGACGCAATCTTCGGCGCAGCCGGGAATTTCGCCGTCGAAATCCCTCCCTTCTTCCACGAGCCGAAATACTTTTCCAGGGTGGGCTTTATTTCCTTCATGGTAACATCGCCCACGACGATGAGCGTTGCGTTGTTCGGCATGAATGTGGTGCTGTAGTAGTTCTTGAGATCATCGATGGAAATTGCGTCGACCGATGCTTCGGTTCCGCCCGACGGCTGCCCGTACGGATGCTCCCCTCCGTACGTGAGAATGCCAAACACGTTGGAGGCGACAAAAGCCGGCTGGTCCTTGCGTGCAATCAGGCTCGTGAGATGGGATTTCTTGACGCGATTCCAATCCACTTCGGGAAAGGAGGGATTCAGAACCACATCGGCATAGACGTCAAGCGCCGATGCGAGATGCTCTTTGATCGTCAACAGGGATGTAAACGTCGCATCTTCTGTCGCGTTGACGGAGAGGTTCGCCCCGATGAAATCGAGATCATCGGCAATCTGGAGGGCAGAGCGTTTCGCGGTTCCTTCATCCAGCATCTGTGCCGTCAAATTTGCAAGTCCGCTCTTACCAGGGGGGTCATTGGAGGAGCCGGATTTCAGAACGAGCTGGAACTGCACGACGGGCAGTTCGTGATGCTCCACCAGCATAAGCGAGAGCCCGTTGGCAAGGGCGGCCCGCTGGATTTTCGGCAGCATCAGCGGTGCAGTCGCTTTGGGCGCCGGTTTCTTCGTTCGATCGATTTGGCCCGACACGGTTGCCGTCAGGCAGAAGATTGTCAAAACCAAAAGAAGGCGTTTCATGGCACACTCCGTTCGCTGTCATTAGTTGGAGATCGGCTTCGCTTCGAGTTCTTTTTTACCCGTCGGCACAACACTGAACACTACCCGGTTCTTTGTCAGATATTTCTTCGCGGCGCTTTGAACGTCGGCCGGGGTAATCTTTGCGTAGCGGTCGAGATCCTTGTTGATCATTGCAGGATCGTCCCACATGACGTTGAACCAGTTGAGCTGGTCTGCCTTTCCGCCAACTGACTGAAGGCGATAGACATACGTGGCTTTCGTGCTGTTTCTCGACCGTTGGAGCTCGCGGTCGGAAGGAGGAATGTTCTTCAGTTTTTCGATTTCTTCATCGACGACCTTCTCGATCTCAGAAAGAGAGACTCCCTGTTTTGCCGTAACGGTCACCGAGAACGTTCCTGCCAGCGCCCGACTTCCCTGGCCGGCAAAAACATTCTGGGCAATCTGCCGATCATAGACAAGGGCCCTGTAGAGCCGCGAATTCTTCCCGCCTGCCAAAACATCGCCGAGAATATCAAGTGTTGCATCGTCCGGACTGGTGAGGGGCGTGGAGTGCCAGTTGATCGACATCCGCGGAAGCTGCACCCGATCCTCCATAGTCTCATATTTTGCCGCTGCGAGCGCGGGCTGATTGACCGGCAACGGCTCGATCGTGCTCGAAGGTATGTCGCTAAAGTATTTCTTTACGAGTTCCTTTGCTTCCTTGACGTCAAAATCGCCGGCAATAACCAGGCTCGCGTTGTTCGGCGCATAGTATTTTCTGAAGAATTCCTTAACGTCTTCCAACGATGCAGCGCTCAGGTCGTCCATCGACCCGATCACGGACCAGGAATAGGGATGACTCGGCTCATAGAGCAGGGTACCAATCCGTTCGAACGAACGGCCGTACGGCTGATTGTCGACACGCTGACGCCGTTCATTCTTTACGACATCTCTCTGGTTATCCAGTTTTTCCTGTGTCATTGCCGGCAGCAGAAAGCCCATGCGATCGGCTTCAAGCCAGAGGGCCATTTCCAGGAAGTTGCTCGGAACCGTCTCAAAATAGTTGGTCCGGTCGTTGTTCGTTGACCCGTTCAGCGATCCTCCCGCCTCTTGAATAAGCGAAAAGTGCTGGTCGTCGCCGACGTTCTGGGAGCCCTGAAAGAGCATGTGTTCAAACAGATGGGCAAAGCCTGTTCGGCCGGGCTTCTCGTTTGCTGATCCCACGTGGTACCAGATGTTCACTGCCGCAATCGGAACCGATTTGTCCTGATGCAGAATCACGGTCAGGCCGTTCGGGAGTTTATAGCGCTCCGTCTTGATATTGATCTGCGCAGATGAGCAGAAGGCGAAAGCGAGGAGGAGAGAGAGCGTACTAAGGAATCTCATGGCGCACTCCTGTTGGTGAATTGAAATGATGTTCGGCGTGTCGTGGAATCTACAACTCTGAAAGTTGTCGGTCAAGGCGGTAGTGTATCAGTTTCCCCTTTTTAGACTACAACGCAGAGTCGCAAAGGAGGCGCTGAGAACGCAAAGAGAAACACCAATTCCAAGACATCACACAGGTGAGGGTTGCATGCAGGAGGAGATTTTGTTACTCTTTTACACACCTTGATCGAAAGGATACCTTCCGTGCAAAAATATTTCTCCCTCCTCTTCGTTGTCCTCCTTCTGGTTGCCCAAACTCTGGTTGCCCAGGTTTCCAGACCGCCCGAGCGGGCGAACCACGGTATGGTCGTATCATCACACAAGCTTGCCTCCGAAGCCGGCATCCGCATTCTTCAGGACGGCGGAAACGCCATCGACGCTGCAATTGCGACAGGGCTCGCCCTGGCTGTTGTTCACCCGGCCGCGGGGAACATCGGAGGCGGCGGCTTCATGATCGTTCATACGAAGGACGGAAAAGTAACCGCATTTGATTTTCGGGAAAAGGCCCCGCTCGCCGCGCATGAACGGATATACGTCGATTCCGCAGGCAACTACATCGAGGACATCAGTCACGAAGGATACCTTGCCATCGGGGTTCCGGGAACGATTGCAGGATTCGATCTCGCGTTCAAGCGATTCGGAACAATGGCATGGGATGATCTGGTTGAGCCTGCAATAGACCTCGCCGATGACGGCTTTGCATTGAGCTGGTCGATGGCCGATGATTTCAAATATCTCAAGGAGGATTTCAAGAAGTATCCTTCGTCGGCAAAGGTCTTCTTTAAAGAGGACACCATGTCGTACGAGCCGGGAGACATCTGGGAACAGCCCGACCTTTACAGAACATTGAGGCGGATACAGAAATACGGGCGTGACGGATTCTACAAAGGAGAAACTGCGCGGCTCATCGCAGCCGATATGAAGAAGAACGGCGGGTTGATTACAGAGGCCGATCTCGCCGCTTATGAGCCGAAAGAGCGGGCGCCTATCCACGGCAATTACAGGGGGTACGACGTTTATTCCATGTCTCCGCCCAGTTCAGGCGGGACCGCTCTGGTGGAAATGCTCAATATTCTGGAAGGATTCGATCTGGCTTCTTACGGACACAACTCCGCAATGTATCTGCATCTTCTTTCGGAATCGATGCGCAGAGCGTTCGCCGATCGTGCGCGGTATCTGGGTGACCCCGATTTTAATCCCGGAATACCCATCGAGAAACTTACCTCAAAGGAATATGCGGCCATGTTGAGGCAATCGATCAATCTTGAGAAGAAATCGGCCAGCGATCCCGTTTCTTTTAACGACGCATATGAGAGCACGGAAACAACACATTACTCCGTGGTTGATGCGGAAGGAAACGCCGTCGTGGTGACTTATACGCTTGAGTACGGGTACGGATCACGAATCGTCGCCGAGGGACTCGGGTTTCTCTATAATAATGAGATGGGAGATTTCAATGCCGAGCCCGGCCGGACCGACACAACGGGATCAATCGGGACACAGCCGAACCTCGTGGCGCCGGGCAAGCGGATGCTCTCGAGCATGACTCCGACCATCGTTGCCAGGGACGGAAAGCCCTTCTTTCTCGTCGGATCTCCGGGCGGCAAAACGATCATTAATACCGTGCTCCAGTGTATTCTGAACGTCATCGATTTCAAGATGAACGTTTCGGGTGCCGTCACGGCAAGCCGCCTGCATCATCAATGGCTGCCTGATGTGATGCGGATTGAAAAATACGGGACGACGCTCGATTCACAGCGGATTCTTGAGGCGATGGGACACAGAGTACGGATGGGAGGCCAACAAGGGAGCGCCATGGGGATTATCATCAATCCCGAGACAGGCGTGAGGTATGGCGGCGTGGATCCGAGGCAGGCAGATGCGGGAGCGGCAGGATATTAGAGTCGCAATTTTCTCATTTGTTCATTTACTCATTTGCTCATTTGAGGTCCGCAAATGAACAAATGAATCAATGAGTTAATGATCAAATGGCAACGAACTACCACCTTCCCTCCCTCGCCCACTGCGTCCCGCACATCGTCTGGTAAGGGCATCCCGGGCATTCGGTCTTCAAATCCTGCGTCGGGGAAAAGGGGACCGCAGGATCTTTGATCTCCTTGGCGAGTTCAAGAATCACGCGGTGAAGATTCTTGTGCATCTCCTCCGTTACGATTCCGTCTTTTGAAAGCCCGGTTTCGATCGTCTTGTCGAGATAATTTCTCCCCAGGAAAAGGTACGCGGGGACAATGTCGTTGATCGATTCACCGCTCTGTTCCGAATAGAGCAGACTGTACATGGGCAATTGGAGCGACCCGATGGCGTTCGTCCATGTCGATCGCTCAGCGGGCCTGAATTTCTTCCACATCACTTTGTACGGCGTGTCATCCTGGCGGATCTTGTAGTCAAGAATGTGCGTCTTGTCTCCCCGCCGTTCGATCCGATCGATACGACCCGTGAAATGATGGTGGTCCTTCAACATTGAAACCTCCCTCTCCAACCCGAGGATCTTAACCTTCTGCGTCTCGAGAATCTTCTTTTGATAATCCTCAAGGAATTCCACCAGTTTCGAGGTAGTCTGCTGCGTCAACAGAAATACGGAACCCTTCATGGTGCGGCCGAATGCCTGTTCAATGGTCTCTCCAACAACTTCACTCAATTTCGCTTCCGAAAGGTCGGCTGCGGCGAGTGGTTTTTCTTTGAGGGGTTCAAAGAACGATTTTAGGATCTGGTGAACGACCTTTCCCACATCCAGTTGTTCGATCTCGTCTCCCACCTCTTCCTTCTCTCTCAGTCCCAATACCTGATGATAATAGAACCTGAGCTGGCACTTCAGATATTCGTCAAGTGCGGTTGCGTTGAATTCAAACTCTTTCAGTTGTTTCGCAATACTCTTAGTCTTTTCGATCGGCGAAGGGTCGGCATTTCCGAGATGGATACTGTACCGCGCAATTGCAGCCGAATCTTCCGATGAGTTCTTCTTTTCCCGTTGCCGCTTCCAGAGAAGTTTTTCAATGAAGCGGCTTTTCTCCTGTTTGTTGTTTTCCGAATAGAAGAGATGAACCTCTTTCGCACCGCTGAGGAGATTGGAGAAGTAATACTCTGTCAGCCGCTCACGGTCCTTGTACGTCTCCAGGCCCAGTTTTTCTCTCATTCCCTGAGGCACGAGCATTTCCGTTCCGCGCGCACCGGGAAGAATATCATCGCTTGCATCGAGGACGAACACGCGGTCAAACGAAAGTCCGCGGGTCTCGAGCAGCCCCAGAACCTGAATGCCCCGCAGGGGCGTCCCGGGGAATGGGACCGTTTGCGGGCCAATGTAGCTTCGAAGGAATCCCGCGTAGCTTGTTCTGTCGTGGAATCTCCTCGACGAAGCATCCGACCGCATGATTCCGTCGAACACGGCAATGACCTTCTCGGCATACCGTGAGAAGAGCGGATGGAAAGAGGCGGTGCTTTCGTTGTTGATCAAGACAACGAGATCGGAGATCTTCGACGCGAATTCCCCCAATGTGCCCGGTTCGAGGAAAGGCCTGATTGCTTTCCTGTGAATGGCTTTCAGATGCTCCTTGAGCTTGACGGAAGAGACGTCGCCCGTCTCATCGGAAAGCCCCCTTGCGACGCGTTCGAAGAGCTTGTTTTCCGACTCCAGCGCTTCCAGGCCCAACGAAGTCGCCGGGTTGCGGGCAAGGAACTCCTCGATCGCGTGAAAGAGGATGCGCGTAACATCCGTGCGTTTCTCAAATCGGATATTCTTGACGTAGGGATGAAGAACAAAACGGATGTACGCAGCGGCCTGAACTGTTCCGTCCTGCTCAGTGGAGACAAGGTCCAGAAGGTTTCTCAGAAGTCCATATAAGGGCGTGCGTGAGAGTGGAAAGCCGAGCGAAATGTTGTACGCATCATCCGGAAGCAGCGCCAGCGGCTGATGCAAGACCGGGAACAGTGCGTCAGACGAGGGGAGAACGATAACCGTGCGCTCGTCGAGGTTTTCCTTTCGGGCAAGGAGAGCCTGGATCTCGGCGCTCAAAGCAAAGACCTGCCCGTGCGTATCCGAAGCTTTGACGAGGTGAATCTCGGGCTCCCCGGATGAGCGCTGAGGTTCCGCCGATCCGGAACCGAACAGGTCCATTTGAGATTTACCGCTGCCCCGATCGAGTCCGAGAGCCTCCAGATGAGCCGCAATACCCGGGCCCTGCTGATATATCAGCGCTCCCTGGTCAAGCATGCTGAGAGACTTGAATATTCGCCTGTCGGTCGGCGTAAGCGCGTAGAAGCCGGCCAGAACGATCCGGTCGTAACCGGAAAAATCGATCTCTCGTATTTTCTCGGCCACTGTTCTGAGCCGAATCGAACGGGTAAGGCGGGCTTCTTTTTCAAGCCTTGAATAGAACTTTGCGAAGTACGACGAGAGAAGATGCCTGTTTCCAAACGTGAGGCTTCCCACCTCTTCCTGGATTCTTTTTGACGTCGCCTCCGCAAGTACGAGCTCCTCCATCTCATCGAACAGCCGGAATCCGAGGGGGAGAAACTGGTCATACGAATCAAAGTGGCCTCCGCCCAGCCGCTCGGAAATGGAGACGTGAATCTCATAGAGAATCGACGTCGCGTCGAGCGGATCGAGGTCGGGGGTTTTCAGACCGAGATGCTCAGAGGAGAGATACTGAATAAACTCGTCGTAAGAGAATGTCTTAGGCGGAATGAACCCGGCGTTTTTTTCCAGCGCCAGCGCCTTCCTGAGGAAATGCGAAGGCCGTTTCCCGGGGAACACCACCATGGCCCGCGTGTAGTCCACGCCGGCGAGAAGGCTCCGGACTTCATCGAGAATGTGCTGTTGGGCCGATATGATCCGCGTGATACTCATTCGACGACCTGAAGGACATTCCTGTCGACATAGGCCAGGAGCCCCTTCACTTTCTTCCCGGCGAACACATCATGAAGTATTTTCATGTAATTACGGACCTGTTCATCGTATCCCTCCTGCTCCTCTCCCGTTTTGTAATCGATCACGGTCACCGTATCGGCATCGGCGACAACACGGTCCATTCTGAACAGTTGCCCGTCGCTTCGTGCAAATTCCTGTTCGTTGAGCACCGATCTTCCCTTGTGGGGGCGGAAATAGTCAAGGATATCGCCTTTCAGGAAGCCGCGGATCGACTTCTCTGCCGATTCAAGCGCCGCCGGATCGCGAAGCGAGGCTCCCTCCTCTTTCACGGCCTCCCTGATTTCTGATGAAGGGTCATCTTTCACAAGAACGATGCGCGCAAGGAGGCTGTGAATGAGTTCTCCTCTGCGTGTCTCTTCAAGGTGGATTCGCTGGGCGGAACCTTTCACCATAGCCCCTTTACTGTGATGGAGAAGGGTCGCCCTGACCTCTTTCTTTTCGGGATCCGGCGTGACTTTTGATTTCTTCTTCTCTTCGTATCCGGTGCCCGGGAGAAAGGCCGATGGCTCTTTTGACTGGGGGTACTGAACACCAAGGACGAACATTTCCTCTTTCGCACGTGTCAACGAGACATAGAGCTTGTTGAGCTGGTCCACCCTGTTCTTCAGTTCACGATCCACCACGAGCCTTGAAAGGTAGGGGTCTGCTTCGCCGTATTTCTTCAACAAGCGGACGAGCCGCACCCCTTCTTTCGTCTCTTCCATATAAACACGGTCAGCGCGGAGGGCAACATCATAAAGAAGAACGATCACCACGCGGAAATCCAAGCCCTTCGCCTTATGCACCGTCATCACCCGAACCGCGTCCACGTCAGGCGGGACTTCGATGTTCCAGTCGGAGTCTTCGGAAAGCTCCTGTGCGAATCCGATGAACTCGCGCAGGCTGTTCATCCCCCGTTCCTCAAAGTCTTTGATCACCTCCAAAAGCTTGACGAGAGCCGCCTCTTCCTGGGGCAGGATGTCGAACACCCCGAACCGTTTGTAGATCTGGGTCGTCAGGTCGTAGAGGGGCAAGAAACCGGCGTTGGTAAAGAGTGATTCGAAATAGCGGTCCCAGAGAGAAGCGTAGCGATCTTTGAACGCGACATAGAGGGGCCTTCGCTCCCCCGAATGCTTGTGCTCGAAGATGAATTGGCTCAGGTCGACAGCGCTGATCTTCTCGTGATCATGGTGCAATCTCGAACGAAATGTCGATCCCAGCAGAAACGATCCGAATGCGAGGTTGTCGATGGGGGAATCGAGAAACTTGAGGAGGCCGAGCAGTTCGCCGATCGCCTTGCGGGTACGGATATCCAGCGTGCTGAACGGAACAAATTCATATCCCTGCTCGTTAAGCCATCCGCTGACCTTGACCACGTCCTCGTTCTCGGGAGTGAGGATGGCGAGATCGCGAAGTCTGAATCCCCGGATAAGGCAGTCCTTCACAATCCTGAGAATCAGATCCCTTTCGGGCCGCTCCTCGGTTTTTCCCTCGAAGATGTAGGTTTCAACGACCCCCTTTCCCTTTGCGGCAAGGCCGCTTGCCTGAGCGGCGCCCGACATCACCTGCAGGGGGACAATACCATGGAAGACCTCTTTTGTGAAATCGAGGATCTTTTGTCCGCTCCGATAGTTCGTTTCGAGCGTAAGCAGCTCCTTTGGCGCCGAAGGGAAGTATTTTCCGTCGATCAGGTCTCTCATGATCCGCCAATCGGCGCCGCGGAATCCGTAAATAGATTGTTTCATGTCCCCCACAACAAACAGGCTGCCGGATGAGGAGAGCGAATTCTCGATGAGCGGTGCAAGGGTTTGCCATTGGATCGGCGATGTATCCTGAAATTCGTCGATCAGGTAATGATGGATCTTCTCTCCCAGAGAGATATAGAGGTCCGGTACCGCTCCTTCCCGCACGAAGTTCGCGAGCTTGAGCGTAATGTCGCCGAGGTCAACCCGGCCTTCACGCCGTTTGATCCGTTCGACGGTGTCTGTGAGTATCCTGTGCGTCTCGATGTAGGGCTGAAAATACGTCTGGGCGTGGAGAACGATGAGGTCTTGCCGCAGCGACTCGATCTGCGCACGAAGCGGCTCCACGGCTTTCGTGAATTTCGCAAATTCGATCTGCGGCGATTTGCTTTTCGTCGCAACGGAATCGGGGAACTGGAGGTCAATGAGGCGGTCGATCTTTTCCGCCTGCGCTTCGACCCTGTATTTGACAAAGTGGGCCGACGGGACGACCTTTGACCGGTCGATCATCATTCCGACCTCTTCTACCAGGCCGCAGAGTTTTTTTCCTTTCTCCAGGTATTCGATCGAGCGATCTTCCTGCACCAGCGGACGCGCCGTTGAGACAATTTTGGCGTACAGGTTCTTCACCTGTTTCGAGAGTTCCTTGTACGGATTCCAATAAAATTTTGCATCGCCCGAACGAAACAGGAAGACGCGGAATGCCAGATATTCCAGGAGTTTCGCCTCATGGGACCCCTGCTCGATCTTCCCTGCAAATGCATCAAACGCCTCGTCGAGCAACGGCCTGCTGTCGATCACGATATCGAACCCGGGCGAAAACCCAAACTCAAGGGCGGAGGCTTTGAACACTTTCGCAAGGAAGCTGTCGATCGTCTGCACCTGGAATTCCGAATAGCGGTCGAGCACCTGCTCCAGTATTTCGTTCGCACGGGCTTGAATCTCTCGGTCATTCATGGAGAGGAGCGGGCGGAGATCTTCGAGGGCATCAGGGAGGCCCAGGGCTGCATCCTTCAGCAATCCAAGGACCCGCCGCTTCATTTCCACAGCGGCATTGTTGGTAAAGGTGATGGCGAGGATATTGCCGAGGCCGTTATGAGGAATGTGTTTCGAGAGAAGTAGCTGTGCCAGCCGGTGCGTCAGCGTGGTGGTCTTCCCCGAGCCCGCAGAGGCATCAACCACCGTCACGAGAGGAAATTTGAGTTCAGTATCTTTGGGAAGGAGTGTCGGCATGAATAAAAAGAATGAGATCCCCGGAACTGAGCCAGCGAGATTCCCGGAATTTGGTGGCGCGCAAGGCGTGGCAAAATTCCGGGAATCCGGTTTTCAGCGAAATCCGGGAATCTGATTAGCGTATGATCTCTTCGACGGCGAGGCTGTAGCGGTACTTGTCGAAATAGATATTGATCCCCCCGTATTCGAGCTCCCCCCGCTGGAAGTCTACGTTGTCCGACCGCATGGAGCTCTTGGGCGGGTTAAGTTCCTGGTTGTGATCGCTGTTCGCTGCCATCCGGTACTGATCAAGGCCGCCGAAATAGAAGTCACGGATCTCTTTTCGCTGATCTTCAGGCCCCCTGAAGTATTGCATTGCGAATATTCCCATGTAGGGATCGACCGGCACCCAGCCGTACGGCAGAACATAGATCTCGGCCCAATCGTGAATCGTCTTCCCTCCGGGGATGGTCAGCCAGCCTGATTGCCA
>Ga0209211_10005092_pt1 | contig 19900 bp, 36 predicted proteins | sample RifGroA2_FD_183992 | JGI IMG/M metagenome (GOLD analysis project Ga0209211, IMG submission 183992) | Groundwater microbial communities from Rifle, Colorado, USA - Groundwater A2 (SPAdes) (version 2) | ecosystem: Environmental > Aquatic > Deep subsurface > Groundwater | place: Rifle, Colorado...
CCAGTGTTACGGCTGGGACTTTTCTACTAAAAAACCGGTGACTATCGGTGCTCCGGTCGGAGTCATCGCCGCGCAATCAATCGGTGAGCCCGGCACCCAGTTGACCATGCGGGTGAAACACTTTGGTGGCATCGTCGTCTCTGACGTCACCCAAGGCTTGCCCCGCGTCGAAGAATTATTCGAGGCACGGATGCCCAAATTGGCCGCGCCTTTGGCCGAAATTCCCGGAAAAATCAAGATCAAAGACACCCCTCAGGGTTATCAATTGACGATTACTCCGATCGGTCCCAAGGGTCAAATGCGCGCCTATTTGGTGCCTTTAACCGCTACCTTAAAAGTCAAAAACAACGATTTGGTCGGCGTCGGCGACCGGTTAGCCAGCGGCGCCCTAAACGTCAAAGAATTATTAGCTACCACCGGGCTTCTCTCCGCCCAGGAATACTTAATCGAGGAAATTCAGGCGGTCTACGAGTCCCAGGGTATTCCCATCCACGACAAACACTTTGAAGTGATTGTCCGGAAAATGTCCGACAAGGTTCAAGTCGACTCGGTCGGCGACACCAATTTACTCATCGGCGAATTTGTCGAAAAACCCAAGTTTGAAGAAGAAAACTTGAGTATCAAGACCGCCGGCGGCCAACCGGCCACCGCCCGCCAGGTAATGCTGGGCATAACCCGTTCGGCCCTGTACACCGAGTCTTGGCTGTCGGCCGCGTCCTTCCAGCACACCTCGTCGGTCCTAACCGAAGCCGCCGCCGAGGGCAAGATCGACAAGCTTTTGGGGTTAAAAGAAAATGTTATAATTGGCCGCTTGATCCCCACCGATCCGGACAGGGCGGGGTTGGAGTAAAAGTTATGCCGACAATTAATCAATTGGTAAGAATTGGCCGCCGGCACAAGCCGGGCAAAATCAAAGCCACGGCCCTGCGCAAAACCTTTAATCTTCAAGAGCGGCGGATGCGGAGTACGGTCAACCCCCAAAAGCGGGGAGTGTGTTTAGTGGTCAAAACCATGACCCCGAAAAAGCCGAACTCCGCCCTTAGAAAAGTCGCCCGGGTGCGCCTATCTAATAAACAGGAAGTCACCGCCTATATTCCCGGTATCGGCCATGATTTGGCCGAACACTCGATTGTTTTGGTCCGCGCCGGTCGGGTTAAAGATTTGCCCGGCGTCAAATACCACATTATCCGGGGCAAGTACGATGCCGCCGGGGTGGCCAACCGCAAAACCTCCCGCTCCAAATACGGCACTAAATTATCCGGCGCGACCACGGCGACGGCGGCCGCCACGGCCACCAAACCGGCAGTCTAATCTATGTCCCGATCCAAACAAACCAAAAAACGCCAGATTGCTCCCGACCCGATTTACGCCAGCCGCCTGGTGGCCAAGTTAATCACCGTTACCATGTATGACGGCAAAAAATCCGTCAGCCAAAAGCACATTTACGCGGCTTTAGATCAACTGAAAGCCAAAACCAAAGAAGACGCTTTGGGAGTTTTGCGCACGGCTTTGGACAACATCAAGCCGGTTATGGAAGTTAGGTCCCGGCGCGTCGGCGGCGCCGCTTATCAGGTGCCCTCGCCGGTTCGGGGCGAAAGGCGCGAAGCCCTGGCCATCCGCTGGCTGGTTTCGGCCGCCCGGTCCCGCCCCAATTCCCAGTACCACCATTTTTACGATAAATTGTCCGCCGAGATTTTAGACGCGGCCAAAAATCAAGGCGGGGCAGTCGAGAAAAAGAACCAGATTCACAAAGTCGCCGAGGCCAACAAAGCCTTTTCTCACTTTCGCTGGTAGCACTGTGACACGGTGGCACTGGATTCAATCCAAGCCGTTCAAAGTTTTCACCCTGGTTTTAGCCGTCATTTTTTACCTGTTGGCGTTTGTGATCGCTTTTGCCCCGGAGCCGTTTTTGCGCTTCGGCTATCTGGGGATTTTTGTTTATAACCTGTTTGGACCGGGGACGTTTTTAGTTCCGACCGCTTCGCGCCATTTTGCCGTTGTCGGCGTGGCTCTGGCGACCGCTTTGGGCATGGCCATCAACGACTCGGTTTCCTGGCTGGCCGGTAAAAACGGCGACATTGTTTTTAAGCGCGGCCGGCGCGTCGAGCGGATCGAGGGGAATATCAAAAAATACGGCCCCTTTGCTTTATTTTTCTGGGCCTTAATCCCGTTTCCTTACGATTTTATTGCCATTGTTGCCGGTTACTTAAAAATGCCCTTTTGGCGGTTTTTGCTCCCGACTTTCCTGGGCCGTATGGTTCGTTTCCTTGGCCTTGGCTCCGGCACGGTTGCCATTTGGGGGAAATTTTAACCTTGTCAAGTGATAAATTAGGTTGATATTAGGCCCCAAACTCTTTTATAAAAATATATAAATATATCGGGTTTATAATCGGTGCCGATGAATGAAGCATTGCACCAATTTATTAGAAACCTTGAAGGGCTTAAGGGTATTACCTATGGTGAATTTTCTGTAGATTTTCTATATGGCCGGCAAAATCCCTTTGGTGAATTCGGCGTGTCTGAAACAGTGATAGATAGCCGACCGTACTACAGGGGTTGGATTAATTATCCTCACCCCACACCTGATAGTTGGCCCGGTTGGGTTCGTTTAAAGGTTAAATTTGCCCAAGACCCGGAACCATTACTGTTGCGTCCGGAGCAAACCGCTCAACTTCTGGCCCAGCGTCCTTACGATGAGGTTTGTTTATTGTTGAGCGATGGGACGATAAACATTCCGGTTAAAGCAATGTCCCAGGCGCCGAACCTGTTACGGCAAATGGAGTATGCCTATCTTCTAAAAAGATCCAAAAAGGGTGAACTAAAACTAATCCGACGATAAAACCTACGTTTACACAACGCTACAGCGTCGCCAAAACATAGATTTATCTCCCTGAAGGCCTTAAGCTATTTACATTTTTTCAACCACACTGCCAGAGGAATATCCGATTTTTCAATCATCCTTTTGGCATTACTGGGATAAATAGTTTTTGAGTTGAAAATTACTTGCAAAAATTTTACCTCGCCACCGATACCCAGCCGTATTTGACTAATAATCTGGCGCATTTTCCCGGTTTTAAGTTTTTGGGCAGCATCGAGCTTGTCTATAAATAAGAAAGGCTATTGTCAGAATATGGCTGATTCGTAAATGAGAAAGTGCTTAATTCTTGATGGCGATATCTTTTTTTAGTTGCCAACTTTCGGAATAACTTATCAATACTGATCTTTTCTAAAATATCTAAATATTTTTTATCAACGGGCAAATTCAAGTATTTGTCCGAAAGCTTCTTTTTTCTCACGGCTTTTAAGTAAGATGTGGCCGCTTCATAAATGCTTTTCTTCAATTTTTCCGGATTTTTACCATATTCGACCAAGTCAAAGTTTAAACACGCCGCCGCGTATTCAGACTTTTCTTTGTAGATGATAAAGTGCAATACGCCACTTTTTTTGGTGTTATACACTGCGGGAATCATATAGTTAATTATGGCACATTGTGTCAACAATGTCTTAACCTTTTGTTTTTTCCAAAGAGAGGAGTAATATTTTGCCAATGAAAGACATTTTAACTCTTGGCCAACAACAGAAGCAAATGGGCGGAATGGGAAGACTAGCGCAAGCCGGAACCAAAGCAGAAGCAGAGGTTTTGACGATTGTTATCACACCCGGTGTGTGATGATGTTCCGACTTTACTGGGTCGTCTCTTGCGCTTCCTTGGCCTTGGTTCCATATTTAAATCCTTACCTTGACAATTTTTCCTTGTTTTGATAGTGTTTCCTTACGATGCCGCAATTAGTGACGATTACCAGCAAAAGACAGTTAACGATTCCGGTTGATTTATTTCGGAAATTAAATCTGGAAGAGGGACAACGACTGCTGGCTTACCGGGAGAATCGGGCAATCAAACTTGAGCCGGCTACCGCCCTGGTGGAGCAATTAGCCGGGTCAATCAAAATTCCGGCCAGGTTTAAAAAGCAGTCTTTAGACAAAATCATTGATAGGGCCAAAAAAGACCGCTTTAAAAAATAAATGATTTTTGTTGACACCAATTACTTCTTAGCCTGGCTGCTTGAAGAACGGGATCAACAGCACCGACAAGCCAAGGAATTATTTCAAGAGGCCGCGGCGGGCAAGAAAGAGTTAATCAGCTCGATGATAGTTTTTTTTGAGATTTATTGGGTGCTGACCTCTTTTTACGCTAAGAAGAAAGCCGAAATTGTCAGCGTGTTAGATAATTTATTAAAGTTGAGCTTTATTAAATGGGAAAACCGGAATTTGTTAGTCGAATCGATGGCTATTTTTACCGCCACCAATTTAGATTTAGAAGACAGCTATAATTTGGCTTTCATTAGAAAAAATAAAATCAGATCGGTCAAAACTTTTGACAAACAACTTCTTAAAAAAATTTAGGCTGTATCTCTACTTGCATTTACCTCAGAGAAAGAGTAGTATTTGGCCAAATGGCAGAAGCATTTGGGGCACAACAAGCGGCGATGGGGGCGGCCGGATTTGAAAATAGGGCCGGTACTCCTCCGGTTTTTTCACCGGTTGAACCGGCTCCTCCTGGAGTTTTGGTTAACTTGCTGGACATCGGCCAACAACAGGAACAAATGGGCGAAATGGGAAGACTTGCGCAAGCCGGAACCAAAGCAGAAGCAGCAACACTTTAAACCTACTTTTTTTCAACGCTACAGCGTCACCAAAACATAGGTTTCTACTCTGAAGACTATTCGGCAATCTCGCCAACGATTTTGACTTCTTTTACCGGCTGGCCATTTACTTTAATTGTTAAACCAAGAATTGCCCCGTAATGGAAAAATATTTCCGCCCTGTTGCCTTCAGTGTAAGCCCGATCGTTTATGATCGTTACTGGTCCGGTAGTAATTGGTTTATCTCTGACAATTAACCCCATTCCATCTGAAAATACCTCTGCTTCTCCGTTGCTGAGAATGCCGATACCGCCTCCCGGTCCGGTTTGAAAATCGAAATAAACTCCCTCGTGCTCTTTGCCGCCTTCTGGTTGCCACAGGGGAATGTCAGTATCATAAAAATCTCTAAACCCCTTTTGATGCTCGGTCCAGCTTATACTCGGTTCCTGCTCCTTGCTGCTTGCCGGGTTACGGGTGAAGATTTGAAAGTCTATGTGGCTCATAAAAAATCTCTGCTAACTATTCGCTTACTACACTGACAACCCTCACTTCTTTTACCGGTTGCCCATCTACTACTATAGATAATTCTACATTCACGCCCGCTTTATCAAAAACTATTTCTGTTCTTTCAAGTTCGTTACGCGCCGTGGCTGGGATGATTATTATATCTGGTTGCTGGATCGGTCTAAACGGTTTCTCTCTTTTAATTACCGGGACTTGACCAAGAAAGACTTCGGCAGCTTTTCTACTGATAACGGCAACACCGTTTGGTATAAGATCGAGATAAACACCAGACCAAGGATCGCCTCCTTCTGGTTTCCAAACGGGCAGATCTGTATTATAATAACCAGTTGTTTGTTTCGGAAACTCCGTCCAGCCAGCTCTAGGTTCACGTTCCTTTCCGGTTGCGGGATTTCTCGTAAAGATTTGTAAATCAAGATTGCTCATAATAAAAATCTCTGCTTCGGGCAGAGACAACCTTAATATACCCCAGTCTCGACAAAAGTCAAGGAGTGCTATAATCCCCGGATATGTTAGAAAGTTTAAGCCAGCAGATACAGGAAAAAGTGCCGTCAGCCCTGGAATCACCAATTAGAGGTTACCACTTATATTACTATTGGTCGAGGTTAAATGAAGGGCTAACGAATTCTCCTGATTTCAAAGAGGTTGAGGCAGAGTATGAAGCCGCCAGCATTACTTTTTCCTATCAGGAAATTTTCCGGCTTAGCGGCGAAGAATTTTTGCTTTTACAGCAACGTTTGCAATTAGTTATCACCCAGGCTTTTATTAATCAAGGCGAGATTGTTCCAGAAGAAATAGCTTCCCATTTAATTCCGGGTAGTGAAAAAAATGTTCTCGTTCACGAAAAAGAGCACCTGGATGTTTTACCGGAAGCGTTAAAAAGAGAAGCAAGAATTGATGTGGTGTTGGTACAAGGGGATAACTTTCACCGAGACATCCCGCGAGGACAGTTGGGCATAGACGGCCTGGCTGTTTATGATAATAGGAAAGCGACTCTTTATGACTTTGCCAGGTCAGCGGCTGCGCCGCGATATCTAAGCCAAACAGATAAGGAAGACGCCCTTAGGTATGCTAGGGATACTCAAGACGAGGCTTTTATTGCCTCGATTAGAGAAAAGGTTGGGCCTGTGTTACAATCGGGCTAATATAAGTTAGAATATCATTAGTCTGAAGGCACTAAACTGCTGGAAGAGGCAGTTTTTTTATGACTGATCAATCAAATACCGCCAGCAAGCGGCACGTGCCGCTGAATTTAATCAGAAACATCGGCATCATTGCCCATATCGATGCCGGCAAAACCACCACTACCGAGCGGATTCTGTTCTATACCGGTAAAACCTACAAGCTTGGCGACATTGATGCCGGCACTACCCAAATGGATTGGATGGAGCAGGAAAAAGAGCGGGGTATCACCATTGTCTCGGCGGCCACGACCGCTTTTTGGACCCCGGTCCTGCCCGGCGCCGCGTCCCAGGAAGAACACCGCGTCAATATTATTGATACTCCGGGCCACGTGGACTTTACCGCCGAAGTGGAACGGTCTTTACGTGTTCTCGACGGCGGGATTACGGTTTTAGACGCCGAAGAGGGGGTCCAGTCCCAGTCGGAAACCGTCTGGCATCAGGCCGATAAATACAACGTTCCCCGGCTTTGCTTTGTCAATAAAATGGATAAATTGGGGGCGGATTTTTTAGCGACCGTGGCAGATATTAAAGACAGGTTGGGTGCCCACCCGGCGATTATGGCCCTGCCGATCGGCGCCGAATCGAGTTTTAAAGGCGTGGTCCTCTTGCTCGAGCAAAAAGCGATGATTTGGCACGGCGACGAAACCGGCGCCAAATACGATATCGTCGATATTCCCGAAGACATGAAAGTCGAGGTTAAAAAATACCGAACTCTTTTAATCGAACAAATCAGCGAGTACGACGACAAATTATTGGAAAAATTCTTAAAAGGCGAGGAACCGACTCTTGCCGAACTCCAGCAGACTTTAAGAAAAGCAACCCTGGCTTATAAACTGGTGCCGATTTACTGTGGTTCGTCTCTAAGAAATAAAGGCGTCCAGCCTTTGCTTGATGCCGTGGTTCATTATCTGCCCAGCCCTTTAGACATTAAGGACGTTACCGGTATCCACCCCAAAACCGGAGGTCAGGAAACCCGGTCCAATAAAGTCGAAGCGCCGTTTTCCGCTCTGGCTTTCAAGGTTCAAACCGACCCGCACGTCGGCCGCTTGACATATATCCGGGTTTACTCGGGGACATTAAAATCCGGCAGCTATGCTTACAATTCCACCCGGCGGGAAAAAGAGCGCGTCGGCCGCCTGCTGTTAATGCATGCCAACACCCGCGAGGAAATTCCCGAAGCCTTTGCCGGGGAAATCGTCGCCGTCGTCGGCTTAAAACAAACTACTACCGGCGACACTCTTTGTGACGACACCCACACGATCATTTTAGAGGGCATCTCTTTTACCGACCCGGTTATCTCCCTGGCGATTGAACCCAAGACCAAGGCTGATCAGGAAAAAATGGGTTATGCCCTCAAGCGTTTGGCCGACGAAGACCCGACTTTTACCATCAAGTCCGATCCGGATACCGGTCAAACTTTAATTTCCGGCATGGGCGAACTGCACTTGGAAATTTTAGTCGATCGGATGAAGCGCGAGTTTAAAGTTGAAGCCAACACCGGCCGGCCCCAAGTTGCCTACAAAGAAACCGTCACCAAAACCGCCGAGGCCGAAGGCAAGTATATTCGTCAGTCCGGCGGCCGCGGCCAGTACGGCCACTGTTTCCTGCGGATTGAACCCCAGGAGCGGGGTTTGGGCTATGAGTTTGTCTCCGAAGTCGTCGGCGGTTCCATTCCCCGGGAGTTTATTCCGGCGATTGCCAAAGGCGTTAAAGAAGCGCTGGAAAACGGGGTGATTGCCGGTTACCCACTGGTGGATATGAAAGTTTTCGTCACTGATGGTTCTTATCACGAAGTCGATTCCTCGGAAATTGCCTTTAAAATTGCCGGTTCGAAGGCGCTCCAAGCGGCCGTTAAAGCCGCCGGCCCGGTGCTTTTGGAGCCGATCATGAAAGTGGAAGTCTCCACTCCGGAAGCGTTCATGGGGGAGATTATCGGCGATTTGTCCAGTAAGCGGGCGCAAATTTTAGGCACCAATAAACGGGGAAAAATCACCGTGATTACCGCCTTGGTGCCTTTGGCCGAGCTGACCCAATACGTTACCGTCATCCGGTCAATGACTCAAGGCCGGGCCAGTTTTTACATGGAGCCGTCGCACTATCAGGAAGTGCCCAAGAACATTACCGAAGCAATTATTGCCAAAAACCAGCCCCATGAGGTACAATAGGGGCAGCTGATTAATTAGTAAATTTTTTAAGGAGAAAATATGGCGACATTTCAACGCACCAAGCCGCATATCAATGTCGGTACCATCGGTCACGTCGACCACGGTAAGACAACTTTGTCGGCGGCGATTACTCAATATTTGGCCAAGAAAAACATGGCTCAAGCCATGAAGTTTGAAGACATTGATAAATCCCCGGAAGAGCGGGAACGGGGTATTACCATCTCGATTACTCATTTAGAGTACGAGACGGAGAAACGCCACTATGCCCACATCGACTGCCCGGGTCACAAAGACTATATCAAGAACATGATTACCGGCGCGGCCCAAATGGACGGCGCTATCTTGGTGGTGGCCGCTACCGACGGCCCGATGCCTCAAACCCGCGAGCACATTTTGCTTGCTCGCCAGGTTAACGTGCCCGCTCTGGTGGTGTTTCTTAATAAGGTCGATGCCGTCGACGACAAAGAGATGGTCGACTTGGTCGAAGAGGAAATTCGGGAACTGTTAACCAAGTACGAGTTTCCCGGCAAAGACATTCCGATCATCCGCGGCAGCGCTTTGAAAGCGCTCGAGGGTGACGCCGAAGCCCAAAAGTCAATCGAGGCGTTGTTGAAGGCTTTGGACGACTACATTCCCCAGCCGGAAAGGCCCCTGGACAAGCCGTTTTTAATGGCCGTCGAGGACGTCTTCTCGATCAAGGGCCGCGGTACGGTCGCTACCGGCCGGATCGAGCGGGGCAAAGTCAAGGTCGGCGAGGAAATCGAGATCGTCGGCTTAAGACAGTCGAAAAAGTCCACGGTTACCGGAGTCGAGATGTTTCGGAAACAGCTTGATGAAGGTTTGGCCGGGGACAATGTCGGCATTCTCCTGCGGGGAATTGAAAAAGACGACATTGAGCGCGGCCAGGTTTTAGCCAAAAGCGGCTCGGTTACCGCCCATACCGAGTTTGAGGCCCAAGTCTATATCTTGAGCAAAGACGAGGGTGGCCGGCACACGCCGTTTTTTACCGGCTACAAACCCCAGTTTTACATCCGCACCACCGACGTGACCGGCGAGGTCACTTTGGAAAAGGGCGTAGAAATGGTTATGCCCGGTGATAACGCCAAGATGAGCGTCAAACTGATCCAGCCGGTAGCCCTGGAAGAGGGTTTGCGGTTTGCCATCCGCGAGGGCGGTTTAACCGTCGGCGCCGGCGCGATCATCAAAGTCGTCAAGTAAGCCAGAAGATTACTAATTAGTAAAAATTGTGACACTGTGTCACTGTGACACAGTAGATTTTTATGCCAAAAGGCAGAATTAGAATAAAACTGAAAGCCTATGATCATCGGATCATCGATGAATGCTGCCAAAAAATCCTCGATTCGGCCATGTCCACCGGAGCCAAAGTCGTCGGCCCGGTGCCTTTGCCGACGCAAAGAAAGCTGATCGTTGTTACCACCAGCCCGCACGCCGACAAAGACGCCCGGGAGCATTTTCAACTGCTAACCCACAAGCGCCTGGTCGACATCATCGACGCTACCGATAAAACCATTGACAGTTTAATGCACCTGGAACTGCCCGCCGGAGTGGGAATCGAAATTCGGATGTAAAGACATGGATACATTTTTTGCCACTAAAATTAACTCCAGCGCCATTTTTACCGATAAGGGTCGGCGTCAAACAGTCACTTATTTAAAAGCCGAACCCTTAATCGTTAAGCGGGTTATGCCAAATATTGTTGTTTGTGCCCTCGCTCGTAAGCAACTTAAGGAACTTAAGGACCCTGAAGCTTCCAACTTTAAACCCGGCGACCAGATCAAGGCCGGCGACATTTTTACAGTCGGCGATATCGTCAAAGTCAGCGGTATTAGTAAAGGCCGCGGTTTTGCCGGCGTGGTCAAACGCCATGGCTTTCACGGCGGCCCCAAAACCCACGGCCAGTCGGACCGGCACCGCGCTCCCGGGTCAATCGGCATGCGCACTACCCCGGGCCGGGTCTGGAAAGGCAAACGCATGGCCGGCCATTACGGCGTGGACACGGTCACGATTAAGAATTTACAAGTCATTAATCTCGATGAAGCCAACAATCTGGTGACTGTTTCCGGGACGGTTCCTGGCAGCCGCAACGGTTTATTAACTCTGACAAAACTATGACCATGATTCCGGCGTTTTCTACCAGTGGCACCAAATTAACGGCGGTCAAGGCCAGCGACAAGGTCTTTAAAGCCAAAATCAACCCGGCTTTAATGGCCCAGGCAGTCAAGGTGTATCTGGGTAACCAGCGGGCGGCATCGGCCTCAGCTAAAGATAGAAACGATGTTGCCGTCACCCACGCCAAAGTCTGGCGCCAAAAAGGTACCGGCCGCGCCCGCCACGGCTCGCGCAACGCTCCGATTTTTGTCGGCGGCGCCAAAGCCCACGGCCCGTCGGGCACCCAAAACCACTACAGAAAACTGAGTAAAAAACAAAAACAAGCCAGTTTACACTCCGCCCTTTCCCTCAAGTTTAAAGAGGGTAAAATTTTAGTGGTTGTCGGTTTCGACAAATTGGAACTAAAAACGAAAAAGTTTAACCAGGTAGTGGCTAAATTAAAACTGGAACCGAACCACCTGCTCTTGCTTCTTGATAAGTCCCAGTCAAAAATGCGCCGCGCCGTCAAAAACTTACCATTTATGGCCACCGATTTGCCAAACAATTTAACTACCTACAGTGTCCTTCATGCCCGGACGCTGATTTTTACCAAGGAAGGCCTTAAGTGTCTCAACTAACTTTGCTCAAACCATTGATTACCGAAAAGACTATGCGTTTGGCCCAGGCCGGACAATTTACCTTTATCGTGGCCATGGCTAGCGCCAAACCGGCGATTGCCCAGGCTGTCGAAGAGCAGTTTAAAGTCAACGTGATCAAGGTGGCGACCAGCGGCGTCAAAGCCAAAATCAAAAGAACCGGCAAAAGACGCTTGATGGCTAAAACACCGGAGAGAAAGAAAGCCATGGTGACTCTTAAACCCGGCCAAATGATTGAATACTTCAAGTTGCCGGAGAAAAAGGAGAAAAAAAAGAAATGAAACGGTCTAAAGCCACCAATCCTTCCCGCCGCCATCGGCTCGATATTAACTATCGGGAGGTGTTAACCGGAGTTCGTCCCCAAAAGCGCCTCCGGGTCAAGTTCAAAACCCGCGCCGGCCGGAATCACTCGGGCAAAGTCACCATGCGCCATCAGGGCGGCGGCCACAAACAGCTCTACCGGATTGTCGATTTCAAGCGGGATAAGCGGGACATTCCGGCCAAAGTCAGGAGCATTGAATATGATCCCAACCGTTCCAGTTTTATCGCCCTACTTGTCTATATTGACGGGGCTAAGCGCTACATCCTGGCTCCCGAGGGTATGAGTGTTGGCCAAACGGTCATGTCCGGTCCCAAAGCGCCTTTGCGTCCGGGTAACGCCCTGCCTTTAAACCACATTCCCGTGGGGACGCCGGTTCACAACCTGGAAATCACTCCGGGTAAAGGCGGCCAATTGGTCCGCTCGGCCGGAGGCAGCGCCATTTTGCAAAGCAAAGACAAGTTTGCCGTTATCAAACTCGCTTCGGGCGAAGTCCGGCAGCTGCCCCTTGCCTGTTATGCTACAATTGGCACGGTCGGTAACGCCGATCACCAGAACATTGAGTTAGGTAAAGCCGGCCGCAAGCGCCACCTGGGTATTCGCCCCACGGTCCGCGGGACGGCTCAGCACCCCGATTCTCACCCCCACGGCGGCGGCGAAGGCCGCTCCGGCATCGGTCGGCCGTCACCGGTGTCGCCTTGGGGCAAGAAGACCCTGGGGAAAAAGACCCGGAAACTCAAGAAATATTCAAATAAATATATTTATGGCAAGAAGCAGTAAAAAAGGACCATACGTAGACGAGAGACTCTTGGCAAAAATTGCCAAGATGAAAGCGTCCGGCAAAAAGGAGTCAATTAAAACCTGGCTTAGGGCCAGCCAGATTGCTCCCGAGTTTGTCGGGGTTACCTTTCAGGTGCACAACGGCAAAAAATTCATCGACGTCTTTATCAATGAGGCCATGGTCGGCCACCGCCTGGGTGAATTTTCCCCCACCCGGAATTTTCGCGGCCACGGCAAGATGGTTAAAAGAACTGTTTCAAAGACCTAATTATGTTGATAACCGCGCAAGCCAAAAACATCAGAACCAGCCCCAGGAAAATCCGTTTGGTGGCCGACTTGGTCAGGCCTTTAGGGCTGGACCAGGCCCTGCTTACCCTTAAAAATTTAAGAAAACGGGCCGCCTTGTCTTTACTTAAAGTTTTGCGCCAGGCCCAAGCCAATGCCGTCAATAACCTGAATCTTCCCAAAGACAAATTAAAGATTAAAACCATCGAAATTAATACGGGTCCGACGTATAAGCGCGGCCGGGCGGTATCTAAGGGCCGGGGACACTCGATTAAGAAACGCACCAGCCATATAAAGATAGTTTTGGAGGGTAATGGGCCAAAAAGTAAATCCTAAAAGTTTTCGCCTGGGGAGTTTATACTCATGGTCGAGCAATTGGTACGCCAAAAAAGGCGACTACGCCAAGTTTTTAGTCGAAGACACCAAGCTTCGCGGTTGGTTGTTTGAACGCCTTAAATTGGCCGGCATTACCGAGGTGAAAATCGACCGGTCAATCAACACGGTCAAAGTGACCTTGTCGGTGGCTCGCCCGGGCGTAGTCATCGGCCGCGGCGGTTCCGGGCTGGAAGAGTTAAAGAAAGCGATCGTCACCCGCTTAAAATCCCCCAAGCTGGAACTCCAGGTGGTCGAAGTGAAAAATCCGGATTTGTCGGCCCGGTTGATCGGTTTACGTTTAGCCGACCAACTCTTGCGGCGTTACCCTCATCGCCGGGCGATCGCCCAGATTTTGGAAAAAACCATGGCTAGCGGCGCCAAAGGGGTAAAAATCATGCTGGCCGGCCGGATTAACGGCGCGGAAATTTCCCGGAAAGAAAAATACTTCAAGGGTTCGATGCCCTTATCAACTTTAAGATCAGACATCGACTATTTTGAACAGCCGGCGTTTACCAAGATGGGCTATGTCGGCATCAAAATCTGGGTCTATAACGGGGAGAAAGTGTCCCAGTGACACGGTTCCACTGATTATGTTACAACCAAAACGACAAAAATACCGCAAACAATTCCGGGGGACTATGGCCGGCAATGCCAATTCCGGCAACCACTTGGAGTTCGGCGAATTCGGTTTAAAAAGCCTGGGCCGGGGCTGGCTCACCGCCCGGCAGATCGAAGCCGCCCGGAAAACCATCGCCCACGCCACCAAAAGAATCGGCAAAGTTTGGCTCCGGGTCTTTCCCGACAAACCCTACACTAAAAAAGGCGCGGGCGTGCGCATGGGCGGCGGCAAAGGCGAGATCGAAGGCTATGTTTGCGTCATCCGCCCGGGCCGGGTTTTATTTGAGCTGGGCGGCGTCACGCCGGAACTGGCCCGGGAAGCGTTTCGTTTGGCCGGCAGAAAATTGGCCTTAAAAACTAAATTCATTGCCCGTCTATGAAATTAAAAGACATTAAACTATTAAAAACCAAATCCAAAGAAGAGTTGGTAGCTCTGCTTCCTGGTTTAACCAAAGAACTGCGGGAGTTAAAATTAAAACAGACAAACGCGTCAGAAGTAAAATATAAAATAGCCCTGATTAAAACCCTATGCAGCAACTAACCGGAATCGTCGTTAGCAGTAAAACGCCCAAAACCGTCAAGGTCCAGGTGACCCGGCGTTGGACGCACCCGCTGTACCACAAAACCATTACCCGGAGAAAATCTTACCTGGTTCATTGCGAGCTCGAGGTCAAAACCGGCGACAAAGTCATTTTGGCACCGACCCGGCCGATGAGCAAAATGAAAAAGTGGAAGATTCTGAAAAAAATATGATCCAATTAAGATCGATCTTAAATGTTGCCGATAATTCCGGGGCCAAAACGATAAGGGTAATTTTGGTCCACGGTGGCTCCAAGCGCCGCTTTGGCTACGTCGGCGACTTGATCACCGCTTCGGTGTTTTCCTCTAACCCCCACGGCCAGGTGAAAACCGGCGACGTGGTCAAAGCGGTCGTGGTGCGCACCCGCAAAGAAACCCGCCGGCCGGACGGTTCTTATATCCGTTTTGACGACAACGCCGCGGTGATTTTGGAGGTCGTCAAAACCAAAGAACCCAAGGGGACGCGGATTTTCGGACCCGTAGCGAGGGAAGTCAAAGATTTGGGTTATCACAAAATTGCCTCTCTGGCTCCGGAGGTGCTCTAAATGAAACTAAAAATCGGTGATACCGTCAAAGTTACCCTGGGAAAAGACAGGGGCAAAACCGGCAAAATCGAAGCGGTCCGGCCACAAATCAACTCCGTGATTGTGGCAGGCGCCAATATGTATAAAAAACACGTCAAAAAACAGGGCGATAAAGCCGGGCAAATCGTCGATTTAGCCCGGCCCTTAAACGCGGCCAAAGTCGCTTTAATCTGCCCCCATTGCCACCAGCCGACGCGCGTCGGCTACCAGGGCGAAGGCCAAAAGAAAGTCAGAATCTGTAAAAAATGCGCCAAAAAACTATGAACCGTTTAAGAGAAAAATATCTAAAAGAAACCGTGCCTATGTTCAAGAAAGAGTTTAATTTAAAGCACGATTTAGCCGTGCCCCGCTTAATCAAAATCGTCATCAATTTAGGGATTAAAGAGGGTGCCGGGGATAAAGGCGTCGTCCAAAAAGTGGCCGATTGGCTGTCTTTAATCGCCGGCCAAAAAACGATCATTACCCGGGCCAAACGAGCCGAAGCGGCGTTTAAGATCCGCCAAAACGACCCGATCGGGGCGATGGCCACTTTAAGGGCCGAGCGGATGTATCAGTTTTTAGACAAATTAATCGGCATCGTTTTGCCCCGGGTGCGCGATTTCCAGGGAGTTTCCCGAACCGGTTTTGACGGCCGGGGCAACTACACCCTGGGGATAAAAGAGCAGATCGTTTTTCATGAGGTCGACTATGATACAATCGATAGCGTCCGCGGCCTGGAGGTCACCCTTGTCACCAACGCCGGCGATGATAAAAAGGCTTTACGCTTGTTAGAACTTTTAGGAATGCCATGGCAAAAGTAAAATTCTGGGTCAAACAGGACCGACCAGCGAAGTTTTCCAGCCGCCGGCATAACCGCTGCCGTCTCTGCGGCCGGCCCCGGGGGTATATCCGCTGGTTTGGTTTATGCCGTCTGTGTTTTCGTAAATTAGCCACCAAAGGTGAACTGCCCGGAGTCACCAAGGCCAGTTGGTAAAAAATAATATGATGACCGATCCGATCGCCGATTTATTAACCAGAATCAAAAATGCCGCCATGGTCAAGCACGTTAAGCTTAGCTTGCCTTACTCGAAGAGAAAAGAAGAGCTGGTTAAACTGCTGGTTAAAACCGGCCACTTAGGCAGCTACGCCGTCACCGGGGAGAAAACTAAGCGCCGGCTGGCAATTTCCAAGCTGAATTTAGAGAAGGCTTTGCGTTTGAGTAAACCCGGGAGCCGTCTCTACGCCGGCTACAAAGAATTGTTCCGGTATCTTCGCGGCCGGGGCGAAACGATTTTATCGACTTCCAAAGGTTTAATGACCGCCAGAGAGGCTTACAAACAAAAATTGGGCGGGGAGCTTTTATGCAAAGTCGTGTAACCAAGCCGATCATTTTACCCCAAGGCTTTTCGGTGGCCACCAAAGGTAAAATCATCACCGTCAAAAACGATAAGGGCGAATTGAGTTTTACTCTCCCCAAAAGCCACAATCAGGTCGCCGACGCCGGCACGCGGCGCAGCTTGACTGTCAATGCCGTCACCGGCTTGACGACCGGTTTTTCTAAAACCCTGGAAATTCAGGGCACCGGCTATCGGGCGGCCGTCAAGGATAAAGGTTTAGAATTGGCTTTGGGTTTTTCCCACCCGGTCAACTTTACTCCACCCGAGGGAATTACTCTGGTTCTCAAAGACAACCGTTTCATTACCGTTACCGGGGCGGACAAATACCTGGTTGGCCAGACGGCCGCTAACCTGCGTCGCCTGCGGCAACCCGATGCTTATAAAGGCAAAGGCATTCGTTATCAGGGAGAAGTCATCAAATTGAAACCGGGCAAAGCGGCCAAAGCCGCCGAGGCTTAATTGTTTATGTTAAGAACTGAAAGAAAATCAAGAGTCAGAACCCGCTTGCGGGCCCGGTCCGATCGACCGCGCTTGAGCGTATTCCGCTCTTTAAAATTCATCTATGCCCAGATTATTGACGACCAAAAAGGGGTTACTTTAGCCGCCGCTCGGGGTAAAGACCCCAAAGACGTGGGAGAAAAAGTTGCCGCCGCCGCTAAAAAGAAAAAAATTATTAAAGTTGTTTTTGACCGCGGTGCTTATCAATATCACGGCCGGCTGAAAATTCTGGCCGATGCGGCCAGAAGCGGAGGCTTGGAATTCTAATATGTATAATCGTGACGCGCAAGACAAAGAGTTCGACGAACGGGTAATGCAGGTCAGCCGGGTGTCGAAAAAGACCAAAGGCGGTAACCGCATCGGCTTTTCCGTGCTGATGGTGGTGGGCGATAAAAAAAGCCGGGTCGGCGTCGGCCTGGGTAAAGCCCCGGACGTGCTTTCGGCCATCAAAAAAGGCGTGCGTTTAGCCAAAAAACGCCTGGTCACCGTGCCGATGAGAAACACCACCATTCCTCATGACATCAGGGTCAAGTTCGGTGCCGCCGAAATCATGTTAAAACCGGCGCCCCCCGGTAGTGGAGTGATTGCCGGTGGAGCGGTTCGGGCAGTGGTTGAGGCCGCCGGCATCAAAGACATTTCCAGTAAGGTACTGGGCACCCGCAACCAGGCGACCAATGTTTATGCGACGATAAAAGCGTTAAAATTGTTAAAAGGAGTCGTTCATGACACTCGAAAAGCTAGCTAAAACTACCCTTAAACCAAAAAAGCGTTTAGGGAGAGGTTACGGTTCAGGTAAAGGCGGTCATACTTCCGGCCGGGGTCAAAAAGGCCAAAAGACCCGTTCCAAACTACCGCTCTATTTTGAAGGCACGAAAATGAGAAAGAGTATCATTCGCCGTTTGCCGATGCTCCGGGGTAAACTCCGGTTTAAAGCCAAACCGGGCAAGCCGGTGATTTTTAACCTGAAAGATTTTGCCGACTGGCCTAAAGAAACACCGGTAACGGTCGAAAGTTTAGTCAAAGCCGGTTGGGTTGCCCAGGGAGCATCGGTTAAGCTATTAGGCGAGGGCGAACTCAAAGAAAAATTGAAATTTGATCTGCCGATGTCTAAAGCGGCGGCCAAAAAGGCCAATGCCTAATATTTTGACTGCCGTTACTAATGTTTGGAAGGTCAAAGACCTCCGGCGCAAGTTCTTAATTACTTTGGGGATTTTGGCGATTTTTCGGTTCTTGGCCGTGATTCCGGTGCCGGGGATTGACCGGACGGCGCTGTCCCAGCTTTTTTCCGGCAACCAGATTTTGGGTTTGCTCGACATCTTCTCCGGCGGCACCCTGGCCAACTTTTCGATCATGGCTTTGGGCCTGGGTCCCTACATTAACGCTTCGATTGTTCTCCAGCTTTTAACCATGATTTTTCCCAAGCTCGAAGCTTTGTCCAAAGAGGGCGAGTTCGGCCGGGAAAAAATCAACCAGTATACCCGCTTGCTAACCGTACCTTTGTCGGCGGTTCAGGCCATCGGCATGGTGGCTCTGCTTAAAAACCAAAACATCATTAGTTTTGCCGACCCTTTAGCCGTGGTCAATGTGGTCATGACCATGCTGGCCGGCACCATGATTTTAATGTGGCTGGGGGAGCTTTTAACCGAGTACGGCGTCGGCAACGGCATCTCCGTGCTGATTTTTGCCGGCATCGTCGGCCGCTTGCCGGTAGCCCTGCTTCAGACGGAAGCCATCAGGCAAACCTTGACTGTATTTAACTTGGCCATTTTCGTGGCCTTGGCTTTAGCGGTGATTGCCGGCATTGTTTATGTCAATGAAGCCCAGCGGCAAATCACCGTCCGCTATGCCCGCCGGCCCAGTTCCGGCAGCGGCGGCCAAAGCACCCATTTGCCTTTGCGGGTCAATCAGGCCGGAGTGATCCCGATCATTTTTGCCGTGTCTTTGGTGGTCATGCCCTCGATCGTCGGCCGCTATTTATTGCAAGTTAACGTGCCCTACGTTACCGGTTTGGCCAACTTCCTGTCGACCACCTTTGACCCGAACCGCTGGAGTTACCACGTGATCTACTTTTTATTAGTCATGGGCTTTACTTATTTTTACACCGCCGTCACTTTTAACCCGGACAAGATTGCCGACGAAATCAAAAAATACGGCGGTTTTTTGCCCGGCATCCGCCCCGGCAAGCAGACGGCCGATTATTTGAGTTATGTTTTAAACCGGATCACTTTGGCCGGCGGTTTATTTCTGGGGGCAATCGCCGTTTTGCCGTCGTTGGCCACGAATTTGACCGGAATTTCCACCTTGACTTTGGGCGGCACCGGAATTTTAATCGTGGTATCGGTCGTTTTGGAAATTTCTAAAAGTTTAGAATCCCAGCTGATCATGAGAAATTACGATAGTTTCTTATAATATGTTCATTATTTTTTACGGCGCCGAAGGTTCAGGCAAAAGCACCCAAGCTAAGTTATTGGCACAAAAATTAAACCTGCCTTATCTTGGTTCCGGTGATTTGGTGCGCGACTACGCCGCCAAAGATAAAGGCATGATGGGCGATATCTGCCGCGAAGCCCTGCAACTGGGGCATTATGTGGCCGATTCGGAAATGTTTGTTCTCTGGAAAGTCCGCTTAAAAGAGGCAGATGTGGCCGAGGGTTTTGTCATCGACGGCTTTCCCAGGAACCACACCCAGGCGTTGTTTTTAAATGAAAAACTCGATAAATACGGCAAAAAAGTCAACTATGTTTTTTACCTGGAAGTCTCCGAAGCGGAATCAATTAAACGGCTGTTAGACCGGGGCCGGACTAATCCGGACGGTTCACTTCACGACAGCGAAGCCAAAGTCCGTTCTCGCTTAAAACTGTATCAGGAGCAAGAAGCCGACGTCTTAAAGTTTTACCAGGAGGAGGGGTTATTAAAAACCATCAACGGCGAACAGGCGATCGAGCCGATCCATCAGGACATCATCAAAGCCATGGTCTGATTTTGGCCGTCGTCGGCATGGCCGGAGCGGGCAAGTCCGAGGCTTGTACTTATTTAGCCTCCAAAGGTTATCCGGTTCTGCGTTTCGGCGATGAAACCGACCGGGGTTTGCGCCTGCAAGGATTATCCTTGCAGGAGGACAACGAAAGAAAATACCGGGAAAGTTTAAGAAAAGAACTGGGTATGGCCGCCTATGCCATCAAGATCGAGCCGCGAATCAGATCAGCA
>Ga0209211_10005093_pt1 | contig 19897 bp, 13 predicted proteins | sample RifGroA2_FD_183992 | JGI IMG/M metagenome (GOLD analysis project Ga0209211, IMG submission 183992) | Groundwater microbial communities from Rifle, Colorado, USA - Groundwater A2 (SPAdes) (version 2) | ecosystem: Environmental > Aquatic > Deep subsurface > Groundwater | place: Rifle, Colorado...
AACTGCACCTACCACGGCGTGGCACTCAATGTGGCCATGGACCTGGAACCCTTCTCGCGTATCAACCCTTGTGGGTACGCCCGCCTGCAAACCGTGGACCTTTCTACAATCGGGGTCTCTGTTGGCTGGGCTGATGCCGCCGACGTGTTGGGCCACAAGCTCGCAACCTACCTCGCGCCCTAAAGCGCGCCCCGCCCCATGAGCCACAGTCAAGATACGCAATTCCCCGCCGGGCCGCCCCAAGGGGAATTAACCCCCTCGGGGGGCAGCGACCCGCGCAGCGGCGGAGCGTGGGGGTCATCTCCTACCGTGCGCGACGTGCAGTCGCTGGACACCTACAAGGCCACCGACAAGCAAAAAGCCGCGGCCAAGCTGTCGCGCATCCCGGTCAAGGTGGTACAGGGCGAGGTGCTCAAGAAGCCTGACTGGATCCGCGTCAAGGCCGGCAGCCCCAGCACCCGTTTTTACGAAATCAAGGACGTGCTGCGCGCCAACAAGCTGGTGACGGTATGCGAGGAAGCCAGCTGCCCCAACATCGGCGAATGTTTTGGCAAGGGCACGGCCACCTTCATGATCATGGGCGACAAGTGCACCCGCCGCTGCCCGTTTTGCGACGTGGGCCACGGCCGCCCCGACCCGCTGGACGTGAACGAGCCCGACAACCTGGCCAAGACCATTGCCCAGCTCAAGCTGACCTACGTGGTGATCACCAGCGTGGACCGTGATGATTTGCGCGACGGCGGTGCAGGCCACTTTGTGGAATGCATCCGCAAGACGCGCGAGCTGTCACCCAAAACCCAAATCGAAGTGCTGGTGCCCGACTTCCGCGGCCGCGATGACCGCGCGCTGGAAATTCTGAAGGCCGCGCCGCCGGACGTGATGAACCACAACCTGGAAACCATCCCCCGCCTGTACAAGGAAGCGCGCCCGGGATCGGACTACCAGTTCTCGCTGAACCTGCTGAAGAAGTTCAAGGCGCTGTTCCCCGATGTGCCGACCAAGAGCGGCCTGATGGTCGGTCTGGGTGAGACGGACGAAGAGATTCTGGAAACCATGCGCGACATGCGCGCGCACAACATCGAGATGCTGACCATCGGCCAGTACCTTGCACCCAGCACCAGCCACCTGCCCGTGCGTCGTTATGTACACCCCGACACCTTCAAGATGTTCGAGGCCGAAGCCTACAAGATGGGCTTCAAGCATGCCGCCGTCGGCGCGATGGTGCGTAGCTCGTACCACGCCGATGTGCAAGCCGGGCATGCGATGGGCACGGCCTAAGCCACGCTGGGTCGCACCGCCACAATCGCTATCAATTCAGGAGCTGCTTGCGCATACTCCATAAGGGCCAGAGCCCTATTTCGTTCATAAATGGCACTTTCCAACGGCCTCTGGTTCAATCCCCGCTCTCTGGAGCAACAGGCGGACAAAGGCGCCTGGTCCCGCGGGCTGGCGCTGTTTCGCAAAGAGCAGGTGCTGAGCCTGGACATTGACCCGGAGGACGGCCACTGGGTGCTTCTGGGCGAAGTGCAGGGCAGCCTGCCGGAACCCTACGAAGTCTCTGCCGAGCTGGATATTGCCCCGGACGGCAAGCTCGTCTTTTGGGAAAGCGATTGCGAGTGCCCGGTGGGTACCGACTGCAAACACGGTGTGGCGCTGATGCTGCAAGCCGCCTACCAGGGGCTGGGCCTGTTGGGCATTCCGACCCCGTCCGAGACTTCCGGCAAACCCTCGGCACGTGCCAGAGCCAAGGCCCCCACACCCCAGGATGTGGAAGCGCAGCGCGAGGCCGCCATGGCCCGCGTCGCGGATCTCGCCCGCATCGAGGCCGAAAGCCGCTTACTGAATTGGCTGCACGCGATGGACCAGGCCCGGGGAACGGCACCACCTTTGCCCGGCCAAACGGCCATCGGCAAACCGGAGCGTCCGGAGCAGTATGTCTACCTGCTGAGCGTCAGCAATCCCAGCAGCCCCAAGCCGCAACTGCGCCTGACGGTCGTCATCTCCTACCCCAAGGTGTCTGGCGGCTGGGCCCGGCCCAAACAGATCAAAACGGCACCCTATGCCGGCCAGCCCCTGTACGACCATGCCACCCCACAAGACCGTGAGTTGCTGGACCTGATTGCCGCGCTGCCCGGTCTGGGGAAATTGCGCTATTGGGGCCAAAGTTTCAGTGCCGATGCCGTGCTGCAAGGCCAGATGGGGGCGATGGCACTTCAAATCGCAGCCGAAACCGGCCGCCTGTTCCAGACCAACCCGCGCGGCGATGTGTGCGAGCCGGTGCAATGGGGCCCTGCACAAACGCTGCAATGGGCCTGGCACGAAGTTCCCGCCGTGAACAGCAGCGAGCCCAGCTGGGTTTTGCGCGCCCACCTGACCGACCCAAAAGCCACGCTGTGCCCCGGCAACCCGCCGCTGTATTTCAACGCACGGGCAAGCGTGTGCGGCGCGGTGGTGGCCGACGGTCTGCATGCCGCGCAGTTGGACGTGCTGCTCAAGGCACCGCCCCTGAAGGCCGCCGCCCTGCAAAAGTTCCAGCCCGAGCTGATGCAGCGCCTGGGCAACATCCCGCTGCCGCCGGTGCTGCAAAAGCTGGAGTCTGTACAAGGCATCGCCCCCAAAGCCTGCCTGCACCTGCGCCCCAACACGCCCCAGGATGTGCCCACCCGTGGCCTGATCGAAGCGCAACTGCGCTTTGACTACGCCGGCCACCGCGGCTGGTGGGCCGGGCAGGGCAATGCGGTGCAGGTGGAGGGTGCACAAGGGCCCGTGCTGCTGCACCGCGATTCGGACGCCGAGTTTGACTACATCGGCCAGCTCATGGCCTTGCGGCTCAAGGGCACCGAGGGCGGCATCTTTGTCATCCCCGGCAGCTACGCGCAGAACGACTGGCTGGAGTGGTCACAAACCGACTACGCCCCGCTGCGTGCGTTGGGCTTTGAGGTCACGCTGGACACGCAACTGCAAGGCTGGGTCAGCCAGGCCGACGCCTTGCCTGTGGACCTGCAGGCGCAGGGTGATGCGGAGGCCACTTCCCCCTGGTTTGACCTGTCACTGGGCATGGAGATTGACGGCCAGCGCCACAACATATTGCCCTTTCTCCCGGATCTGATTGCTGCGGCCAGCCACAGCGCGCCCGACCCCGAAACCGGCCTGCCCACGCTCCCGCCCTTTGTGTTTTTGCGCAAGCCCGATGGCAGCGGCTTTATCCGCCTGCCGACAGACACGCTCAAACCCTGGATGGCCGCGCTGCTGGAACTGGTGGGGGATCGCCAGACCGACTTTGCCGCCGACAGCCTGCGACTCTCGCGCCTGGACGCGATGCGCGCCACTGCGTCGCTGGGCGAAGGCGCGGTGTGGGAGGGCGCACAACAACTGCGCGCCATGGTGCAACAGCTCTCGGGCCGCGCCGAGCTGCCGGTGGTGGCCGTGCCCGCCAGCGTGCAAGCCCAGCTGCGCCCCTACCAGCAGCAGGGCCTGAACTGGTTGCAGTTCTTGCGCGAACACAGCCTGGGCGGCATCCTGGCCGACGACATGGGCCTGGGCAAAACCCTGCAAACCCTGGCCCACATCCAGGTGGAAAAAGACGCCGGCCGCCTGACCCACCCGGCGCTGATCATTGCGCCCGTCAGCCTCATGGGCAACTGGCGCAACGAGGCTGCGCGCTTTTGCCCGGCGCTGCGCACGCTGGTGTTGCACGGCAAAGACCGGCACGACGTGGCCCACACCATGGCCGAACACGACCTGGTGATCGCGCCCTACTCCCTCTTGCAGCGCGACAAGGAACGCTGGCTGGAAGCGCAGTGGCACCTCGTGGTGCTGGACGAAGCGCAAAACATCAAAAACGCCAGCACCCACGCCGCGCAGGTGGTGGGCAAGTTGCAGACGCGACACCGCCTGTGTCTGTCGGGCACGCCCATGGAAAACCACCTTGGCGAAATCTGGAGCCTGTTCCACTTTGTAATGCCCGGTTTCCTGGGCAGCCAGAAGCGCTTTGCCGAGCTGTTCCGAACGCCCATCGAAAAGCAGGGCGACACCGAGCGCCTGCACCAGTTGCGCGCCCGCATCACGCCCTTCATGCTGCGCCGGACCAAGGCATTGGTGGCCACCGAGCTGCCGCCCAAAGTCGAGACGATCCAGCGCGTGGAACTGAGCGGAAAACAGGCCGACCTGTACGAAACCATTCGCTTAGGGATGGAAAAAACCGTGCGCGAGGCGCTCAACGCCAAAGGCCTGGCCCAATCGCAAATCACCATCCTGGACGCGCTCTTGAAGCTGCGCCAGGTCTGCTGCGACCCCAAGCTGCTCAAACTGCCCGCTGCGCAAAAGGTCAAAACCTCCGCCAAGCTGGAGCAGCTGATGGAGCTGCTGCCCGAGATGGTGGCTGAGGGGCGGCGCATTCTGCTGTTCTCGCAGTTCACCAGCATGCTCACGCTGATCGAGGCCGAGTTGAAAAAACACGGCCTGGCCTGGACCAAACTCACCGGCCAGACGCAAAACCGCGAGGCCGCCATTGAACAGTTCACCAGCGGCCAGGTGCCCATCTTCCTGATCAGCCTCAAAGCCGGTGGCGTGGGCCTGAACCTGCCCCAGGCTGACACCGTCATCCACTACGACCCCTGGTGGAACCCCGCCGCAGAAAACCAGGCCACCGACCGCGCCCACCGTATCGGCCAGCAGCACACGGTGTTTGTCTACAAGCTGGTCGCCCAGGGCACGATAGAAGAACGCATCTTGGCCCTGCAAGAGCGCAAAGCCGCGCTGGCCGACAGCATGTACAGCGGTGCCGCCGGGCGCAAGCAACCACTGTTTACGGAGGGGGATCTGGCGGAATTGCTCAAACCGCTGTCGGCATAGGGTCTGCCCGCCCAGCAAACGCTCACCTGGACAAGCCCTGAGGGCTGGTCGCAAACCTTTGGCAGCCTGCACTTTTTGCAAAGTGGTCAGGTCACCGTGCCGGCAGCGCAAGGTGTGGCCGTAGCCCCCTCTGCCCTCGTCGAGTTCAAGGCTCGCACTTACCTGGTGTCCGAACGTTTTGACCGCGTGGGGAGCGCCACGTGGTGTCCGCCTCCGCAGTGCATGGCGGCGAACTGGATGCCCGGCCTGTGCAACCCCAAGCCCAACCGGCCGGGTACGCGGCGCGGCGCAGCGCCAGCGCCGAGAATGCGCGCTTGCTCCGACGACATCTCCCCCCTGAAGCGCCAGCACGTGTGGAAGATGTTGCTCAAGCGCTCCTGATTTAGGAGCTTCTTGCGCAATATCCACGGGGGCTAGAGGCCTATTTCGCTCTTATTTCGGCTTCGCAAAACCGCTTTCAGCCCACGCCACTGCACTGCTGCGGTTGAGCTTGAACGAGGGCGCCACGCGTACCTCGGCCAGCAAGTCGTCACCCTCGTCTTTCGCTCGCAGCATGGCAGACGGGTTGTCCTCGTCCGGCGTGATGTCCAGGCACACCGTCACGCGGGCTGCGCCCACGGCTACCTCGATACTTTGATGCAGACTGGCATGTAACTGCTGTTCGCTGCGGCGCACAAACTCCCGGGCGGTTTTCACCAGCGTCAAAAAGGCGCTCTGGTCCAGCGGCTTGGGGTTCTTTTTGTCGCGCCCCATGGTCCAGGGGCCCACCAGCGCGGGCTCGGCGGCGCCATCGGCCGTCATGGCCACCGCCCAGCCGTCGTCGTCTTCGTTCTTCACCACGCGGGCCGTCCAGCCGTCGCTGCTCCACAGGCGCGGCTCCTGGGTTTTCATGTCGGATTCGTTCAAGTTCATGGTGTGGAGTATGCAGTGATACGGACTTGCGCTCTGCGCAGTTGGCCCACGATGGTGCACCGCCGCCATGCGCCATTTTGGACATGCGCACGACAAACGTGCGATGTCGGATTTGGACAAATGCCCGTCTTTCAAGCGCAAGGTTTTATTGACCTGAAGCAAAACAATAGCGCCAAGACAGTTTCCCTGGACCCCCACACACTCCATGCGCGGCCAACACTACTCCCTCTGGAGCCTGCTCAAGCACGGTTTCAAAAACCACACCACCTGGGAACCCGCTTGGGAACGGGTGGCCCTGAAGCCGTCGTATGACGTGGTCATCGTGGGCGGCGGCGGGCACGGCCTGGCCACGGCTTATTACCTGGCCAAAAACCACCCCGGCATCGGCAAGATCGCCGTGCTGGAAAAAGGCTACCTGGGCGGCGGCAACACGGCGCGCAACACCACCATCGTGCGCTCCAACTACCTGTGGGATGACGCCGCTGCGATCTATGAACACTCCCTGAAGCTGTGGGAAGGGCTGACCGAAGACCTAAACTTCAACGTGATGTTCAGCCAGCGCGGTGTGTTCAACCTGGGCCATACCCTGCAAGACATGCGCGACATCGAACGCCGCGTGAATGCCAACGCCCTGCAAGGCATTGACGCCCATGTGCTCAATGCCAAAGAAGTGCAAGAGAAAATTCCCCAGCTCGACTGCAGCGCCAGCCGCCGCTACCCCGTGCTGGGTGCCAGCTGGCAGCCCCGCGCCGGCGTAGCCCACCACGATGCCGTGGCCCGCGGCTTTGCCCGCGCCGCCAGCCGCCTGGGTGTGGACCTGATCGAAGGCTGCGAGGTCAGCGGCATGGACATCGAGGCCGGCCAAATCCGCGGCCTGCAAACCAACCTGGGTTATGTGAAAGCCGGGCGCGTGGGCTGCGTGGCTGCGGGCCACTCCTCGGTGCTGGCCAAAATGGCCGGGCTGCGCATGCCGCTGGAGAGCCACCCGCTGCAGGCCTTTGTGTCCGAGTCCATGCAGCGCGTGATCGACACCGTCATCATGTCCAACGCCGTACACGGCTACCTGAGCCAGTCCGACAAGGGTGAACTGGTCATCGGCGCCGGCATCGACAGCTACCTGGGCTACGGCCAGCGCGGCAGCCCGCACGTCATCGAACACACCGCCGCGGCCATCATTGAAATGTTCCCGCAGTTCTCCCGCGTGCGCATGAACCGCCAGTGGGGCGGCATTGTGGACGTCACACCCGACGCCTGCCCGATCATTTCCACCACCGCAGTGCAGGGCCTGTTCTTCAACTGCGGCTGGGGTACCGGCGGCTTCAAGGCCACACCCGGCTCCGGCCATGTATTCGCCGACATGCTGGCGCAAGGCGAGGCCAATGCGCTCTCCAAGGCCTTCGCGGTGGACCGCTTCCACACCGGCCACCTCATTGACGAACACGGCGCAGCCGGTGTTGCCCACTAATCCTCAGGACCACCATGTTTCTAATGCATTGCCCCCACTGCGGCGAATTGCGGGACGAAGAAGAGTTCAGCTACGCCGGTGAAGCCTACATTCCCCGCCCCGCCCAGCCCGAAACGGTGGACGACGCCACCTGGGGCGACTACGTGTTCTTCCGCAAAAACCCCAAAGGCTGGTTCTGGGAACAGTGGCAGCACACCGCCGCCTGCCGCAAGGTGCTGGCCGTGAAGCGCAACACCGCCACCTATGAAATTGCCGGCACCTGGACCCTGGCCGACGCCAAGCCCCTGTACCTGGCCGACCTGGACCGCGAGGTGAAAGCATGAGCGGCACCCGCGTCTCCCTGGCTGGCACGCGCATCGACACCGCGCAGACCATCCGTTTCAGCTTCAACGGCCGCGACTACACCGGCCACCCCGGCGATACGCTGGCCTCTGCCCTGCTCGCCAACGGCGTGCGCCGCATGGCACGCAGCTTCAAGTACGGCCGGCCCCGCGGCATCATCGGTGCCGGCGCAGAAGAACCCAATGCCCTGGTGCAACTGGGCACCGGCGCACTCACCGTGCCCAACATCAAAGCCACCCAGGCCGAGCTGTACGACGGTCTGGTGGCCAACCCCACGTCAGGCTGGCCCTCGCTGGACTTCGACCTGAAATCCGTCCTAGGCCGGGGCTCACGTTTTATGCCCGCCGGCTTTTACAGCAAGACCTTCAAGTGGCCGCGCAAGCTCTGGCCGCTGTATGAAACCGTGATCCGCAAGTTCGCCGGTTTTGGCAGCGCCCCGACCGAGGCCGACCCCGAGCGTTACGACCACCTGCACCACCACGTGGATGTGCTGGTCGTGGGCGGCGGTGCCTGCGGCCTGCTGGCCGCCTTGCAAGCCGGCCAGGCCGGACTCAAGACCCTGCTGCTGGATGAGCAAAATGAGCTCGGCGGCTGGTTGCTATCCGACACCACGGCGCAAATTGACGGGCGCAATAGTGAGGCCTACATCCGTGCGGTCCGCGCAGCACTGCAAGACCTGCCGCACGTGACGGTGTTGACCCGCACCACCGCCTTCGGCATGTACGAGCAAAACCTGGTGCAGGCCGTGGAACTGGTGCAGGACCACCTCGCCCCCACGCAGCGCAATGCAGACATGCCCCGCCACCGGCTGCACAAGATCCGCGCCCACCACGTGGTGCTGGCCACCGGTGCCATCGAGCGCCCCTTGGTGTTCGGCAACAACGACCTGCCCGGCGTAATGACGGTGTCCGCCGGTCAAACTTTTCTACAACGCTATGGCGTATTGGTGGGCAAAGCCATCGTGCTGTGCGGCACCAGCGACCTGGTGCACGACGCCGCCGAACTGCTGGCCAGCGCGGGTGCCAAGGTGACGGTGGCCGATGTACGCCACGGCGCCAAAGCCCGCAGCAACCGCTACACCGTGATGGCCGGCTACGGCATTGCCGAGGCCCATGGCCGCGGCGAGGTCAGCAGCGTGCGCCTGGTGCCCCTGCATGCCGAGCGCGACGAAGCGGCTGGTCCCGGCACCACGCTGGCCTGCGACGCCGTGCTCAGCTCCGGCGGTCTTTCGCCCACGGTGCACCTGTTCTGCCACGACGGTGGCCGCCCCGTGTGGGACGAATCCGTAGCCGCCTTCGTGGTGCCGCGCACGGGCCGCAAGGGCGTGGCCTGCGTGGGTGCCGTGACTGGCACGTTCGAGCTGGCGGATGCCCTGGCCCAAACCACCCAGGCCATGCAAAGCGTGCTGACCTCCCTTGGCAAATCTGCCACGCTGGTCGTACCCGCCTGCCCCAGCCCCCAGCGGATGGCGGCCCGCCCCATGTTCCGTCTGCCCGATGGCAAAGCGGAAGGCGCGGGGGCCAAGGCCTTTGTGGACTACCAGAACGACGTCAGCGCGGCCGACATTGAGCTGGCCGTGCGCGAGAACTACCACTCCATCGAGCACGTCAAACGTTACACCGCGCTGGGCTTTGGTACTGACCAGGGCAAGCTCTCCAACGTCAACGGCTTTGTCATCACGGCACGCGCCCTGAAGCGTCCTGTGTCCGAGGTCGGCACCACCACCTACCGCCCCGCCTACACACCCGTGAGCCTGGGCGCTCTTGCGGGCACCATGCGCGAGGAGTGTTTTGACCCCAGCCGCTACACCGCCATCCACGCATCGCATATGGCGCGCCAGGCGGCCCTGGAGCCCGTGGGCCAATGGCTGCGCCCCTGGTACTTCCCCAAACCGGGCGAAGACATGCACGCAGCCGTCAACCGCGAATGCCTGGCCGCCCGCAACGGGGTGGCCGTGATGGACGCGTCCACCCTGGGCAAGATCCAGATCGACGGCCCCGATGCACGCGAATTCCTGAACCGCATCTATTCCAATGCCTGGAGCCAACTGGCCGTGGGCAAGTGCCGCTACGGCCTGATGTTGGATGAAAACGGCATGGTGATGGATGACGGCGTGACCGCCTGCATTGAGCCCGACCAGTTCTACATGACCACCACCACCGGTGGTGCCGCCCGCGTGCTGAACTGGCTGGAGCGCTGGCACCAGACCGAATGGCCAGAGCTCAAGGTGTGGATGACCTCGGTCACCGACCACTGGTCCACCGTGGCCCTCGTCGGCCCCAAGGCCCGCGCCGTGCTGGCCAAGCTGTGCCCCGACATCGATCTGTCACCGGAGAACTTCAAGTTCATGGACTGGCGCGCTGGCACGGTCTGTGGTCTGCCGGCCCGCGTGTTCCGCATCAGCTTCTCGGGCGAGCTGTCGTACGAGCTGAACGTCGAATCTGGCTACGGCCAGGCCCTGTGGGAGGCCGTGATGGAAGCCGGTGCCGAGTTCGACATCACCCCCTACGGCACCGAGACCATGCACGTATTGCGGGCCGAGAAGGGTTTCATCATCGTTGGCCAGGACACCGATGGCTCCATGAGCCCGCTGGACCTGGACATGGCCTGGGCCGTGGGTATGAAGAAGCCCTTCAGCTTCCTGGGCAAGCGCTCACTGGCCCGCAGCGACACGGCCCGCGCCGGGCGCAAGCAACTGGTCGGCCTGCTGCCCGAAGACCCGCACGCCGTTCTCATCGAGGGCGCACAAATCATGCAAAGCGCTGTGGCGCAGCCCGATGGCAACAACCGGATGCTGGGCCATGTGACCTCCAGCTACTACAGCGCCTTCCTCGGTCGCTCCATTGCCATGGCGGTGGTAGCCGGTGGGCTGGAGCGCAAAGACCAGACCCTGCACGTGCATGCCCACGGCAAGGTCACGCCGGTCAAGGTGTCGGGCAGCGTCTTTGTGGATGTGAAAGGTGATCGCCAAAATGTCTAAGCCCACCCTGCAATCCCCCCTGCACGCCTTCGGGCTTGATGCGCAGGCCGTAGCCCCTTCAGCCTTGAACCGCGTGGTCTTCAGCGAGCTGCCCCACCTGGGCTACATCGTGCTGCGTGGCAAAACCGACGACAGCGCCTTCATGCAGGGCGTGGCTTCCGTACTCGGGCAGAACGTTCCGGTGCAGCCGCGCCAGGTGCTGCAGACCGCCGAGGGTGCGGTGCTGTGGCTCTCGCCCGACGAATGGCTGTTGGTTTGCCCCCGCAGCCGACGCGATGCCGTGTTGGCTGCGCTGACGGCAGCGCTGAAAGGCCTGTTCGCCCAGGTCGTAGATAACAGCGGTGGCTTCACCACCCTGCGCCTGGCAGGCCGCGAGCACCTGGCCTTGCTGCGCCAGCTCGGCCCGTACGACTTTGAAAGCCAGGCCATCGGCACGCTGGCCAGCACCGTGATGTCCAAGACCTCGGTCACCGTGGTGCGCACCGATGCCGTCGGGGTGCTGCTGGTGTTCCGTCGCAGCTTTGCGGACTACCTGTGGCGCTTGATTGAGCGCACGGCCAAGCCCTACCACCCCTGCATCGCCGCGCCGACCGCGGTGGCCGACCCGGTGTTCACCCCCCTGCTTACCGCCTAAGAACGAGACAACCCCATGAACCACTTTTTTTCCACTGGCGTGGCAGAGGCAGACCCTGCCGTCGCCGTCGCCATGGACCATGAACTGCAACGCCAGCGCGACCAGATCGAACTCATCGCCTCCGAGAACATCGTGTCCCAGGCTGTGTTGGAAGCCCAAGGCTCGGTACTGACCAACAAATACGCCGAGGGCTACCCTGGCAAGCGCTACTACGGTGGCTGCGAGCATGTCGATGTGGTGGAGGCGCTGGCCATTGAACGCCTGTGCAAGCTGTTCGGTTCGGAGTTCGCGAATGTGCAACCCCACTCCGGCGCACAAGCCAACACTGCGGTGATGCTGGCGCTGGTGCAGCCCGGCGACACCGTGCTGGGCATGGCCCTGTCCGCCGGCGGCCACCTGACCCACGGTGCCAAGCCGGCACTTTCCGGCAAATGGTTCAAGGCCGTGCAGTACGGCGTGCGCCGCGAAGACTCGCTGATCGACTACGACGAAGTCGAAGCGCTGGCCGTCGAACACCAACCCAAACTCATCATCGCCGGCTTCTCGGCCTACCCCCGCACCATCGACTGGGCGCGCTTCCGCACGATTGCGGACAAGGTGGGCGCGCTGCTGATGGTCGACATGGCCCACGTGGCCGGTCTGGTCGCCACCGGCGTTTACCCCAGCCCGGTGTCGCACGCCCATGTCACCACCTCCACCACCCACAAAACCCTACGCGGCCCGCGCGGTGGCGTGATCCTGACCAACGACGCCGAGATCGCCAAGAAGATCAACTCCGCGGTGTTTCCTGGCGCGCAGGGCGGCCCGCTGATGCACGTCATTGCCGCCAAGGCCGTGGCATTTGGCGAAGCCTTGCAACCGTCCTTCAAGGCCTACACCGAGCAGGTGGTGGCCAACGCCAAGGCGCTGGGCGCGGTACTCAAGGCCGGCGGCCTGGACTTGGTGACGGGCGGTACCGACAACCACTTGCTACTGGTTGACCTGCGCCCGTTGGGCCTCAAAGGCAACACCACCGAAGTGGCGCTGGAACGCGCTGGCATCACCTGCAACAAAAACGGCATTCCGTTCGACGACGAGAAGCCGACCATCACTTCGGGCATCCGCGTAGGCACCGCTGCCGGCACCACACGTGGTTTCGGCGTGGCCGAGTTTGAAGAAGTCGGCCGTCTGATGTTGGAAGTCTTCAACAGTCTGAAGACCAATCCCGCCGGCGACCCGGCTGTGGAGGCCTCGGTCTATGCCCGCGTCAAAGCACTGACTGCCCGTTTTCCTCTGTACGCATAAAGGACACGCACCATGAGCACACTTCACCAGGACTCCATCGTCATCGACGGCCTCATCATCGCCAACCTGAACCGCAGTGTCTTTGAGGACATGAAGAAGGGTGGCTTGGCTGCCGCCAACTGCACCGTCTCTGTGTGGGACGACTTCCCGAAGACGGTGGACAACATCGCCCAACTGAAACAGCTGATCCGCGACAACAGCGACCTCGTGACCCTGGCGCGCAACACGGCGGACATCGTCCAAGCGAAGGCCGATGGCAAGACCGGTATCGTCTTGGGCTTCCAGAACGCGCATGCCTTTGAGGACAACCTAGGCTACATCGAGGCCTTCCACGACATGGGTGTGCGCGTGGTCCAGCTTTGCTACAACACGCAGAACCTCGTAGGCACCGGCTGCTACGAGCGCGATGGCGGGCTGTCCGGCTTTGGTCGCGAGGTCATTGCAGAAATGAACCGCGTGGGCATCATGGTCGACCTGTCGCACGTGGGCAGCAAAACCTCGGAAGAAGCGATTCTGGCCTCCACCAAGCCCGTGGCCTACACCCACTGCCTGCCCCTGGGCCTGAAGGACCACCCGCGCAACAAGAGCGATGCCGAGCTGAAGTTCATCGCCGACCATGGCGGCTTCATCGGCGTGACCATGTTCTCGCCCTTCCTCAAGCGCGGCAATGCGTCGACCGTGCACGACTACGTCGAAGCGATTGACTACGTCATCAACATCGTGGGCGAAGACTGTGTGGGCCTGGGCTCTGACTTCACCCAGGGCCACGGCCATGAGTTCTTCGACATGCTCACGCACGACAAAGGCCGCTGGCGCCGCCTGACCAACTTCGGTGAGGTGATCAACCCCGAAGGCATTCGCACCATTGGCGACTTCCCCAACCTGACCACCACGATGCAGCAATCCGGCTGGTCCGAGGCCCGTATCACCAAGGTGCTGGGTGCCAACTGGATGAAGTTCTTCGACCAGGTCTGGGGCACCTAAACCCGGCAAGCCTCCCGGCCACCCCCTCTCTCTTCACGCCTCCGTTCTTTCCATCCACCCCTACCAGGAGTTAGCTGTTATGACCGTTTCGATCTCTCCCCGCAAACGACGTGCATTCCTCACCCAGACCCTGGGCCTGTCCGCCCTGGTCATGTCGGGAGGCGCGGCCCTCGCGCAGGCCAAACCCACCCTGAAGATCGGCTTTGTGGATGGCTGGTCCGACAGCGTGGCCACGACCCACCTGGCAGCGGCCATCATGCGCAGCAAGCTCAATGTGAATGTGGAGCTGGTGCCTCTGGCGGCCGGCATCATGTGGCAGGGCGTGGCCCGTGGCGATATCGACATGACGCTGTCCGCGTGGTTGCCCGTCACCCACGAGGCCTACCTGACCAGCTTCAAAGACAAGGTGCAGATCGTCGGCGCCAATTACCCCGGTGCCAAGATCGGTCTCATCGTTCCCGACTACGTCAAGGCCACCAGCCTGGCCGACCTCAACACCTTCCGCGCCGACTTTGACAACCGCATCGTCGGCATCGACGCCGGCGCCGGTGTGATGAAGAAAACCGAAGAAGCCATCAAGGCCTATGGCCTGGAGATGCGCCTGCAGCCCAGCTCCGGCCCCGCCATGGCCGCCGAACTGGACCGCTCTTACCGCGCCAAGAAGTCCATTGCCGTGACCGGCTGGATCCCGCACTGGATGTTTGCCAAGTACAAGCTGCGTTTCCTGGCCGACCCCAAGACCATTTACGGCGCCGAAGAACATGTGGACAGCGTCATCAACCCCGGCCTGAACACCAAGGCACCGGCGGTGGTGGCCTTCCTGAAAAAGTTCTCCTGGAAGCCCGAAGAAATCGGCGCCGTGATGCTGGCCGTCGAAGGCGGCGCCAAGCCAGCAGAAGCCGCTGAAAAGTGGATGAACGACAACGCAGCCCGCGTCGCAGGCTGGCTGTAAACGACACGCGATTGAGGTAGACCCATGCACCCCCAACTCCCCATTGAAGTCCACGAAGACACCGGCGTCTGGACCACCGACGGCTTGCCGATGATTTATGTGCCCCGGCACTTTTTCGTTAACAACCATGTGGAAACCGAAGCCGTGGTGGGTCGGGAGGTGTATGCGCCTGCGCTGTACAAAGCCGGGTACCGCTCGGCCTACTTCTGGTGCCAGAAGGAAGCCGCCACCCATGGCCTCTCGGGTATGGCGGTGTATGAGCATTACCTCAAGCGCTTGTCCCAGCGCGGCTGGGGCCTGTTCTCGTTCACCTCGGCAGACGCCAGCACCGGCCACGCCACGGTGAAGCTGGAGCACTCGGTGTTTGTGCTGGCCCAAGGCATTGCCGGTGTGCCAGTCAACCACAGCAAGGTCTGCTACCTGTTTGCCGGCTGGTTCTCGGGTGCCATGGACTGGGTGCTGGAAACCAGCGGCTCCAGCATCCGCACCACCAGCGAAGAAACCCAGTGTGCCGCTGAATCTCACGCACATGGCCATGCGCACTGCGTGTTCACTGTCCGCCCCCTGTAAACCCACCTAGCCAAGCACCCCGCCATGCGTTACCCGCACTTGTTTGAGCCCATCCGTCTGAACCAGGTTCTGGTGCGCAACCGCATCGTCAGCACCGCGCACGCCGAGGTGTATGCCGAGGGCGGCCATGCCTCCGAGCGCTACATCCGGTATTACGAAGAAAAGGCCAAAGGCGGCGTGGGTTTGGCCATCTGCGGTGGCTCCAGCCCCGTGTCACGCGACAGTCCCTGGTCCTGGTGGAGTTCCATCAACCTGGCCAACAGCTCGGTGGTGGACTCCCTGGCCAAGCTGGCGGAAACCATGCACAAACATGGCGCCAAGATCATGATCCAGGCCACCCACATGGGCCGGCGCAACGCCTGGCATGGCTTTGATTGGCCGCACCTGGTCAGCCCCTCGGGCATCCGCGAGCCGGTACACCGCGGCAATGCCAAGACCATCGAAATTGAAGAGATTCGCCGCATCGTGGCCGACTATGGCCGCGCTGCCAAACGCGTCAAAGACGCCGGCCTGGACGGCATTGAGATCTCGGCCGCCCACCAGCAGCTCATAGACCAGTTCTGGAGCCCTCGCGTCAACCACCGCACCGACGAATACGGTGGCAGCCTGGAAAACCGCATGCGCTTCGGTTTGGAGGTGTTGCAGTCCATACGCGAACAGGTGGGAGCCGACTTCTGCGTGGGCATGCGTATGTGTGGCGACGAATTCCATGAAGACGGCATCAGCCACGACATGGCCAAGGACATTGCCCAGGGCATGAGCGAGTCCGGCCTGATCGACTTCTTGAGCGTGGTCGGCTCCGGTGCCGACACCCACAACACCCTGGCCAACTGCATGCCACCCATGGCGCTGCCACCTGAGCCTTTTGTGCACCTGGCCGCTGGCATCAAGTCGGTGTCCAAGGTGCCGGTCATGCATGCGCAGAGCATCCGCGACGCCTCGCAGGCCGAGCGCATCCTGGCCACCGGCATGGTGGACATGGTGGGCATGACCCGCGCGCAAATTGCCGACCCGCACATGGTCATCAAGATCCGCGATGGCAAAGAAGACCAGATCAAGCAATGCGTCGGTGCGAACTACTGCATCGACCGCCAGTACAACGGCCTGGACGTGCTGTGCGTGCAAAACGCCGCCACCAGCCGCGAGCAAACCATGCCCCACGTGATCGCCAAGACCACCGGCCCACGCCGCAAGGTGGTGGTGGTGGGCGCCGGCCCGGCCGGGCTCGAAGCCGCCCGTGTGGCCCGCGAGCGCGGCCACGACGTGGTGCTGTTCGAGAAAAACACGCTGGTGGGCGGGCAGGTGAACCTGGCCGCCAAGCCCCCCAAGCGCGAACAGATGGCCGGCATCATCCGCTGGTTTGACATGGAAACCGTGCGCTTAGGGGTAGACCGCCGCCTGGGTGTGGCGGCCACGGCCGAGATGATTCAGGCCGAAGCCCCCGACATCGTGGTGCTGGCCACCGGCGGCGTGCCCCACACGGGGCAGACGCCGGCCTGGGGCGCGGCCGAAGGCCTGTGCGTGAGCGGCTGGGACATCCTGAGTGGTGCCGTGCAACCCGGCGAGAACGTGCTGGTGTACGACAGCATCAGCACCCACGCCGGCACCGGGGTGGCCGACTTCATTGCCGCACGCGGCAAGCAGGTGGAGATCGTCACCCCCGATGTGAAAGTGGCCGACGACACCGGCGGCACCACCTTCCCCATCTTCTACCGCCAGCTCTATGCCAACGGCGTCATCCAAACGCCCAACCACTGGCTGGAAAAGGTGTACCGCGAAGGCGACAAGCTGATTGCGGTGCTGAAGAACGAGTACACCGAAGTGCTGGAAGAGCGCGCGGTGGACCAGGTGGTGGTGGAAAACGGCATCCTGCCGAACGACGGCCTGTACTGGCAGCTCAAACCCCTGTCGCTCAACAAAGGGCAGACCGACCTGGACGCGCTGTTCGACGCGCTGCCCCAACCGGCACTGAGCCAAACCACCGGCAACGGCCAGTTTTTGCTCTACCGCGTAGGCGACTGCATTTCCATGCACAACATCCACGCCGCCATTTACGACGCGCTGCGTCTGTGCAAGGACTTCTGAGATGCTGCCCCAGCTCGTCAGCACGGTTTTCTGGCTTGCAGTCCTGGCGCTAGGCTGGGGCCTGGCGCGCCGTGCGCTTATATGGAAAAAAGGCCGCCAGAGCACAGTGGATATGCGCGGACTGCTATCAATTCCGAAGCGTTATTTTGTCGATCTGCACGACGTGGTGGCGCGTGAGCCCTTTGTGGCACGGGCCCATGTGGGGGTGGCTGGGGGTGCCATCCTCGCGCTGGCCCTCATCGCTTTGAACTACGGCCTGGGCCTGTACCTGCGCGTGCTCGATGGTGCCCTGCTCTTCGCCGGGCTGCTGATGACTGGCGGTGCCTGCGCCATGGCCTGGCGCCGCCGCGCGGCACCGGTCCGCCTCTCGCGCGGCCCTTGGAGCCGCCTGCCCTTCAGCCTGCTGCTGTTTGCGGTGGCCGTCAGCCTTACCTCGGCAGTGGCCCTCACCGGCACGGCGCTCGCCCCGTGGCTGGCTGGCCTCATCTGCCTGGCCTTTGCCGCAGGCGCTGCTGAGCTGGCGCTGGGCATCGGCCTGGGCGGCCCCATGAAACACGCGGTGGCCGGTTTGCTGCACCTGGGTTTGCACCCTCGGCCCGAACGCTTTGGGACACAGGCTGAAAAGCGCTTTGCCACCGCCCTGCGCCCGCTCACCCTGACGGCCGATGACATGGGTGTGGGCAAGCCCGCCGACTTTGCCTGGAACAAGCTGCTGTCGTTTGATGCCTGTGTGCAGTGCGGCAAGTGCGAGGCCGCCTGCCCGGCATTCGCCGCGGGCCAGCCCCTCAACCCCAAAAAGCTGATCCAGGACCTGGTGGTGGGCATGAGTGGCAGCACCGACGCCGCCTATGCCGGCAGCCCCTACCCCGGTCAACCCGTCGGTCAACACAGCGGCGCACCCCAGCTGCCCATCGTGGGCGGCCTGATCAGCAGCGACACCCTGTGGTCTTGCACCACCTGCCGCGCCTGTGTGCAGGAATGCCCGATGCTGATTGAGCATGTGGACAGCATCGTCGACATGCGCCGCCACATGACCTTGGTGGGCGGTGTGGTGCCCAACAAGGGCAACGAAGCGTTGGACAACCTGCGCGACACCGACACCGTGGGCGGCTTTCCCCTGAGCGCCCGCCACCACTGGGCGGCAGACCTGAACGTGCCGGTGTTGGCCGCTGGTGAATCCACCGACTGGCTGGTGCTGGTGGGCGAAGGCGGCTTTGACATGCGCTACCAGCGCACCCTGCGCGCCTTCATCAAGACGCTGCAAAAGGCTGGCCTGAAGATCGCCCTGCTGGGTGCCGCAGAAACCGACGGGGGCGACCTGGCCCGCCGCCTGGGCGACGAGGCCGGCTTCCAACGCCTGGCCCGGCAGCTCATGGCCACGCTGCAGGCGCGTAGCTTCCAAGGCATCGTGACTGCAGACCCGCATCTGTTCCACCTGCTCAAGAACGAATACCCCGCACTGGGCGGCCACTTCACGGTGTTGCACCACACCCAGCTGCTGGCCGAGCTGATGGCCAAGGGCAGCCTGAAAGCCACCCGCAGCGCTGGCGTGGACAGCCTGACCTACCACGACCCCTGCTACCTGGGCCGCTATGGCCAAGAGGTAGACGCCCCCCGCGCCGTGCTCAAGGGCATTGGCATCCAGGTGGTGGAAATGGAACGCCATGGCGTGCGCGGCCGCTGCTGTGGCGGCGGCGGCGGCGCGCCGTTCACCGACATTCCGGGCAGCACCCGCATTCCCGACATACGCATGGCAGACGCCAAAGCCACCGGCGCCTCCGTCGTGGCGGTGGCCTGCCCGCAATGCACCGCCATGCTCGAAGGTGTGGTGGGTCCGCGCCCCGAGGTGCGCGACATTGCCGAACTCGTGGCCCATGCCGTGGAGGCCGTATGAACACCACAGCACCTGCGCAAGCCATACGCCGGGTCGACCCACGCCGACCCGCCATCCTCACGCCCCAGGGGCTGCGCCGCATTGTGTTGGGCAGTACCGAAGGCGAGCGTGGCGCCGCGCGCTTGCACGCCGCCCACGATGCCCCCAAGCCCGTGCGCAGCCAGGGCCCGTTCAGCCATGCCCACCTGGTGGTCACCCACACCGAGCGCGGCGTCCTGGGCGATGGTGCCCGCCAGGCACTGGCCGCCGCCGCCATCCTGGCCGATGCAGCGACCGAAGTGGTGCTGCTGGCCCTGGGCCCCTGCAAGGACGACACGGCTGCGTTGGGCGCTGACCGCGTGCTGTGCGCAACGGACTTTGACGCAAGCGCCTACCAGCCAGAGGATGCGGTGGCCTGGCTGCAGGCAGTGCAGACACAGATGGCTGTGCGCCACTGGTTCTTTGCCAACCACGCCGCCGACGGCGAACTGGGCCGACGCTTCGCCGCCGCCAGCGGCTTGTCCGCCAGCTGCGGTGTAGCAGAGATCAACGCCCGCGAGACGCGCACACCGATAAGCCCCACCCACGACAGCGTGCAAGCCCACACGGCCATCCTGCTTCTGGGCAAGGGAACCGCCTCGACCCAGCTGCCGTTTGTCGGGCTGGGCCAGACAGCGGTGGCCCCGGCATGGGTGACCATGGCCCATCCCCAAGTCGAAGACCTGGGCGTGCAGGCTGGCGACCCGCAGACTTTGGCACTGGAAGAAGCAGACTTCATCGCCGCTGCCGGCAACGGCGTGCAGAACGTGCCCCTGTTCCACGAACTGGCCCGCAGCCTGGGTGCCGCAGTAGGCGCGTCGCGCGTGGCGGTGGACGATGGCCGCTTCACCCGCGCACAACAGGTGGGGGCCACCGGAAAAACCGTGAGTGCATCAACCTACCTGGCGCTGGGCATTTCGGGG
>Ga0209211_10005097_pt1 | contig 19880 bp, 19 predicted proteins | sample RifGroA2_FD_183992 | JGI IMG/M metagenome (GOLD analysis project Ga0209211, IMG submission 183992) | Groundwater microbial communities from Rifle, Colorado, USA - Groundwater A2 (SPAdes) (version 2) | ecosystem: Environmental > Aquatic > Deep subsurface > Groundwater | place: Rifle, Colorado...
ACAGACTCTGATAATCTTTCACTTGATTCTCCTAACTTTTGATCAAGTCAGTAGAGTCAGGCTGACCGTAGCGCTCGGTCAAACCTTGTGAGTCCCCCGGCTAAGCCGGGGGATTACCTTATTTATTTATAAGTGGCTGCGCTATTTCCCAATGTTAAATGCAAGCCTCGTGACTGAAGTCTACGCTGCTTATGATCGTGTGGGCAGCTAGGTTGTCCAACTTGGTTTTGTCTTTAAGCGCCACAGGCGGCCTGAGTTCGGCAGCCGGTCTTGATGGAGAATTGCAACGGGGTGGTGGTGGGCGCCGTTGTACGTCATGCCGACGGATGGGGGGATGGTATAGCGCTCAACCAAATAAAAAGGACACCGCGAGGGTGTCCTTTGTATTTGGCGGAGAGGGCGGGATTGTTCGGCTTTCGCGTTGCCTCCGCGAAAGCCTCATCCCTCGTTACACTTGGGACTGCCTTCGGCATCCTGCGCGAGCGGTGCTCGCTGGTCGAACCCAAGCAGCTTCGTCCACACACCCGTTCAACCAAATAAAAAGGACACCGCGAGGGTGTCCTTTGTATTTGGCGGAGAGGGAGGGATTCGAACCCTCGGTGGGGTATTACCCCACACACGCTTTCCAGGCGTGCGACTTAAACCGCTCATCCACCTCTCCAGATGGTGCTTTGGGAACTGATCGGCGCTTGATACCGCATCCGCCATTCCGAAAGGGCGCGCAGAATAAACCAGAACGTCCATTCTCGCAATCGAAAATGATCTCCGTATTCAAAAATGATTGCGCCAATTGCGCAGGGCGGTAAAAACGCCGAGTTCGCTGGTGTCGGCCAGACCTTGGATCTGCAATGTGCGGACGATTTCCGGCTCGCTGCAGCGCAGAAAGGGGTTGGTGGTTTTTTCCAGCGCGATGGTGGAGGGGAGAGAGGGCAGGCCAGCGTCGCGCAGCTGCCGGGTCGCTTCGATGCGCCGGAGGATGACGGGGTTGTCGGGTTCGCAGGCGAGCGCGAAGCGCAGGTTGGAGGCGGTGTATTCGTGGGAGCAGTAGACGCGGGTGTCCTCCGGCAGACGCGCCAGGCGTTGCAGCGACTCGTGCAGTTGCGCCAGCGTGCCTTCGAAGTTACGCCCGCAGCCTGCGCCGAACATCACATCGCCGCAGAACAGCATGGTAGGGAATGTTTCCGGCGCGACAAAGGCGATGTGGTCTTCCAGATGGCCGGGTATCTCCAGAATGTCGAAATCGATGGTTAGCGATTCCAGCCGCAGGCGGTCGCTTTCGCGCAGGTCGCGGGTGATGTGCGGGTTGGCGGCGATGCGTTGACTGCCCGGATGCCGCCGTCCATACACCGGTACGTTGTATACTCCGCGCAATTTCGCGATGCCGCCGATATGGTCGTGATGGCGGTGGGTACACAGGATGGCCTCCAGCTTGAGACCGCGGGTTTGCAGGAACTCCAGCGCGGGCGCGGCTTCGCCGGGATCGACCAGCGCGACGTGGGTGTCGTTGTGGATGGCCCAGATGTAGTTATCCTGCAGCGCGGGAATGGCGGTGATTTCCAACATTGAGCGGATGGGTTGTGAGCAATGCCGAATTGTAAATTAACTGCACATACTTTGAGCGAGTGGTTTGCCACCGAGCAGGGGGCTTACGTGCTGGCGCGCGAGCAGGATTATTTCGACCGTACGGTGAGCGACATCTTCGGCTTCAACGCGATGCAGATGGGCTCGCCAGAGCACGATTTTCTGCGCAGCAGCCGCATGCCGTTGCGTTTCTCTGCCGGTAACCAGGCGGGGAACGACGTGCGGCTGATTTGCGCCGAGTTGCCGTTCGAAACCGCGAGCCTGGACTTGGTGCTGATGCCGCATGTACTGGAATTCTCCGAGCATCCGCACCACATCCTGCGCGAGGTGGAGCGGGTGTTGATGCCGGAGGGGAACCTGATTATCTCCGGTTTCAATCCGCGCAGTTTGTGGGGGATGAAGAAAACGCTGGGCGGGCTGCATCATGCCCATGGGCCGCGCGGTTATCCCTGGTGCGGGCAGTTCATCGCGTTGTCGCGGCTGAAGGACTGGCTGGCGCTGCTGGGTTTCGAGGTGGTCGGCGGACGTTTTGCCGCCTATGCGCCGCCGGTGCACCAGACCAAATGGCTGGAACGCTTTGCGTTCATGGAACGCGCGGGCGACCGCTGGTGGGCGGTCAGCGGCGGGGTGTATTTCCTGCACGCGATCAAGCGCGTGCACGGCATGCGCCTGATCAAGCCGCAATGGAACGAGGGACTGGTGGGCAGGCTGATGCCTGCTGCGCCCAAGCTTAACAATCGCATTACGCATTGCAGGGGTACGGCACACCGTGCCCCTGCGGAAACATTCGAATAGATATAAAGCATGGAAAAAGAAATCGTAGAAATATTCACCGACGGCGCGTGCAAGGGCAATCCCGGCATCGGCGGCTGGGGTGCGTTGTTGCGCACCAAGGGCCGTGAGCGCGAGCTGTTCGGCGGCGAGGCGCATACCACCAACAACCGCATGGAGCTGATGGGGGCGATCTCGGCGCTGGAGGCGCTGAAGCGGCATTGCCAGATCAAATTGCATACCGATTCGAAGTATGTGCTGCAAGGCATCACCGAATGGCTGGAAGGTTGGAAGAAGCGCGGCTGGAAAACCGCGGACAAGAAGCCGGTGAAGAACGAAGACCTATGGCGCAGGCTGGACGCGGTCGCGGCACAGCACGAGATCGAATGGATCTGGGTCAAGGGCCACGCCGGTCACGACGGCAACGAGCGCGCCGACCAGTTGGCGAATCGCGGCGTGGAATCAGTGGCCGAGAAGCGTATGGCCGGACACCCGCAGGAGCAAAGCAATGCGTAGAATCGTGCTGGATACCGAAACCACCGGCCTGAGTCCCGCCGGCGGACACCGCATCATCGAAGTAGCGGCCATCGTGCTGGAGGGACGCCGTGTCTCGAAGAATCACTTTCATCATTACGTCGACCCCGAGCGCGAAGTCGACGAGGATGCCGCGCGGGTGCACGGCTTCACCTGGGACATGCTGCGCGGTCGGGCGAAGTTCGCCGACATCGCGCCCAGCTTCCTCGAATTCATCGGCGACGCGGAACTCATCATCCACAACGCCCCGTTCGACATGGGCTTTTTGAACCACGAACTCGGGCGGCTCAACCTGCCGCCGCTGACCAACTCGGTGATCGACACGCTCAAGGTCGCGCGCGAGATGCATCCGGGCAAGAAGAACAATCTGGACGCGCTGTGCAGCCGCTACGAGATCGATAACGCGCACCGCTCGCTGCACGGCGCGCTGCTGGACACCGAGCTGCTCGCCGAAGTGTTCCTCGCGATGACGCGCGGACAGGAGAGTCTGCTCGGCGACGATCAGCAGGCCCCCGCCGAACGCCGGACGGCGATGCAGGAACTGGACGGCGACCGTCCGCCGTTGCGCGTGCTGCTGCCGACCGAAGAGGAGTTGGTCTTGCATGCGCAGCAACTGGCCGATATCGACAAGGCCAGCAAAGGCGCGTGTCTGTGGAAGCAGCTGGAAGGTGCGGCATGACCCTGAAGCGTTTCGCGGCCTGGGTCGGCGTCGCCGTGATGATGTCTTATCTCGGGGCCTGCGGTTATATGTGGTCGACACAGAAGCAGTTGGTGTTCGAACCCAGCCCGGAGATACAGAGCACGCCGGCCCGCCTGGGGATGCGTTTCGAGGAGCTGAGCATCCCGGTGGGCAGCGGCGGCGAACGCGCCGAACTGCACGGCTGGTGGGTTCCGGCGGAACAGCCGGGCGCGGTGACGATACTGTATCTCCACGGCAACTATCGCAACATCGGCAACAGCCTCGATCACACGCGGCGTCTGCACGATCTCGGCTATAACGTGATGCTGGCCGACTACCGCGGCTATGGCAAGAGCGGCGGCGGAGCGCCCAGCGAAACCAAGGTATACGAGGATGCCGAAGCGGCATGGCAGTACCTGCTGAACGTGCGCGGCGTGCATCCTAGGCGCGCCTTCATCTACGGCCATTCGCTGGGCGGGGCGATCGCGATCGATCTGGCGTCGCGCCACCCCGAGGCCGCGGGCCTGATAACCGAGAGCACCTTCACCTCGATGCAGGCGATGGGAGAACTGGAATATGGCTATCTGCCGGTCGGGACGCTGCTGAACCAGCGCTTCGATGCGTTGCAGAAGATCTCCGGGCTGAAACTCCCCGTGCTGCTGATCCACGGCACCTTGGATCAGCGGATACCGGTGACGATGGCACGGCAGCTGTATGCCTCCGCACCGCAGCCCAAGGCACTGACCCTGATCGAGGGCGGCGAACACGGCAACAGCGGCATGATCGGCTGGGTCGAATATCGCAATGCGGTATCGGGTTTTGTCGGAAAATACGCCCATTAATTCAATCAATGCCCGTCATGGGCGAAACGGAACAATTATGAAAACAGACGTAATTATCATCGGCGCCGGCGCCGCCGGCCTGATGTGCGCGATGCAGGCCGCGCAGCGCGGGCGTTCGGTCGTGCTGATCGACCACTCCAAAAAACTCGCCGAGAAGATCCGAATCTCCGGCGGCGGCAACTGCAACTTCATCAACCGCGACGTAGCGCCGGACAACTTCATCTCCGCGAATCCGAACTTCTGCCGCTCCGCGCTGGCGCGCTACAAGCCGCAGGACTTCATCGCGCTGCTGTACAAGCACAACATCGCCTTCCACGAGAAGACGCTGGGGCAGCTGTTCTGCGACGACGGCTCCGAGGCCATCGTCACGATGCTGCGCAACGAATGCGACGAGGCCGGGGTCAAGCGCTTTATGGGCTGCGAAGTGGAAGAGATCAAGTACGACGCGCCTAAGGAAGAGGGGGCAAAAGGCAAGTTCCACGTCTCCGCCTCGCGCGGCGCATTCACCACGTCGTCGCTGGTCGTCGCCACCGGCGGCCTGTCCATCCCCAAGGCCGGCGCCACGCCTTACGGCTACCACGTCGCCGAACAGTTCGGCATCCCCATCGTCAAGCCCAAGCCCGGCCTGGTGCCGCTGAGCGTCGCCCCCGACGACTGGAAGCCCTATGCCGACCTGACCGGCGTCTCGCTGGATGTGACGGTGAGCTTCGGCAAGCGCAGCTTCCGCGAGAGCATGCTGGTGACCCACCGCGGCCTCAGCGGTCCGGCGATCCTGCAGATATCGTCGTACTGGCAGCACGGCCAGCCGCTGCACATCGACCTGCTGCCCGACCTCGACATGCTGGAGCAACTGACCGAACAGAAGGGCAGCAAGAAACTGCTGAGCAACTACCTCACGCAATGGTGGCCGAAGAGCTTCGCCGATGCGTGGTGCGGCGAACTGAAAGGCGTAGCGAACCTGCCGCTGAACCAGTACAACGACAAACAGCGCAAACTGATCGCCGCCGCGCTGAACGACTGGCAGGTCATCCCCAGCGGCACGCTGGGCTACACCAAGGCCGAAGTCACCTGCGGCGGCGTCGACACGCACGCGCTGTCGTCGAAGAGCATGGAGTGCAACGAAGTGCCGGGGCTGTATTTCATCGGCGAAGTCGTTGACGTCACCGGCCAGCTCGGTGGGTATAACTTCCAGTGGGCTTGGGCGTCGGGGTATGCGGCGGGGCAGGCGGTCTAGAAAACCTACTGCGCGACTCGATTGCGGCGTTGCGCGGTACTCGCAATCCTCATGTACCTTGTGTACATTCCGGTTGCTCCGTTCCGTGCGCCTTGCACTCGAGCCGCTCGCTACGGTTTTCTGATTTGACGTTGCGGAGAGGCCTATATATTTCGGTCTATAGGTTTCAGGGGGATTTCCTGATGATTGCCATTCTCGGTGCTGGGAGTTTTAAACGTGCGAATTTCGCTATTTGCTATGACACTCACTATTTATACGCCGCTCCTATTCGCGGAGGAGGCCGTATTTTGGCCGTCAGCCTCACCAGAAAACGGTGTCATTAAACTGGAAAAACTCAGTTGCAACTCAGGGCCGTATAAGCCCAAACTGCCCAGCACTCTCAAAGAATTTAAGGCGTTTGGGAATCGGACCAAAGAACAGGTAGAGCCAGCAAGTGACTACACAGGTGATCCGAGAACCCATACATCAGGAAACTTCTGGTACGACGGAATGTATCTTGGAGTTGTATTCCAGAATGCACAACCCCATGGTAGCTTCTTGAGTGCTGCTTCGTTTTCTCATCCACGATGGAATAATCTCACGCCAATAAAAGTTGGCTCATCAGTCCTTGACCTTTTCATGCAAGAGAATATTTCGGTTAAGCCAACAAAAGATTCACCTCTTTATCTATGCAATGTTTATGACTCAGAGGGAGCTCCAGATTGCGTAAAGCTCACACTGGAAGGTCATACAATTACCAAAGTCGAGTATCAATGCTATACAGGTTGATTCCCAATAACTCGTCAATCAAGCGCGCGTAGGATGGGTTGAGCGCAGCGATACCCATCAATCCTTGCGCTCGCCACACTCCCAATTCACACCCGCATCGCCCGCCCAATCAACGGGCAACACGCCCGCCTGCACGAATCGATGAAACGACGAATGCGGCCAATCGGCGACGCGCGACACCAAACCATGCTTGACCGGATTGATGTGGATGTAATCGATATGGCGCGAGAAATCCGTTTCGTCGCGGATGAGGTGTTCCCAATACCGCCGTTGCCAGATGCCGCGTTCGTGTTTGCCTTGCCGGCTATCCGAGCGGTGTTCGCCGTGCGGCAAGCCGCGTGAAAACACCGTCTTGATCAAGCGCCAGCGCAACGCGAAATCGCTGTCGTCTTCGGGCAATGTCCAGATGGCGTGCAGGTGGTCCGGCAATATCGCGATGGCATCGATGATGAAGGGATAGCGCTCGCGGGTATATTCGAACGCGCTACGCAGCAATGCGATGTTGTCGGTCAGCAGGGATTGCGACCGGTCGGCAAGATTCACCGTGAAGAAGTAACTCGCTCCGGCGATGTCGCTGCGGCGGTAGTTGGTCATGCGGCATCATAGCGATGGGGATTGTTGTGTTCAATTGTATCTTGTGGGTGGTGGAGTGCATGATGGGTATCGCTGCGCTCAACCCATCCTACGGGTAAGGATTGGTGCTATATTTCCCGCCATATTCAACCTTTAGGAGTCGACGATGCGTGTTTTGTGGATGGTTTTGCTGACGATGTTGTTGAGCGGTTGCGGCTACAACACATTCCAAACGACAGACGAGCAGATCAAGGCGAGCTGGGCGGAGGTGCTGAACCAGTACCAGCGGCGCGCCGACCTGATCCCCAATCTGGTGAATACGGTCAAGGGTTATGCGGCGCAGGAGCAAGCGGTGCTGCTGGGCGTCACCGAGGCGCGCGCGAAGGTCGGCAGCATCCAGGCGACGCCGGAGCTGGTCAACGATCCGCAGGCTTTCGCCAATTTCCAGGCCGCACAGGGGCAATTGACCTCGGCGCTGAGCCGCTTGCTGGTGGTGTCGGAGAACTATCCGCAACTGAAGTCCGACGCGAACTTCCGCGACTTGCAGGCGCAGCTCGAAGGCACCGAGAACCGCATCACCGTGGCGCGCAAGCGCTACATCGAGGCGGTGCAGGAATACAACGTCGCGGTGCGCTCCTTTCCGACCAACCTGACGGCGATGCTGTTCGGCTATGCGGTCAAGCCCTCGTTCACCGTGGAGAACGAGAAGGCGATCTCGGCTCCGCCGGCGGTGGACTTCTCGGCTCCTCAGTCTGCCGCTTCAGCTCCGGCGAAATAAATGAACATCCTGGCGCGAGTCTTCCTGCTTGCGCTGCTGCTGGTCGGGGCGGCGCAGGCCGAGGTGGCCATACCGCCGCTGTCCGCACGCGTCACCGACCTCACTTCCACGCTGGACGCGCAACAGATCCAGACTCTTGAATCCAGCCTCGCCGCATTCGAGGCGAAGAAGGGCGCGCAGGTCGCGGTGCTGATCCTGCCGACCACCCAGCCCGAGACCATAGAGCAATACGGCATCCGCGTCGCCGAGGCATGGAAGCTCGGGCGCAAGGGCGTGGACGACGGCGTGTTGCTGCTGGTCGCGAAGGAGGATCGCGAGATGCGCATCGAGGTCGGCTACGGGCTGGAGGGCGCGCTGAACGACGCGACTTCGAAGCGCATCGTCGCCGAGATCATCACGCCGTTCTTCAAGCGCGGCGAGTTCTATCAGGGCATAGACGCAGGCACTGCGGCGATCATCAAGGTCGTCGAGGGCGAACCGCTGCCCGAGCCGCAGCGCGGCACGTCAGGCGACAAGGGAGACATCGAATCGCTGCTGTTCGTCGCCTTCGGCGCGGTGGTGGTCGTCGGCGGCATACTGCGCGCGCTGCTCGGGCGCTTTCCCGCGGCGCTGCTGACCGGCGGCGGACTCGGGCTGGTGGCTTGGCTGACGGCAGTACCCTTGCTGGTGGCGCTGCTGGCCGGGGCGATGGCCTTCGTGTTCGTGCTGCTGGGCGGTGCGCGCCACGGCTTCGGCGGATATGGCGGCGGTGGAGGTCATGGCGGGTTTGGTGGAGGCGGTTTCGGCGGCGGGGGCGGCGGATTTGGAGGAGGCGGAGCCTCGGGGAGATGGTGACATGGATCTGAAACGTATCATGCGGCATCTATCGAGCGGACGGGCGGCAGTGCATCGCGTCCTGCCGCCGCGCGCGCTGGAGACGATAGAACGCGCGATCGCCGCGACCGAGATGCAGCACGACGGGCAGATACGCTTCGCGGTCGAGGCCGCGCTGGACTGGCAGCCGCTGCTGGCCGGGCAGACCGCGCGCGAACGCGCCGTCGAAGTGTTCTCGCAACTGCGCGTGTGGGATACCGAGCATAACAACGGTGTGCTGATTTATCTGCTGTTGGCCGACCGCGACGTGGAGATCGTCGCCGACCGCGGCATCCATGCGAAGCTCGGCCAGCCGGTGTGGGAGGAAATCTGCAAGGAAATGGAAGCGGAGTTCCGCGCAGGCCGTTTCGAGGCAGGTGTGCTGGCCGGCGTGCGCGCGGTCGGCGACCATTTGATCAGGCATTTCCCGCCGCGCAGCGACAAGCCCAACGAGATGCCGGACAGTCCGGTGGTTTTGTAACAGTTCGATTCCACGATGATAGAGGACCAGATGAAGATCGGTATTCCTACGGAAATCAAGACCAACGAAAGCCGCGTGTCGCTGGTGCCGGCGGGCGTCGAGGCGCTGGTGTCGGCCGGACATGAAGTCATTGTTGAGACCGGTGCGGGGCAGGGTAGCGGGTTTTCCGATGCGCAATATCTTGCGGTCGGCGCGCAGATCGCGACCAATGCCGATGCGGTGTGGGCGGCAGCCGACCTGATCGTGAAGGTGAAGGAACCGATAGCATCGGAATGGTCGCACATCCGTCCCGGGCAGGTCATTTTTACCTATTTCCATTTTGCCGCCAGCGAGGCGTTGACGTTGGCGCATATGGATTCCGGTGCGGTGTGCATCGCCTACGAGACGGTAGAGTTGCCGTCGGGCGAGCTGCCGCTGCTGACGCCGATGTCGGAGGTGGCCGGGCGCATGGCGGTGCAGGAGGGGGCCAAGTATCTGGAGAAACTGTACGGCGGGCGCGGCGTCCTGCTGGGCGGTGTGCCGGGCGTGCCGCCGGCCAAGGTGGTGATCCTCGGCGGCGGCATGGTCGGCGTGAATGCGGCGAAGATGGCAGCCGGCCTGGGGGCGAGCGTGGTCATACTCGATGTGTCGCTGGAACGGCTGCGTCACCTGAGTGATGTGATGCCGGCGAATGTGCAGCTGATATTCTCGAATCACCACAATCTGCTGGAGCAGATCGCTGGCGCCGATCTGGTGATCGGCGCGGTGCTGATTCACGGCGCGATAGCACCCAGACTGATCCGCCGCGATGACCTGAAGACCATGCGTCCGGGTACGGTGATCGTCGACGTCGCAATCGATCAGGGCGGTTGCGTCGAGACGATGCACCCGACTACGCACGAGAACCCGACCTTCGTCGTCGACGGCGTGATCCATTACGGCGTGGCGAACATGCCGGCCGGTGTGCCGATCACCTCGACGCTGGCGCTGACCAACGCGACGCTGCCTTATGTGCTGCAACTGGCGAACAAGGGATGGCGGCAGGCGCTGAAGGAATCGCCGGTGCTGCTGAAGGGGCTCAATATCGTCGACGGAAAAGTAACCCACAGGAAGGTCGCCGAGGCGTTCGGCCTGGACTGCCACTCTGCTGAATCCATGATCGACTGAGTATCCGGCAACCACCACCAGGACTGGCCATGGTGGTCTGCATCATGGATTTGAGGGTGGAAATTTTTGTATGAGACGCACTGACCATGATTCGACAGCTTAAAGCGCGCGCTCACGACATCGAGCAGCGGATTTTTCAATCCCGGTCCGAACGCAGCGCCATGTCTACCTACCTGATCGCAGTGGCGCTGATAGGTTTTGCTCTTCTGGTGCGGCTGCTGATGGCCCCCGTGGATGCCGGCCTGCAGTATGTGACTTTTTTTCCCGCGGTCACGCTTGCCGCGGTGGTGGGCGGATTCCGGCCCGGACTGCTCGTGACTATCATCGGTTTGTTGTTCGCCACGTATTTTTTCACGCCTCCCTATTTCTCTTTTTCACTCGCCGCCTTGCAGACGAGCTTCTGGCCGGACATGGTGTTCCTTATGGATGGAATCATCGTGAGCGCCTCCATCGAGGGCATGCATCGCTACCGTGCCAAATTCGCCGCCGAACTAGCCGAGGCGAAGCACCAGGAGGCGCGTGTGGCGGAGCTCAACAAGTCGCTGGACGAATTCACCTACATCGCGGCGCACGACCTCAAGGAGCCGCTGCGCGGCATACACAACTATTCCAGCTTCCTCAGGGAAGACCATGGCGCAGAGCTGGACGAGAGCGGACGGCAATACATAGACCGCATCCAGCGGCTGGCGGAACGGCTGTCCACGCTGATCGACAGCCTGATGTCCTATTCGCGTCTGGGTGTCGCGGAACTGGTCAGGAACAGGGTCGATGTGGATGCCGTGGTCGATGCGGTCGCGGAAGACCTGAACCGTCTGTGGACGAAAGAAGGCATAGAACTGCGCCGCAACGGTCCCCTGGGGACGGTGCAGGGCGACGCGATCCGCATAGGCGAGGTGTTCCAGAACCTGTTTACCAACGCGGCGAAATACAACGACAAGCCCGCGAAGTGGATAGAAGTCGGCTGCGACCGCAGCGGGGCCGTCCCGGTCTTCTACGTCCGGGACAATGGCATCGGCATCCAGCCGCACCATCACGACAACGTCTTCCGGATATTCAAGCGGCTGCATGAGCAAAATAAATACGGCGGGGGCACCGGCGCCGGTCTGACCATAGTCAAAAAAATCGTCGAGCGTTACGGTGGCCGTATCTGGCTGGAATCCGTTCCGGGAGAGGGAACGGTGTTTTATTTCACTTTGAGCGAGCATGTAGGGCGGAAAAGCGAAGCGCCTGATATAACAACTAGCCATCTGACTAACCCAGCAAAAAACGCTGGCTAAGTCATTGGTTATTCCGCCGTGAATACCGTGCGGCGGATAACGCTGCGCTCATCCGCCCTACGCAATTTATTTTAGGATATTGGTAATGAACGAATCCCAAACCATGCTGATCGTCGAGGATAACGACGACGATTACTTTGCTACCATGCGCGCCTTCAGCAAGGCCAATTTTGCCAATCCGGTCCGGCGTTGCACCAATGGCGATCAGGCGCTCGATTACCTTTTTCAGCGCGGCGAGTTTTCCGCACCCGACGCGGCGCCCCGACCCAGCATCATCCTGCTCGATCTGAACCTGCCCGGCACGGACGGGAGAAGCGTACTGCACGCCATCAAGAGCGCCCCGGGATTGCAGAAGATTCCAGTCATCGTCCTGACGACATCCAATGCCGAGCAGGACATCGAGCAGTGCTACGCCGCCGGGGCGAATTCCTACGTGCAGAAGCCGGTCGATTTCGAGGGGTTCGTAGTGGCGATTGCGCGGCTCTCCGAATTCTGGCTGGAAGTTTCCATACTGCCCAAGAGCGGACTATGACTGCGACCATACTGGTGGTCGACGACAGCGCGGACGACCGACGCCTCTATCAGCGCGCACTCAAGGATTCAGACTGTCGTCTGGTGTTGACTTCGACTGGCGAGGACGGGTTTGCCAGCGCGGTCTACCTGAAGCCCGATCTGATCCTGCTCGATTACCACCTGCCGGACATGGACGGGATCGACTTCATCAAGCTGCTGAAAAAATATCCGTGCCCGTCCTTGCCCATAGTCGTGTTGACCGGGGAAGGCAACGCGGAGGTGGCCGTCGAGATGATGAAGCACGGTGCTGCCGACTATCTGGTCAAGGACACAGCCGGACTCTACCTGCGCCTGCTGCCGACGGTGGTCGAGCGCATCATGGCCGCTTCTGCGCAACGCGAAGAAACCCGGCGCTTGCAGCAGGAAACCGAGGCGCTGCTGCACCGCAACCGGGCATTGATGAAAAACGCCAAGGACGGCATCCATGTGATGGATGTCGACGGAAACCTGCTGGAAGCCAACGATGCGTTCTACCGCATGCTGGGCTACACGGCAGAGGAGACGCCCGGCCTCAACGTGGCCGACTGGAATGTGCAATGGACGAAGGAAGAACTGCGGGCGCGGTTCAAATCCATGGTTGGCAAAAGCGCGGTGTTCGAAACCAGGCACCGGTGCAAGGACGGCACGCTGATCGATGTCGAAATCAGCACTTCCGGTGTCCAGATAGACGGGCGGAATCTGTTTTTTGCTTCAAGCCGCGACATCACCGAGCGCAAGCGGGCCGAGGAAGAGTTGAGGCTGAGCGCGCAGCTGCTGAACAGCACTTCGGATTCGGTATTCCTGCTCGATCCCGATGGGAACTTCCTGTACCTGAACGAGGCCGCGTGGAAGTCGCGCGGCTATACGCGGGACGAGCTGATGGCGATGAACGTGCGCGAACTCAACACGCCGGAGTCCGGCAAGCTGATTGCGCCCCGCCTAAAAGAGCTGCTGGAAAAAGGCCATGGCATCTTCGAGGCGGAGCATCGCTGCAAGGATGGCTCCATTATCTCGGTCGAGGTCAATTCCCGCGTGATCGAGTCCGGCGGACGGAAGTTGTTTCTCTCGGCGAGCCGCGACATCACCGAGCGCAAGAAGGCCGAAGCCATCCTGAAACTGCACAAGCAGGTGATCGACACCTCGATCGACGGTTTCTGGGTATGCGATATGCAGGGGTATTTGCTGGATGCCAACGAGGCGTACGCAAAAATGTCCGGCTATGCGGTGGAAGAACTGGTGCACATGCACATCAGCCAACTGGAGGCCAGGGAACAGGCCGCCGATGTCCGGGCGCATGTCGCCAAAGTCATCGCCCAGGGCTACGACCGCTTCGAAACCCGCCATCGCCACAAGGATGGCCATGAGATCGATATCGAAGTATCCACTACCTGCATGGCGGAACAGCAGCGGCTGGTTGTGTTCTGCCGCGACATCGGCGAACGCAAGAATGCCGAGCAAGCTTTGCTGAAAAACGAAGCGAATCTGCGCGCTATTCTGGACAACTCGCCCTACCTGACCTGGCTGAAAGATACCGAAGGCCGTTACATCACGATCAACAAGGTGTTCGCCGATTATCTCCGGCTGGAGGATGCCAGTCAGGTCGCGGGCAAGACCGATCTCGATCTGCAACCACAAGAACTGGCGGAAAAATACCGCGCCGATGATGCCGAGGTGATGGCGGCAAGGCAACAGAAGCATGTCGAGGAAGCGGCGTTCGACGGTAATACGGTGCACTGGGTGGAAACCTGGAAGACCCCCGTTATCGATGCGCAAGGCAATGTACTGGGCACCGCCGGCTTTGCCAGAGACATCACCGAGCGCAAGCAGGCCGAGCAGGCCTTGCTGCAGGAAAACGAAACCGGGCGCAAACAGGCGGAAGAAGCGCTGCGGATTAGCGCGCTAAGGCACCAGTTGCTGTTCGAGAGCTCGCGCGACGCCCTGATGCTGGCGGCGCCGCCGTCCTGGAAATTCACCGCAGCGAATCAGGCGACCCTGCAATTGTTCGGCGCAGCCAGCCACGCCGAATTCACCGCGCTTGGGCCGTGGGACGTTTCGCCGGAGCGGCAGCCGGACGGACGCCTCTCAAGCGAGGGGGCGCAGGAAATGCTTGCGATAGCCATCCGCGATGGCTCCAATTCTTTTGAATGGGAGCACCGGCGACTGAACGGCGAGACGTTTTCTGCCGATGTGCTGATAACCCGCCAGGAGGTGGGAGGGGAGCTGTTTGTGCAAGCCACGGTGCGCGACATCACCGAGCGCAAGCAGACGGCGGCAGAGCTGCACAGGCTGAACCGGGCGCTCAGGCTGTTGAGTGCCTGCAATACGGCGCTGGTGCATGCCGCAGAAGAGGAGCCGCTGCTGGCGAAAATCTGCCAGTTGGTCGTGGAAACGGGCGGTTACCACATGGCCTGGATAGGGATGGCCGAGTACGATCAGGAGAAAAGCGTTCATCCGGTTGCGCAATGTGGCTTCGAGGAAGGCTATCTGAGCAACGCCAACATCAGCTGGGCCGACAATACGGAACGGGGACGCGGGCCCATCGGTATCGCAATAAGAACCGGGGTTACGCAAATCAACCATGATTTCGAGAACAATCCCCTGCTGGCGCCATGGCGCGAGGCTGCGCTGGCGCGCGGTTACCGCTCGAGTATCGCCTTGCCGCTCAGGAGAGGTGCGCAGACATTCGCGGTGCTGGCCATCTATTCCGCTACGTCCGATTCCTTCAGCATTGACGAAGTCGCCTTGCTGGAGGAGCTCGCCGACAACATGTCCTATGGGATATCGGCGCTGCGCCTGCGCATCGAACATGATCAGGCGGTGGAAAAGCTGCACAAGTCGGCGCAGGAAATCGAAGGCCTTTACAACCAGGCCCCCTGCGGTTACCACTCTCTGGATGCGGACAGCATCGTTCGCAGCATCAACGATACCGAACTTGCGTGGCTGGGCTATACGCGGGACGAGGTGGTCGGAAAAATGAAATTTACCGAATTGATTTCGCCCGCGCGCATTCCTGACTTCCAGAGAACCTTCGCGCAATTGAAGCAGCAGGGATTTGTCCGTGACATCGAGAGCGAGCAGATGCGCAAGGACGGCACGCTGTTTTCCGTGCTGATCAACGCGACTGCCATTTACGATGCCGACGGCAATTATCTGATGAGCCGCTCGACGCTGGTCGATATCACCAAGCGCAAGCAGGCGGAAGAGAAGCTGCGCGAAAACGATGTCCGGCTACGCGCGCTGGTCGGCAACCTGCCCGGTACGGTGTTCGAGATGATGGTGGGCGAGGGCGGGGAGGTCTCGCTCCCGTATGTCAGCGTAGGCGTAGCCACGTTGTTCGGTGTGGCTGCGGACGAACTGATGAGCCAGCCGGAATTGTTGTTCAGTTGCGTGGACGCCGAAGATGCGCCGGGTTTCGAGGCCAGCCGGTCAAGATCGGCGCAGACATTGGGAGCGTGGGACTGGGAGGGGCGCGTCAATACGGCTGCACAGCAAGGAAAATGGCTCAGTCTGCGCGCCACGCCGCGTCGGCAGGACGACGGCTCTATCGTCTGGGGCGGCGTTATTCTCAACATTACCCAATGCAAGCGCGCGGAACTCGAACTTGTGAAATCTCAGCAGTTGCTGCGTAATCTGGTCGTGCAGGGTGAGGTGGTGCGCGACGACGAACGCAAACGGATCGCCCGCGAGTTGCATGACGAGTTAGGGCAATTATTGACCGCATTGCGCATGAACATTGCACTGATGCGTATCAGGCTCGGGGCGTGTGATATGGAACTGCAGACCATCATCAGCAGGGTAACCGGATTGCTGGACCAGTCCATACGCTGCACGCGCCATGTCGTGAGCAATTTGCGTCCCGCCGCGCTGGACATGGGCATCGTTCCCGCTATCAGATGGTTGTGCGATGAATTTACCACGCATACCGGCACACCCTGTGTTCTGCATGCGGACGAGACAGAAGTTCAGCTGGACGAGGCGCTTGCGATGACGGTATTCCGCGTGGTGCAGGAAGCCCTGACCAACGCCTCCCGCTATGCCGAAGCAAGCAAGGTCGACGTTGCCATCAAGCTGGATGCCGACAATATTGCCGTTACCGTGAACGATAACGGCAAAGGGTTCGATAGCTCCGCTCGTTCCAAACCGGCATCCTTCGGGCTGCTGGGAATGCGCGAGCGCGCCATCGCACTGGGGGCGGTTGTGAATATCGATAGCGCACCTCAACAGGGGACACGGATATCCTTCGTTGTGCCCAATAACGGTTCTGACATGAAGGGAAGCCATCCATGATCCGTCTTTTGGTTGCCGACGATCATCCAGTCGTGCGTGAGATGATCGGGTATGTACTGGCGCTTGCACCAGATGTCGAAATGGTTGCCGAGGCAACCAACGGCGAAGAAGTCATGCATAGTGTGCGCGACGGTCAGTTCGACTTGCTGTTGCTCGATATGAATATGCCGGGCATTAGCGGCGTAGCGTTGATCGAAAGCATCAAGCTATGCCGCGCAACGCTGCCCATTCTGGTCTATACCATGCACAACGATGTGCAGCTCGCAATGCGCGCCATTATTGCCGGAGCGTCCGGCCTGCTTACCAAAGACAGCGAGCCTGAGTTGCTGTTGGCCGCGATACGCAAGGTGAGTGCAGGAGAGAAATACCTGGATCCGGCGGTAGTCGAGCAAATGGCCCGGGACTTTGAATCGTCGAACTTGCGGCTGCCTCATCCCTTGCTTTCAGACCGTGAGATGGAGGTGTTTCGCTTGCTGGTTGAAGGCAAATGAGAAGTGGCTCAGCCTGGTTGAAGCGGTCAGGACGCTTTGTTCATCGATATCGATCGGAAAGAAAACGATAGCGCCTACTGCCCATAGGAGGCTCCCCCGAGTGCGAAGACGGTGAAGTGGACATGCCAGTCCACACATTCTTCGAGTGTGTCCAGTCTGCTTTTATCCCGTTTCCACTTAACCAGTTCTATCGCATGGAATGCATAGAAAGTCGCCAGCCACATCAGCAACCAGTAATGGACCATCATCGCTGCGTATGTATATTTCCCGGCACTGGAGCATAATCCACGGTGATGAAGTCGGGCTGCCGGATGGTGGCAGGTGTCGGCGAAGACGCCGGTTCGCACAGGGCAAGGAGGGGCTGTTGTGATCAAGAAGATCGACATTCGGGAGTTGCGGCCGGGCATGTATGTGCATGACCTCAACTGCTGCTGGGTCGCCCATCCCCTGTATCCGACCCGGTTCAAGGTCCAGTCGGGCAAGGAAGTGGATAGGCTGATCGAACTGGGGGTTTCATCCGTTTATATCGATTCCGGCATGGGGGAGGATGCCCCCAATGCCGCTACCGAAGACGAGGTGCGCCAGACGGTCGAGTCAGCGCTGCTCAAGATTGCCGAATCGCTTGGCGTGGCAGGGGAGGCGCAGGGTATAACGACACGCGAAGAACTGGGGTCCGCAGCGCAGATACATCGGGAAGCCCATCAGACCATACAGGAAGTGATGTCGGACATCCGTCTCGGCAAACATTCCGAAATGGAACGCATAGAGCCAGCGATCCGCGGTGTCGTCGATTCGGTCTTCCGCAACTCGGGGGCTCTGATCCAGCTTGGAGGCATACGCACCAAGGATCAATACACCTTTGCGCATTCGGTGAACGTATGCGCGCTGCTTACCTCGTTCGCCCGGACGCTGAAACTGGGCAACGACATCACCAGACAGATCAGTGTCGGCGGCATGCTGCACGACATCGGCAAGATGCGGGTCCCCGATGCGATACTCAACAAGCCCGGAGGACTGACCGAAAGCGAATTCGATGAAATGCGCCGTCACGTGCAGCATGGGGTGGATATTCTTGGCAAGGTTTCCTGGATATCGCCGATTTCGCTGCAGGTGACCGCCCAGCATCATGAACGTTACGATGGTTCCGGTTATCCGGCAGGCCTGAAAGGAGATCAGATTTCCCAGTTCGGTCAGATGGCTTCGATAGTCGATGTTTACGATGCGATCACCTCCACGCGGGTCTACCATCGGCCGATGGCGCCCGTCGTGGCGATCCGCAAGATTCAGGAGTGGAGCGAACAGTATTTCAACGAGGAATTGGTGAGTCACTTCATCCGTAGCGTAGGAATTTTCCCGCTGGGCACGCTGGTCAGGCTGGAGAGTGATTTACTGGCAGTTGTGGTCGAGCATTCCGCATCGAGCTTGCTGAACCCCGTGGTCAGGGTCGTGTACGACACCGGAAAGCGAAGCAGGGTAGCGCCATACGACCTCGATCTGTCGCAGCAGTCTGCGGACCGGATCGTCGGTTTCGAATCCGGGGAAAAATGGGGGATAGCTCCGGCGGATTTCCTGATGGCGGTGGACGCACCAGCTGTATGAAGGGTGCATACGGCGGGCAGCCATTTTATTTTCAATATGGGACAGGCACATGGATTACGACGTACTCATCATCGGTTCCGGCCCCGCCGGGCAGCACGCGGCCTGGCAGGCGGCCCGTATGGGCAAGCGCGCGGCAATTGTCGAACGCAAACCCAGGATAGGCGGCGCCGGCCTGCAGACCGGCACGATACCCAGCAAGGCCATGCGCGAAATGGCTTACCTGTTGTCGCGCTCCGGTCAGGGCGGGATGCGCCAGGCGTTTGCATCTGACGGACGCACGCGTCGCGGCCTGCTGGCCGATGCGGTGCGGCGCAAGGAGGCCGTGATCGCGCAGCAGGAATCGGTGATCCTGCAGCGGCTGTTGAGCTCCGGCGCCGCGCTGATTCCGGGTGAGGCCTCGTTCGTCGATGCGCATACGATGGAGGTCGTCGACGCCGGCGGCAACGCGCGACGGATTTCCGCCGAGGTCATCGTGCTGGCCACCGGCTCACGTCCGCGCCGGCCGCCCAATATCCCGTTCGACAAGAAGACCGTGCTGGACTCGACCTCCATCCTGAATTTGCGTCAGCTGCCGGACAGCCTGCTGGTCGTCGGCGGCGGGGTGATCGCCTGCGAATTCGTTTCCATCTTTGCCGCGCTGGGCGTGCAGGTCGGCGTGGTCGACAGCCATGAGCAACTGCTGGCCTACCTGAGCGAGGATGTCGTCGGCGTGCTGGCCGAGAGTTTCCTTGCGATGGGCGTCACCCTCCACATGAGGGAACGCGTCAGGGAGATACGCCGCGAACAGGCCGGCATCGTCACCGTGCTGGAGAGCGGAAAGGAGATGCGCACCGATGCAGTGCTCTTCGCCCAGGGCCGCGAGCCTAACAGCGCCGGTTTGCAGGCCGAGCGCGCCGGTGTCAAAGTCGAAGACGGCTGGATCGAAGTCAACCGGCACTTCCAGACTGCAATGCCGCACATCTACGCCGTGGGCGATCTGATCGGTCGTCCGGCGCTCGCCTCGACCGGGATGGAGCAGGGACGCGCCGCGGTGCTATACGCCTTCGGCGGCGAGGAACACGTGATGGCAGAGAACCTGCCGATGGCGGTCTATACGATTCCGGAAATTTCCTATGTCGGCAAGACCGAAAAAGAACTGAAACAGGACAACATTCCCTGTGTGGTCGGGCGTGCCTATTTCAGCGACAGCGCACGCGGACAGATCATCGGCGACGCGCAGGGGCTGCTCAAGCTGATCGTGGATGCGCGCGACGAGAAGCTGCTGGGGGTGCATATCGTCGGCGAGCAGGCCAGCGAACTCATCCACATCGGACAACTGGTGATGAATAAATAAGGTAATCCCCCGGCTTAGCCGGGGGACTCACAAGGTTTGACCGAGCGCTACGGTCAGCCTGACTCTACTGACTTGATCAAAAGTTAGGAGAATCAAGTGAAA
>Ga0209211_10005098_pt1 | contig 19877 bp, 23 predicted proteins | sample RifGroA2_FD_183992 | JGI IMG/M metagenome (GOLD analysis project Ga0209211, IMG submission 183992) | Groundwater microbial communities from Rifle, Colorado, USA - Groundwater A2 (SPAdes) (version 2) | ecosystem: Environmental > Aquatic > Deep subsurface > Groundwater | place: Rifle, Colorado...
GTTTGCTAAGGGTTATGGTCACGCTGATATTAATAAAAAAATTCCTGTTACTGGTAAAACCTGCTTCCGGATTGCTTCTATTTCCAAAATCTTTACGACAGTTGCAATAATGCAGTTGGTCGAAGCGAGTAAGCTTAATTTGGATGAAAAAGTTACTACTTATTTGACTTGGTTTGTTTCCGGTGTTGATCCAACCTTACAAAAAATCACAATCAGACAATTATTAACTCATACTTCAGTAATTTCCAGAGATGGTGATACGCCTCATTGGACAGAACATGAATTTCCGGACTTGGATCATATTAAAAAATACGTTTCCCATCTCAAACTTCCTTTTCCTATAAATTCTCGTTGGAAATATTCCAATTTCGGTTTTTCGATCTTAGGAGCGGTGATTGAACAAGTATCCGGAAAAACATACGAGGAATATATTCAAAAATATATCTGTCAAAGATTAGAGATGACTTTAACTTCCTCGATATTAACAGAACAAATTAAAAAGCATTTAGCAGTTGGCTGGGGGCGTAAGATTCGCTCCCAAAAACGGGAAGCTTTCCCAAACATTGAAACAAATGCAATGGCATCCGCTACCGGTTTATCTTCATGTATTAATGATCTTTTAAAATTCGTTTCTTCTCAATTTTTTGAAAATTCAATACTACTATCAGACAAAAGTAAAAAAGAGTTGCTTAAACCCCACTGGGTGAATAAAAAAGATGACATAAGTCAAGCAATTGGTTTCCATACCTTCAAGTCCGGTGGAAGAACAATCTATTATCATTCCGGCGGATTTCAAGGCTATCGGTGCAATATATCTTTTGATATTAAACGGAGTATCGGCGTGGTAACTTTAACTGACGTCTTGGGAATTGATCCAAAAGATTACGCTAAAAGGGTATTTGACGTAATTAATTACATTGGTAAGAATTCATTCGTTAAAAATAATGAAACGCTATGCAAATATGAAGGTGTTTACCGTGATATCTGGGAAGATCATGCAGTGATGACTATTGGTAATAACCTTATATGCTTTGATCCAAATGCTTTAGAGCCATTATCTCACGCTTCAATTCTTGAACCGGTAAAAGAAAATGAATTTTTGATAAAAGGGAGCGATGAAGTGGAAATTGCTGGTGAATTAGCAAAATATCAGGAAACTAAAAAAGGTAAGAGATTTAGATGGGGTGCAGCATACTCTTACAAAATAAATCCAATTGAAGAATAAGTCTGATTAATATAATTAGTTGAAACAACAATCTAAATCCTTATTGGTGGGCAGAGAGGGAGTTGAACCCCCACGCCTTTTGGGCTCAAGGTTGTGAATCGTGTTTGTCCCCGTATCAAATTGTGGACGAGGAGGGAGTTGAACCCTCACCTCTTGCGAGATACGCTTCTGAAGCGTACGCGCCCGCCTGCCATCGCCTATATGTGCCAGAGGGGAGAGTTGAACTCCCACGCCCTTACGAGCACACGGTTCTGAACCGTGCTTGTCTGCCATTCCAACACTCTGGCATTGGCGGGCAGGTATGCCAGTTCCGCAACTCATCTATCTCTGTTATTATTATACTATACCGATGTGCCCCGATTAAATCGGGACAATCGGAATAACCATTCATACGCTTTACTTGCTCATTTATTTTCGCAAACTAACCTACGATCAGAATACATAATTATAAAACAATCGCTATTGAATTGTTATATTATTTATTAATATGACGCTCTATTTGATAGAATATACATATGAATCTTTATCAAGAAACGCGGCATAAGCCGCGAAATTCATTAAGTAAGGACAACGTGCAAAAATTAGGGTTGTTAGCCCGTTCGGCGTGGACTGAATTGAACTGTCCAGAACTGAAATGTTATTTTCCAGCAAACCCCATGTCATTATTATTTGAAACAACTGATGTCGAACGAGAGCTTGTGTTTGGTGATTTAAGGCAAGGTTTAGTCCGCTTAGATACGGTAACAACTAATAGAGTTGCCATGAAGCCTGATGATAAAATTAGAATTGCTTTATTATATTTTCAAGGTGCAGATGAAAGAGAAATTGAACAAAGAATTGATTTATCTTCCCAAACGGTTAAGAAATGCGCTCGGGATGTAAAGGTTGTCATGGTAAGATTAAGGTCTAAGCATTTCAGTCAATATAGTGAATTGGATTTAAATGAAGAAGAATCCAGAAGATATGCTCAGTTAATAAAATTGGAGGATGAAGCCCAAAGAATTAAGACAATTTTATCTGACAGAACTGTCGGAAAAGCATTGAGTGATCTGCCTCATCTTCAAGCTTTGCTTGAGACTTATCAAATGTTTTCTACGGTTAAGCCGCTTTTAGAAAGTGTAGGATTAGCTTATTCTGAACAAGAAATTCAACAAGCTAACGCGGCTGTTCGAGGCTATCTTTTTTTTGATAAACCTGGCAGGATATTTACTTTAACAAGAAAGATAGTTTTATCAAAATTTATGCATGATACTACCAACTGGTACGGCAAACACATTGAAAAAACAATATGCGAATATGCCAGATTGCTCTACATAACTAAAGGTGCGCCTGCATATAGAAAATTAGCACGGGTTTTATTTTATTGTTTATTAAAAGAAGAATACGATATTCTAAGAGCAGATCCTTCGGTGAAATCTACGGAACTGGCATTGTATTATCCTTTGCTAAAAGCAGAGCTGACAGAAAGCGATATGCCGGGAATTTGGGAAGAATGCGCGAAACTGGAGATATGTCCCACTACTTTATTAAATATGATAAGAATGTATCTGAAAGGGGAAAGGGTGAAAACAATTGCACGCAACTTAAAAGGAGATTTGGTTTTAGGACAGGACTATAGAGCAATTTTGGTTGCTGCTGGCTTGAGATTCGTTGAAAATATTCTTCTAACTAAAAACAATAATATCTCTGAAGATATATTAGATATAGACAGAATGAAACAAATGCAGATAGTAAGACAAGCAATCAGAAAAGTTCATAAGGGATAAGCTGTAAATTTAGAGGATGACTACTTTTTTTTACGAGATGATCCAAACAATACACGCATTATTTGCTCGTGTGTTTCCCTGCCGGAACCGGGATAACCCCTAATATAACCCCCGATTTCTTTTCCTATTATCAGGCTCATATAAACTAAAGGAATTGTAAATATTGCCATTATGAAAGATAATGCAACATTATAAATTTATTATAGCAAACAGAAACAGACCTTGGGAGTTTGAGAGCATTGTTATTATATAATCAAATCATGAACGGATACTTAGAAGAATATATTGAATCCAGGAAGGAATTAATAAGAGTTATAAGAAAATTCCCTATAAACCTCAGGGAAAAGGCTTTTCTAGGTGAATGGAGTTTAAAAGATATTATTGCTCATCTGACCGGTTGGGCAGAACATCAGGCAAAAGTATTACGAGATTTGATAAATTGTGTGCATATTGAATATGTTGGCAATATTCAGGAATTTAATGAAAAATCAGTTGCTAAAAGGAAAGATCAGACCTGGAGAAAGATCTATGCAGAATTCATCAAAGTGACTGCTGAACTGATAACACTATATGGAGACTTACCAAAAAAGCTATGGAAAAAGAAAATATGGCAGGATAAAAAATACACGCCGGAAAAATATATAAAGATAGAAATAAGACATTATATAAAAACTCATATTCCCCAGATTCAGCAGGTAATAAATAATTATGTCAAATAAATACTGCATTTTTTACATTGTCCGACACGGAGAAACAGAGTGGAATATAAAGGGGTTGCTGCAGGGTCATACGGATATTCCATTGAATGAAATAGGTGAAAGACAAGCAGGCGCTTTGGCAAAAGTTTTTGAAAACATTCATTTTGATGCCGTCTATTCCTCCGATTTAATAAGATGCAAACGGACTGCGCAATTAATAATGCTTGAAAAGAAGCTGGTGATAAAAACGACAGAATTACTGAGGGAAAAATTTTTCGGCAAATTCGAGGGCAAAGAATGGAAGAAAAATAAAGAATTTATTGAATATATTGCTGAGATGCATAGGGTAAGCAGCAAGGACAGGATGGAAAGGGAATGGGCGATAGAAACAAACGAATCAGTGATATCGAGGTTTCTGACTTTTTTGCGGGAGTCGGCGGTATTTAATCCCGGTAAAACAATACTGATTGTCACGCATGGCGGAGTGATGCGGATTTCCTTGATCCACCTGGGATGGGGAACGAATAAGACATTGCCGCCCGAATCAATAGCAAATACAGCCTATGCTAAAATAGAATCTGATGGAGTTGACTTCTTCGTGAAACAAACATATGGGATAGACAAGAGAGAGTAATACTACTTATAATCAAATTATGGAACCGAAAAAAATCCTGATAGTTGGTGCAGGTTTTGCCGGAATCAGTTGCGCCTTGAATTTATCCAACCGGCATTTGGAAGGTGTGAAAATAACACTGGTGGACCCTTACCCTCATTTTGAGTACCATGCAATGTTGTACCGGGTTTTAACCGGCAGATCAGCCTTGGAAGTATGCATTCCGCTCAGGGAGATATTCAGGCAAAGAAGAAATGTCGAGGTTGTGGAGGATATGATAATGGATATTGATTTCAAGAAAAGCAGAGCATTAGGAAAATCAGGATTTTCTTACCACTATGACAACCTGGTTTTGGGATTGGGATCAGAGCCGTCTTACTTTGATATTGAAGGATTGAAAGAGTATTCTTTTTCATTTGACTCCATTGAATCGGTTATCAGGCTAAAAAACCATATTCACAAACTGTTTTCGGATTTCAGACACGGAGATAGTAAAAATAACATGTCCGGTTTGCATATAGTCATAGTAGGCGGAGGAGCCAGCGGATTGGAAATAGCCGGCTCGCTTGCTTTATATACAAAGCAAATTGCCAAAAAACATGGCATTGAAGAAGCTTTCCTGACTATTGATTTGATTTCTTCTTCAGTTAGATTGGTGCCTCAATTTCCCGATGAAATATCCGACTTAGTGAGATACAGATTGGGAAGTCTTGGCGTAAATGTTTATCTTGGCAGGCGTGTAATGAAAGAAGAAATAGAAGAAGTATATATAAAAGACATGATTTTGCGTGCAAAAACAGTGATTTGGTGCGCAGGAACAGAAGGAAACCATTTATACAGAAAATTCGGGTTACCGGTTAATGAAAAGGGCAGAGTGAAAGTCAACCAATATCTGCAGACAGCAGAAAAAGTTTATATAATCGGCGACGGCGCGGATACGAAACTTTCAGGATTCAGCCAAACCGCAATCCTTCAAGGAAATCATGCAGCCGGCAACATTGTCAGGAGTCTGCATGGAGAAGCTTTAAGCGAATATATTCCGGAGATTGAAGATTATTTCCTACCTGTAGGAAATGATTGGGCAGCAACAGAATTTCTGGGCAAAAAAATCCACGGCAAAACAGGATGGTATCTGAAGAGAATTCATGATCTTCGTTTTTTTATGTCCATACTTCCTTTGTCCAAAGCTATTGCTGCCTGGAAAGAAGATAGCGTGCTTTGGGAAACATGCAAAGTATGCACTTTTGAGACGGCATCCAGAATCTTTCTTTGAAATTCAGCATAAGATGACTGTGAGTTGCTGATAACATATTTTTCAAATGGAATCCTGTCGAGCCATTTGATCCATAAGGGGTAAAACCGGAAAATGGCATCTTTATATTTTTGCAGAGCCTTTTTCTTATCTGATGGGCAATCAAAGCCCTCTACCCTTGTCTTGTATTTATTTTTTCTTCGCAGCCATGAAATTTCAGGTTTCGTATCAATGAAGATTATAATGGTTTTTAGACCTTCATGAGCTTTTAAATAGCTATCAAAATACCTGTCGGCAGTCTTTTTGTTGATCATTGCCTCAAGATACATCAGATGCATGATTCCTGTTTCTATTAGATTTATATCCGATAAACGGTTGATTTTCTTGATCTTGCGGATATCTTCATTTACTATCTGTAGCTCCAGTTTTTTGGTGGTAAAAGCGGCACCAGGATGATTGCCGTCCGTTAGCGTATATGGGTTTGTTTCTTCAAGATAATTCCATTCAGGATGTTTTAATTTAACCATTTGGCAAACAGTAGTTTTGCCAGAAGATTGGGGTCCGGCTATAGTTATTAATACTGCCATTTGATAAAATTATAAATAAATGTACAAATATTATCCACAATCCAAACAAATTTACGAAAAAATAGCAAAGTCCAAAAAAATTTTGATAAATATCCATCCGCATTCTGATCTGGATACAGTAGGATCAGCTATTGCTATGGCTAAAGCAATACGGGGTTTGCGTAAAAATACACTTGTAATTACGCCTGAAAAAATTCCTGATACTTATTCTTTTCTAACAGGCAATATTGTTATCAAAACTATTGATTTCAGGACTTTTGATTTTACCCCGTATGATTTATTCCTGATTTTGGACTCTTCCAGTTATGACAGAGTGACTTCAAGTAAGCAAATACGATTACCTGAAGGGCTTGATTATATAGTGATTGATCATCATCGTACAAATATTTTTACCAACAAGCTAAAGGTTATTGACATAAGCGCTCACTCTACCACAGAGATAATTTATAGGTTATTTTTAGATTGGAAAATTGCAATAACTCCGGAAATGGCAACTTCTCTTTACAGCGGTTTGGCCGGCGACACTGTTTTTTTCAAATATCTCAAAGATCCGCAAAGCGTTTTTAAATCCATATCTGAATTGATTGAAAAAAAAGCCGACCACAACATAATCGTGGAGAAAACCTTGGATAATTTTGAAATGGGATTTATCAAACTGCTGGGTCTCTTTATTTCCAAAATGAAACTGGAAAAAACAAAAAATAGCAGTTTTGTCTGGGCTGCTGTCAACCATGAAGAATTCGCAAAATACGGTAGACCATCAGCTGCCAGGGAGACAGCTGCCGACTCTTTTTTCAGATGCATCAAAGGCGCAGATTTCGGCATTGTCATGCTTGAAAAAGAAAAAGGAGTATTGTCCGTCAGTTTCCGCTCGAAACATTATTACGATATCTCTCTGTTGGCTTTGAAATTAGGCGGAGGAGGACATAAAAATGCAGCCGGTTGCATTATTGAGGGTAACTTTGATAGTGTTGTTAGGAAAATAGTGTCAGAAGCATCCAAAAGCTTGAAATGAAAAAATTGACTGCCAGGTGACTGCATTTGATTTATTTATTCTATCTAATAGTAATAGATATCATTTAAAATTATATGCCGCAAATAATTAGCGCAGAGAGTATTGGAATAGGTATATATGGTAACGCCAGAACAGATATCGTAGCCAATTGCGGGGTGGAAGGCGGAGTCTGCAGACATCAATCAAAGACAAACCCGCTACCTGTCGAATACCAGGGAACACAGGTCAATGCTTTATGTTGCTGGGCCGTTGCTCTACAGGGTATTTTCGATTCTGTGGTTTGCCTTCCCCAGGTAATCCATCTTGCACAAAACCAGTAATTCTTTTTTACATATATCTTACAATCTTCTTACCTTTTCTTGAAGTCAACAAAGTAAAGTGTAGCCATGTTTGTAATAACCTGTTAAAATTGGAAATTAGATATTACATAGTTATTAACAATATTTTAAAAATATACTTATGGTCAACTCTATTCTTGTTGTAGAAGATAATAATGATTTGCGTGATTACTTAAAAGACCGTTTATTGGAAAATGGATATTCAATCAAAGCGGTGAGCGATGGGGCAGCTGCATTAAAACTTATTGAAAAGTCAGCACCCGATCTTATATTGTTGGATTTAGGTTTGCCAACAATGGGCGGGGAAACAGTTTGCACGGAAATTAAAAAGTCACATCCCGATCTGCCAATAATTATTTTAACCGCCAAAGGTACTACCTCGGATATCGTGAAAGGATTAAATACGGGAGCTGATGATTATGTCCCTAAACCTTTTGAAATGGAAGAATTGTTGGCCAGAGTGAAAGCACAGTTGAGAAAACATAAAACAGAACAAACATCCTTAAAAGTCAATGATTTGGAATTAGACACTAATACGGTTGAAGTGAAAAGAGGAGAAAAAAATATCAGGCTGACACCACAGGAATTCAAGCTATTATATTATCTGATGAATAATAAGGGTAAAGTGCTTACCCGCGATATGATTTTGAACCGTATTTGGGCATACTCTTATGATATAGAAACAAGGGTGGTTGACGTTTATATAGGCTATCTCAGAAAAAAAATCGATTCCGGTTTCAAAAAAAAGCTGATCCATTCGATCCGCGGCTTCGGTTATATGCTTAAAGAAAACTGAATCATCTTACTGATTTCTTACCCCTTTCCAGTTTTTCTTTAATTGGAAAAGGATATACTTTAGAAGATTATCCACCACGTTCTTACCCCGCCGTAGCGGGGAGCGAACGGTAGGTGGATTCAAGAATCCGTAATTACTCATTAGAAATTCGTAATCGGATTCTAGAAGGCAGGTGATAAATATGGAATTATTAGCAACAATATTATTAGGTTTGATTGCCGGATGGATAGCATCTATGGTAATGGGTACAAATAAAACACAGGGAATGCTCATGGATATTGTATTTGGAATTCTGGGAGCCTTAGTGGGAGGTTTTATTATGAATGCTTTAGGTCAACCGGGTATAACCGGTTTTAATCTTTATAGCATTATTGTCGCAGCTATAGGAGCAATCGTTGTTATCTGGATTGGCAGAAGGATTAGAAGCATTTAATTAATCTTGTTCAATATGCCACATTTACAAAGCAGGGATCATGGAGCTGTAGATCCTTCAAACAAATTGTTTAAGGCGTCGTCAGTATTTCCGTTCGATTTTTTTCCGGACTCAATTAGCATTGATAAAGAAAAAATAGTAGTCACCCAAAGAAGTTTTTTTTTATCCGAACACATTGAGAGCGTATTTATTAAAGATATTCAAAATGTCGTTATAGAACGCGCTCCTTTATTTGCCACGATCATAATCACTTCCCAGAAATCAACAAAACCGATATTGATACACCATTTAAAAGCGGCAGATGCAAAGGAAGCAAGAGCTATAATAGATGATTTGATAACCGTACAAAAGAATACCTAGATATTTCGACTGAAATTCATTTTATTACGGCGCAGGAGTATTTCAAAGGAAACAGATATCAAAGAACAAATTTTATTTATAAAAACCAGAAGACCATATAAAGTAAATATAAATATTAAAGCAGTAATAGTTAATATTAAGGATGCAAAAACCAGGCTGAACGAGATAATAAAAGGCATAATATGCCAAAATAATATGTTGGTACTGATAAAACCTGCCAGTGTAATAATGCTGTATCCGGCAACAGAATTGAGTAGTTTATGATGTTTATACAGCAGTACACTCATATTATAAAACGAAATTTTTAATAGGCAGGGAAAGATGCTTTTTTTTGAGTTCTTTTAGCTGAAAGAAGGCAAATTTGATTGCCTGCTCTTTCTTTATATCTTTTTTTTTGAAGAAACTGAGTAAATTAAACATAATTTTTTATGAATTCTATAAAGCAGTTAATTCTATTTCTTTTATGTAAGAAAGGATTCTCTTGTTTATAAGAATCAAGCAATAAATAGTGGAGGCCTATATAATTATCTATTACACTTGTTGTAAGAGTTTATTATAATAATTGTTATCAATATGGTAGATAGGGAATTGGCTCACCAACTAAAAAATATATTAACTACAATATCATTAATAACCCAATCATTAGAATCTGATTCGAACGGTATAAACCGTAATTCTCAAAAAAAACTTTCTAAAATGAAAGAAATGGTTAAAAAAATGACTGTATTGATTGATTCCCATACTGAATAAATTCATGAAATATAATTCTGCTCTTAAAACAATGGATGCATATAAGCTTATTACCGATAATGCTACAGACGCGTATTTTTTAGTGAATCAAAAAGGGCGAATTGTTTATGTAAATAAAAGCACATGTGATCTACTGCTATTTAAACCGGAAGAATTGATTAATAAAAATATAAAAAGGATTGTTTCCGAATTAAACAAAAAAAAGTACACCGGGTTGTTTACCAACACAAGACAAGGCTTCAATTTTCCCTTCGAAACCATAATCAAAAGAAAAGACGAAGAAACGATTATGGTTGAGTTGCAGACAACAAATATCAGGATGAAAGATGAAATTTTTGTTTTTATGTCTGCCCATGACATTACCAAAAGGAAAATATCGGAAGAAAAAATTAACCAGCTGTTGAGAATTACCGAAAACCAAAGGAGACAGTTGGACTTGATCATTGACAATGTTCCGGGCATGGTATGGATGACATCCGGGAAAGCCGTGGCACAAACACACAAATTCGTATTTGTCAGCAATCACGTTGAAAAAATACTTGGTTTTTCAGTCTCCGAATGGTTGGATATGCCCAATTTTTTGCATAATATCCACCATGAAGACAGGGAGCGGGTAGAAAAAGAATACGCCAATATTCTTGACCAAAAAAAAAGCGGGGTCATTCGATTCAGACGCAAGAGAAAAAATAGTGAATATATCTGGGTTGAATCCCATGCCAAAGTAATTTTGGATAACCAAGGAATAGCTGTCGGTATGTGCGGTGTGCTTATGGATATAAGCAAATTAAAAGAACTTGAAGAGCGAAGAGATGAGTTTATCAGTATCATAAGCCATGAATTAAAAACTCCTTTAACCAGCATAAAAGGGTATTCCCAAATATTGGAACGTATGATGCAAAAATCAGCCAACAGTAAAATTAACCGTCTTTTATTAAAAATGAACGTGTATGTCAATAAATTGGATAATTTAATCATTGATTTACTTCAGGTGTCAAAAATGCAATCGGGTAAATTGGCTTTCAATTATGAAAAAATTAAGTTTGATGAACTGGTTAAAGAATGCGTCAATGATATAAAAGAAATTGCAATAGGATATAATATAGAGCAACACGGTAAGACCAACAAGATAGTGATTGCTGACAGGAATCGGTTGGAACAGGTATTTGCCAATTTGCTGGCCAATGCTATAAAATATTCCCCGAATATGAACAAAATTATTATTAAAGTTTCCAGCAATGAGCAACATGTTATTGTTGGAATACAAGATTTCGGGATAGGAGTACCGCCGGAGGATCAAAAAAACGTATTTGAAAGATTCTATAGAGCCAGGAACACGACAAGAAATTTTTCCGGTTTGGGTATAGGTTTGTTTATTTCGTCAGAAATCATTAAAAGACATGGTGGACATATGTGGGTTGACAGCAAAGAAGGTGAAGGTTCAACTTTTTATTTTACATTACCAATTGTCAGTCCAAAATTAAAATTACCATGAACCAATTGCGGGGCAGGAAAAACACTGTATTAATCTGTGATGATGATGAAGGCATCGTTGATATTACCAAAATGATACTTCAAGAAAAAGGGTACCAGGTTGAAACCGTACTAAACAGCTTTGATATTTATAGCAAAATAAAACAGCATAAACCCGATTTGATCCTTCTGGATTTATGGATGCCCAATTTACGAGGTGAAGAAATTATCGAATCATTGAAAAAAGACAAAGACACCAATAAAATTCCTGTAATTGTTTTATCAGCTTACCGCCATACGGCAAGCGTTTCAAGAAAATGCGGGGCGGACGATTTCATAACAAAACCTTTTGATATCAATGATCTGGAAAAAATTGTGAAGAAATACTTAAAGTAATATTATTTATTTATTGAACCTGAAAGAGTGCTTTCGGGATTAGTTCCGTTTATCAAGGCCGGAATTATTTTTTTCGTGGCTGTCCATTGATTAATACCTTCTTTTGTAGTCAGAATATATTGGCCATCATCCGATATGTTGTGCATCAAGACATTTTTGTCGTTTAAGACATAATTCATCAGGGAATAAGCGGAAATTTCTTTGGCTTTGTCGGCAATAATTTTTATGTCGTCGAAGGAGATATCGGTACGGATATGATCCTGAAGCCGGTCAAGTAAAGGAATAATTTTCGGAAAAAAACCGATGCTGACTACTTTTTCTTTGATAGCCTGCAGCAGTTTTTGCTGGCGGTTAGCTCGGCCAAAATCTCCGCCGTCTTCGGAGGAATGGCGGGACCGGGCATATTTTAAAGCTGTTATACCGTCCATTTTCATTAAGCCTTGGTTAAATTTAACGGTTTCATACCGGCATGGAAAGGCCAGTTCCGGTGACTCCGTGGCGTATTTGGCCAATTGTTCCAGTTCCGGTTTTTCCTTGAATAATTTGTCACGTTCTTCCGGATTAAAGCCGGGTTTTAAAAAAGGGTCGATCTTGTTAAATTCATCATCTTTGCCGCACAGTTCTTTTTCTTTGCCTTCGATAGGATATTCCTTGTCAGCGAAAGTTTTATCAATATTAATTTCAATTCCGCCAAGGGTGTCGATAATTTTCACAAATGCTTCAAAATCAACCGCCAGATAATAATCAATAGCTACACCGAATATCTGGGAAACAATATATTTTATTAATTGTGCGTCTTTTTTTGTTCCCAGATATTTAGGATTAAGATCCGGATAACTGTTCGGGAAAAGCTCCATCTGGTAAACAGCGTTTATTTTGGAATAGAAGTCTGAGTTTGATTTGGTTGGCAATTTTACCCACAGATCCCTAGGAATAGAAATAATACCGGCTTTTTTCTTTGAAGTATCTACACTAAGCAACATAATCGTATCGGTAAGGTATGTTCCTTCGTGGTTTCCGCCCGCATAACCGAAGAGCAGTATATTATATTTGGTTTTTTCCGACAGAGTTTTTGCTCTGTTTTGTTTGGGCGTATAGATTTTATTATAGAACTGGGTGAACTTAAAAAAATAAAACGCTGCTACAGCTAAAACAATACCGGCAAATATAATTATGATTTTTTTCATGGATAGAATCTAATTATAGGGTAGATCTTGGTAATTTTCATTCTAATTCAGCGGAAATATTTACGTTTAGTTTTAATGTTTTTGTTGTGTCGACAGGGCCGTATGAATATCGATTGTTTTTAGAGTCTGTTACTTGGAAAGGTGAGTCGGTATCGAACACAAAAATTAATTTTATATTATTGTCTGCAATAAAGCGATCAATATTAGAATAATCGGTAAAACTGACATGGGCTAGTTTTACTTCATTATTTCTGGTGATAAATGCAACGTTAGAAGCAAATATCAAATCTTGATGTATTTTTGTCCGAGTTGTGTTATCAGTATCATAAGCCCATGATGGAGTAAAAGCATATTGAATCTTCATATCATACAATGCTTTCATTACCGATGGACTGTTATTGCCGAGTTTATCAATAGTGGTTACAATCATATTACCAGATTGAGTAATAATGATCATAGGCTCATTGAGCACAGAGAGATTGTTTTCATAAATCAGAGGATCGGCATGAAGTCTGACAACTTGGCCATTAAGATATGTGTATGCAGGTTTTATTAAGCCGGCAAAATCAATATAATTGACAAGCCATGGCATTATTGCCTGATTGGGCTTAATGGTACTAAATTTTCCGAATGCTTCGGTGGTAATCCTGATTGTGCTGCTTTTGATTGGACGTATCAAAGCTACGAGACGATGATCTACAACCATTCTCTTAAATTCCGGGTGGGCTTGCGATAAAGCGTCCAGGGTAAAATAATATATTTCGTTATCCTGGAAAGAGTCATATAAATTTTTCAATTCATCTACCGATAAGGAAGAAAAGTCGGTTTGTGAGCGAATCATTCCGCCGACTCTTGCTGCCATTGCCTGATCAATGTATTTTGCGATATCTTTCGCAGTAGGATGAGTGCGTGATTGTGGTCCCAATGCTGAAAAGTAGAAAATAATCATATTCCTGTTGCTTAATGCAGGATATAGAGGTTTCCATTTTTTTATATAGGTTGCAAGCTGATTGATTATATTCTGGATTCTATAAGCTTCGGTATTGGGAATAGAGTAGGGTCTAATTAAATCTAACAGATCTTTATGTGGAATACCCAATTCCTGGCTCCAAACAATTAGTTGAGAAAACGCTTTTTCATCCGGAAGTACGGGTATTTTATCAATTGTATTTGGGTCTTGATTGTTTAGTTGTATTCCTATTCTGATCAGAGTTTCCGTTTGCGCCAGAGTTAATCCGTAAGTTGCGTATTTTTCAGCAGCTTCATGGATTGCAGAATCACTGCTTCTTAACAAGGGAACAGCCAGGCCTATCGCGTCCAAATACGTTATTTGCCTACCTTTTCCATTGTATGCCTTTTGGATGTCGGTAGCTGTTGTGTGCATGCGCACGCTAATATCAACATCAAGAGGTTTACTATAAAAAATAGTTATGATTTCATTAAATGTTAGCTGGGGATTAACTTGAAATAATGTGGTTAATTGCTCTTGTACACGATGGTTAAGCGAACTGGAACTTAAGTGTAGCAAAGCCTTAAGAAACTCGATATTGGTTGTATGGGTTTCAAATAAAATAAAACTATTGCGGTTGAAAGTCGGATTGAAATTTACTTGGTTACCGGTGTAAAAACGGGTAATAATTTCTGCCCTGGGAATAACTTGAGGCATATAAATTGTTGCTAAGAGAGTTTGAGCAATATCATTTGGAATAGATTTGTTTTCGACTGCTTTTGTTATTTTATCAGGAGTCAGTTGGGGATCGTCCACCATTGCGAGGGTATTTTGAAGCTGCGACAAAATAACAGGGTCTTTGATATCTTCTGCTGCCTGAAATTGGCTAACAGAATGGAGTGAAAGCGCTTCAACCAATTCTGCTTTTTCAGGATATCTTTCCTTATATTTTTCAGCATGTTCCAGATAAGTGGAATATCTTCTTTCGGATATACCTGTCAAAAATGGGTATTTTTGTTGGAATTTCTGTCTTTTTATAAAAGCATCGAAGGCGTTGTCAATTTCAATGGCTGTAGCTTTTTCCGTAGCGATTTTTGCCCAATTTTCTCTTACTTGATGAATATTTCCCGTAAGCAGAGCTAATGGTACGTCGGGGAACATGCCTTCGCACTCTTTTTCATCAAGACAACGATCAGTTGCCTCAGCAATAAATGAAGCTTTGTCTGGAGGCACGAAAAGGTTTAACATATTCATATATTTTTCAACTACTAGACCTCGTTTTGTAGGATTATGCAGGTCATTATAAGTATTAACGATACCCGTGATACCTGTCGCTAATAAACCGACAGCTCCAACAAGTAATGCTGATTTAGCCTTGATTTCTGGTTTCATATAAGCCTATAATTATATCAAATAAAGGTAGTAATTGCTACTCATTATACTTATATTATTTAATTTGAGATGCTTTGATTTAACGCAGGTTTTTCAAAATCTTTTCCACTTCCCGGTCATTTATTCTATGATACCTTCCTCGGTGAGATAAAAGTGCGCCGGAAAAAGTCTTGGGAATATGCATGAGTTCATGGATTAGTGTTTTTATTTTCTCACGTTCGGATAATTTATCAAAGCGATTGGCATTAACTTCAATGATATAATTTGGTTCGATTCCGGCAACCTCCTTAAATAATTTTGCCATGCCCCAAATTCTGGCATATGCGCGCGTCTTGGCATCGAAACTGCGGATGCAATGGATGCGGGAGGAATCTATATAGGTCATATTTAGCCGATTGATCAATTGAACAATTGTAGCTTTTATTTCGGGCGCAAGCGAATATTTCATTTGATCAGTATAACAATAAACTATAATATAAATATATGAATCCCGACATTTCAATTTGGCTTAAACCTGAAAGGAGCCAGCTTAATGAATTGCAGAAAACCGTCAGTCTTTTGAGCCATGCATACGGAGCAAATCCTTTTGCACCCCACATCACCATATACCACCTGGGAAACGCACTGAACGTGCCTGACGTCATATTGAAAACCCAGGAAGTCATCAGAAACGCCAAGAAATTTTCCATAAGAACGGTAGGTTTAAAATATTCGGATGAATTCACCAAAACATTATATATACAATTAGAAAAAAGCGAAGAATTAAAAGCGCTGCATGATAAATTCAAGTTAAAATTTACCTCAATTTGTGGTTACGAGCTTAATCCGCATCTCAGTCTGATATACAAAAACAATCTGTCAGAAATGGAAAAAGAAAAAGCAATTAGGAAAATAAAATACCCGCCCGTATTGAATATATGCAGCATCAGCATAATTACGAAATCAGGGAGCTCTATCTCGACAGAAAAGGACGTACTGGAATGGAAGGAGGCATATGAAGTTTCCTTGCTTTAATCTTTTGAGAAAATTGCTTTTCATTATTCTGCTTTTAGTCTTCCCTGCAGTTGCTTTTGCAAAAGTTGAATATTCGATAAACACCGGTTCGGATTTCAGCGCGCAATTCTATGCTGGCAGCAACCTGGAGTCGAACGATTACGAAGAAGAGATCAGGAACATGAAAGTTGATATCGAAATTAGAAAAGACGGAACTTTAGAGGTTGCAGAAATAATTGTTTATGATTTTGGCAGTAATGACAGGCACGGAATTTTCAGGACAATTCCTACGGTAAAAAAAAATATGGACGGCAGGAAGTACAGGCTTGACATATCCGATATCTCAGTAAAGGACGAAAAGGGAAACAATTACAGGTTCGTAAAAACCTATGAAGGAGCACTGGATGATTTGAAGCTAAAAATAGGCGATCCCGATAAAACGATTACGGGTTTGCATACTTATGTAATAACATATAAAGTCAGCGGAGCCTTGACTTATTTTTCCGGATATGACGAGCTATATTGGAATGTGACCGGAAATGATTGGCAGATTCCGATAGAAAAAGTACAAACTTCTGTCATTTTACCTGACGCCATAGATGCTTCACAAATTAAATCAGCTTGTTTTTCAGGAGTAAAAGGCAGCACGGAGCAATCCTGCATTAAAAAAATCGAAAACAATAAATCCGAATTTCAAACATCAAGGACCCTTAACCCTCAAGAGGGTTTTACTATAGTTTTTGGATTTCCTAAAAATCTGGTGGCTGTTTTGGAACCAAAACCGGTAATTTCTTTTTGGGAAACAATCTGGGGCAAATTGACAATAGCGGGATTAGCGCTTTTGGCCATTGTCTGGTATTTAATATTTCCTGTCAAAATTATATTGGATTGGTGGAAGCGGGGAAGGGATCCTTCGGCAAGCTCAGGACAAGTCCGGGCTTGGTTTGATCCACCCGAAACAAAATCAGGCAGGCTTATGGCTCCGGCTGAAGTAGGAGCATTAATTGATGAAACAGTTAATATGAGGGATATATCGGCAACTATAGTTGACCTGGGAAGGCGCGGTTATTTGAAAATAGAAGAAAGGAAAAAAAATGATTTTTATTTGATTAAAACTAAGGAGTTTGTCAATGATATGACCTTGAGATTATTTGAAAAGGAATTATTAAAAGGGTTTTTTAAGTCAAAAACAGAAATCAGGATCAAAGACAGAAATTTGTATCCGACGGTCCAATCAATAAATGAGATTTTGTACAATGCGGTGGTTGAAGAGGGGTGGTTTGAAAAAAATCCGCAATCCGTACGAAATCTGTATTACATATTGGCAGGTATAGCTTTATTTACCGGTAATATTTTTCTGGCGCTGGCTGCTTTTATCTTCGGCCATAATATGCCAAGGAAAACTTTGGAAGGAGTTAATTCTGCCAATACGGCAAAATCACTGAAGAATTTCCTTACTTCGCAAGAAAGACAGTTGCAGTTTCAGGCGGAAAACCAGCTCTTATTTGAAAAATTGCTTCCGTTTGCAGTAGTTTTCGGTGTAGAAAAGATATGGGCGGACAGGTTTAAAGATATTTCATTACAACCTCCGGAATGGTATTCGGGATACAGCCATGGTCGATTCAGCAGTGTGTATTTTGTTAACAGCTTAAATAGTTCATTTAGTAGTGTGTCTGCCGCTTCAGCTCCGCCGAAATCATCATCGGGTTTTTCCGGCGGATCGTCAGGCGGCGGCGGTGGAGGTGGAGGCGGCAGAAGTTGGTAAATTCATCTGATTGCTGATGAGACTGCTTTGACGACATTTTTATCAAACACGGACGGAATAATTTTTTCGGGTTTGGGTTTTTTTACCAGTGCGGCCAATTTTTCGGCGGCTGCAATCAACATGCTGATAGTTATATTTTTTACTTTATTGTCAAGCGCTCCACGGAACACGCCCGGGAAAGCCAAGGAATTATTGATCTGGTTCGGGTAGTCCGATCTTCCTGTTCCTACAATATAAGCTCCTGCTGTTTTTGCCTGATCCGGCATTATTTCCGGTATAGGGTTAGCCATTGCAAAAACTATTGCCTTGCGGTTCATTGATTTTATCATCTCCGGTGTTACTAGACCGGCGCTGGATACTCCGATGAAAACGTCGCTTTTATTCATTGCGCAGGCCAAATCGCCGCTCTTATTATCAGGATTGGTGATATTAGCCAATTCCTGCTTGCATGGATTCAGGTCTTTTCTTGTCTTTCCGATTATTCCCTTCCTATCGCAGACAATAATATTTTTTGCACCCTGCTTAAGCAGAATCCTAATGATGGCGGTGCCTGCGGCTCCTGCTCCGGAAACGACTATCCTGACATCACTGAATGATTTTTCAGCCAGCTTAAGGCTATTTATTAAACCTGCTGACAATGCAATGGCTGCACCCCATTGGTCATCATGAACCACGGGGATATCGAGCTGTTTTTTAAGAGTATCTTCTATATAGAAGCATTTTGGCGCACATATATCTTCCAGGTTTATTCCCCCAAACGTTGGAGAGATTGCTTTGACTATACTGATTATTTCATCAGGGTCCTGGGTGGATAAAACAATGGGAACGGCATCTATGTCTGCGAAATGCTTAAAAAGCAGACACTTGCCTTCCATGACCGGCAATGCAGCTTCAGGTCCGATATTACCAAGACCAAGAACGGCTGAGCCGTCGGAAATAACTGCTACGCTATTTTTTTTAAATGTATATTTGTCTGTTTCCTCAGGTTTGGCCGTCAGATACCTGCTTACCTCTGCGACTCCGGGAGTATAAACCAGGGACAAATCCTTTGAATTCCTGATTTTTATTTTGGGTGCAATTGAAATCTTGCCCGCAAGCTTTTTATGAAGCTTTAAAGAAAGAAGTCCTATATTCATTAAAATATTATTATTGTATCAAATTGTCCTTACTTAAGCTAAGGACAAACAATTGATATATTATATAACAAGCTTGATATGCTACATCATTGATATCTGCGGAAATTTATTCCGCAGAAGCTTATAGCGCGTTTTTGTTTCTATGCAATACGTGATTTTTCAATATCTCATGAGAAGTATCCTACATACTGTCATCACCGTTTTTTTTCTTCCAATACCAGTATTCGAATCCCCAGAAAAAAACGGCTTTGGGGTTGAGTGATAAAGCTGTTTCAAAATTCCGTTTGAGAAGTTGCGGACTGATGCTTTTAGGATGCATATCGGTTGCGATTATTTTATCTTTTTCCCACGGTTCAGCCTGAAGCTCCGTTATCCAAACGGGTTTAAGCGAACCGGAAATAATATTTTTTAAGGTATTGTTGGAATCTTTCGGTCCATGGTAGAAAAATCTGTTAACAGGCACTTTGTAGTACAGGTCGAATCCTATAACCTCAGATAGCGGGGAAGCCAATGGTAACAGGTTTCTTTTTGTCAGTTCATTCGCCCAAAGGGTAATTATGTTTGGTCTGGTATTATCCAGTTTGTGAACAAGCTTCACCTCTTTTTCAAGAAGGCTAAGCGGTATGATCATATTTTTCGGACCGCCCGGATCAAACGGCTCATTTTCTATTTGTCAGTATTTAATACACCTAAAATCCCTTAATTCATTAACGGTTTTTTCAATGAACATCAAAACATATGGTTCTATTTCTTCTA
>Ga0209211_10005103_pt1 | contig 19871 bp, 21 predicted proteins | sample RifGroA2_FD_183992 | JGI IMG/M metagenome (GOLD analysis project Ga0209211, IMG submission 183992) | Groundwater microbial communities from Rifle, Colorado, USA - Groundwater A2 (SPAdes) (version 2) | ecosystem: Environmental > Aquatic > Deep subsurface > Groundwater | place: Rifle, Colorado...
TCTAGCGTTCGTACTTCGCTAGACAAATTGTTTGAAGAAAAATTTACTTTTGTAGAGACCGCACCTGACTGCGGTTGTTTGGCATGGGTGTGGAAAAGTCAGGTTGCGGAGTTTCGTAATTCAAAGTAAAGGAGGCAACTACAGCGGGGTATCCGTTCATTGTTGTTGATGGCTCGAATAATCCATTAGTACGAAATGCGCTTCTTGCCGCTGGTGCACGGGTCTTTCCCCAGTTTGTTCCGGGGATGGGTCCGGCGAGACGGCAGATGTTCTTTCATGGGACAGAACATTGCAATGAGCTTGATGGGGATTCAGATAGCATTATTGTCTGGATCGAGCCGGAGAAGCATGACCTTGTCAGATCTTTGCCGCAATTGGTGCAACCCATTGCGGAAGGGGATGCGGACATTGTCATTCTTACGCGAAGCAAGAGATCATTCGTTGAAACATATCCTGCCTTTCAAGTGGAGTCTGAAACTCAAGCAAATGAGGTATATGCAGAAGCGACGGGGCTTTCCGGGTTTGACCCAATGTCTGGACCGGTTGCTTTTCGGTTGTCGATGGCGAAATACTTTGTTCTCAACCGGCCCAAAAAACTTGGGCTTGAAGATACCTATATTTCCCATTATGCACCATTGCTTGCCATGATGGACGGGCATAAGGTTGTTCCTTCTCCGGAAATTTATTTCTTCTATCCGCGTGAACAGCGAGAAGAAGAAACAGCTTTGACGGAAGCGATGAAGACAAAAAGAAAATGGCAACTCGACACATTATCCAATGCGTATCGTACGCTTGGAGCGGGAGTTACGAAAATATCCTAACCCTGATACATTATATTGTTTGTTATACAAACCACGGAAGGCACACGCCTCCCGTGGTTTTTTCTACTCGTTTTTCTCTAAACAGCGAGTGATCGTCTGAATATCGTCCTCGGTAAGTTCGGGGTAGTTTCCGCAGTAAAAACCATTGTCATGAATGATGTCCGTACCAGGAAGGTGGCGTATTTCTTCCACATGTATTTTATAAAACGGCTGGCGCTGAATATTCCCTGCAATCATGGGGCGTATTTCTATACCCGCTTCCGCAAATATTTTGGCGTACTTCTCTTTAAGTTCAGATGTCTTGCAGATGATAGGAATGGCAAAAGAAGACAAGGTTGTCAAATGGTCTCGATTGAGAGTAAAGAAGTCATCGTTCTTTCGAACATACTTCTCTATTTCAAGATAGTTTTTTTCACGTGCGCGAACGTTTTCATCGAGATATTGTAGTTGGAAAAGCCCAAGAAATCCTACAATTTCCGTTGGTCGGACATTGAACCCAAGATGATAAAATGTATATTTGGCGTCGAACTCAGACGAGATGTTGTGTTTTGTCCGCAATCTTTGTTGTTGTGCACTCGTGAGGTTTCTGTCCCAGCCGTTTGCACGGACAATCCTGAGCATCTCGCCAATGTCTTCGTCGTCGGTGCAAATCATGCCTCCTTCTATTGTAGACATGTGGTGCGCGACAAAAAATGAAAAGGTTGAGGCGACTCCAAAATTTCCAGTCTTTCCTGTGGGGAGCTCTGTACCGAGGGACTCGCAGTTGTCTTCAAGAAGGATAACGTTGTGTTTCTTGCAAATCTCTCTGATTTTTTCAAGATCTCCCGCAAAGCCCAACACATTGGTAATAAAGAGAGCCTGCAACTTCTTTCGTCCCAGAACTTCTTCAAGATGATGGGACATAACGTTCAGTGTTTGGGGATCACAATCGATGATCACGGGAGTAAGCCCCATCTGGATAATCGGCATTACGTTGGTAGACCATGTCAGACCCGAAAACCCGACAAGGTCGCCATTTTTGAGTTGACCAAGATTTTTGAGCGCCTGAAAGAGCGCGAGGTTGGCACCTCCACCACTCGTAAAAAGAACCGCATCCGTGCGCCCTTGTTTTTTTGCAAAAACCTCCTTAAATTCCCTGCATTTTTCTCCCATGGAGAGTCTTTCGGTCTGTATGATAAAATCTGCCAAGGCTCGCCTTGTTTCTTTTTCGTTTAGGAATGCATTTTTTTGGAGGGGGATCATGATGTAATAAAATTTTGTTAGTTTGTGCGGTTAAAAAATTTTTTGTAGTTCCGTTCTTTCAAATAGATTAAAAATGACCGAGGGAGGCGAAAGAAGAGGAGTAGTGCGACAAGGGGACGATAGGGAGTTCCTTGCAATGCCTCCATGTGCCCATTGAGGTATTTACTAAATCGACCAAAAGGAAAAATGTGGTTTCGCGGGTCCGAGATTACGATTCTTTTTACTCTATCAAGTCTATCATCCTTAGTCAATCCTTTACTCGAGTGCCCTCCGAGGCGTTTTTTGAACAAAGTTTTTTCATCGACAAAGATGCTGAAATGGCTGATGAGCGCGAGGCTGAAGATATAATCTGAACCCCACTCCATTCTTTGCGGGTAGATTTCCCAGACTTTTTTTATAACGTCCATTTTGAAAAGGCTGTACATAAGGTTCCCTTTTCCCAGTATTTCCGGTTGAAGGATATATTCTGAAACGTGGCGAATACCCGGTCTTCCTGAAAGCTTGGTCATTTCGGTGAGCTCGCGCACGCTTCGTCCGTATGAGTCTACGTTTGCAATGACCGTCATTGCCGCACTAACTTTTTTGTTCTCCATATTTTCAACGCAAACCTTGATAAAATCTTTTTCCCAGATGTCATCGTGTGAAGCCCACATGAAATATTCTCCTTGAGCTTTATCCAACACAAACTTGAAATTGGGGAACATGCCGATATTTTTTTGTTGTCGATGGTATATAACGCGTGGGTCTTTTTTTGCATATTTTTCGCAGATTTTTTGCGTGCCGTCGGTCGACGCATCGTCAGAGATGAACAGGGTGAAGTCGGGAAACGATTGAGCGAGGAGCGACTCGATCGCCTCGCCGATGAAGCGTTCGCCGTTATACGCAAGCATGCCGATAAATACTTTTGCCATATGACCATACTATATGAAGGAGTGCTTACCGTAAAGTATGTGATTAGCGACGTAGGGCGAGCGACCTAAATTTCGTGAGTGCAACGAGCTAGAAATTGGAAGTACTCTTGTGGTGAGAAATAAGAAACAGAGCGAAGCGACTTAGAAAACAAGAAGTACTCTTGTGGTGCCGAGGAGTTAATATGCTTTGAATTACGAAACTGCCACTTGACTGTTTTATGCGGCCGGGGGTATACTCAATCAAATGGAGTCAAAAATGATTATTGAAGCGACCGCAGAAAGATCAATCCCAATGAAACTTACTGAAGCCGCAAAAAATAAAAAGCGAGGTGTAACGCACAAGCTCTCAAGTTATTTTGCGGAGTACGATTTTAATTTTCGAGAATATCGAGACAAGCCGATTAACCTTCTTGAAATTGGAGTACAGAAAGGCGGCTCATTGTATATGTGGCGGGAGTATTTACCAAAGGCGAAGATAATTGGTGCAGACGTGGACGAGAAATGCAAGCAATTCGAGGGTGATGGAATAAAAATTTATATTGGCGACCAAGAGGATGTCGATTTTTTACTCGATTTGGAACACAAAGAAGGACCTTTCGACATAATCATCGATGATGGGGGGCATACAATGGGACAGCAAATCACGACGTTCAAAACACTATTTCCTCTTTTGGCGGAGGGCGGTATGTATGTCATTGAAGACTTACACACGTCATACTGGCCTGCATTTGGAGGTGGGTTTACCGCTATATCTTTTTTAAAGTCCATGATTGATGAAATCCATTTTTGGGCAAAAGAAAGCCCAAGAGCAGGACTTATAAAGAAATTGAGAAGTAGAATTTTTCCTCCAAAGTCGATGAATATGTTTCAGAAAACGATTCGTTCTATCTATATTGCTGATAGCATTTGTTTTATTAAAAAAGAAACAGTTGAAAAAAATAAAGTAATCTCTTTTTAAAAAATGAAAAAAATACTCATTAGTTTAATATTCTCCACTCTCCCCTTCAATGCTCTTGCTTTGACGGCAAACGTATTGGTTGTAGGCGGTGGTGCAGCAGGAGGCACAAACGGTGGTGGCGGTGGTGGAGGTGGCGGTTATCAATCCAATACTTCTTTTACCGTAACCCCGCAAGCATATTCCGTAACTGTTGGAGCGGGAGGTTCGGGAGCAGATGTCAATGGCGATGGTAATGATGGAGGGAATAGTGTCTTTGGTTCTATCACAGCAATGGGTGGTGGTGGAGGGGCAACAAATGACTATCCCGCATCTGGAAAGAACGGGGGTTCAGGTGGTGGAGGAGCCTACAGATCGTCCGGGCTTTCAAGTGGCGGAACGGGAAGTCAGGGCAGTAATGGCGGAGGTGGAACAAGTAAAAATAATTTCAATGCTGCAGGCGGCGGTGGCGGGGCCAACACTGTTGGAGGTGACGGCAATGCTTCCACCGGCAATGGAGGCAATGGCGGAGACGGAACGTACAACTCAATTTCAGGTTCATCCGTACCTTATGCAGGCGGTGGTGGCGGAGGAATAGACACCCGTACCAATGGAGCAGGCGGAAATGGCGGGCTAGGTGGCGGAGGAGATGTAAACACAACGGGCACGCCCAATACAGGAGGTGGGGGGAGCTGGTGGAACTCATAGCGGCGGAGGTCAATCCGGAATGGATGGAGGTTCAGGAATCGTGATGATCAGTGTTGTAAGGTCAGATTTTTCGGGCTACGCCATAACGGGCGGGACAAAGACAAATGATGGAGTAAATGACGTCTACGCTTTTACGAGTAGCGGCACGTGGACGTTGTCTACCTCAACACCCTCAATCACCGGTTCCGGTACAGCTAACAGACTCGCTAAATTCACTACCTCGACGACTATCGCTGATTCACTTTTCTCCGATGATGGCTCCAACACTACATTAACCAGTGGAAATCTTTTCCTACAAATAGGATCAATTATTGATGCCATTACGGGTGGAGCCTTAAATTTCGGGACAAACAACGCTACCACCATGACCTTCGGTCGCTCGGGACAAAACATGATCATCAATAGCAAGCTTGGTGTGGGGACGAGTAATCCTTCCGCAACACTTGAAGTAAACGGCGACTTTTTCTCAAACTTGATCAAAGTTGCTGCGAATGGTCTTGGTCTGGACACGCTCACTGCCGGATCGCTTTCGATCGGTTCGACGACGGCAAGCGCAATTCAAATCGGCCGCACGGGAATAATCACAACCGTTCCGGGGACGATTTCTTTTGGGAAAGCGGTTACCACTTCTAATTGCAACTCCTCGACATCGCCCGCAAATTGCGGCTCTGCACCGTCAGGGAGCGTGGCTCTTGCAACCGGCGGTTCGACACTCGTAGTGAATACGAGCGCAGTGACCGCGAATAGTCAGATATTAATTACCGAAGATTCTTCGCTCGATTCACGTTTGGGAATTACCTGCAATACTGGAACGGGGCGTAGGTATAGCATCAGTGCGCGAACGGCTGGTACGAGCTTCACGATTAAATCGAGCGCTAATCCTACCACAAACAAAGCGTGCTTGAGTTATTGGATTGTGAATTAGTGTCTGGAGAAATATTTCTTATTAGAAATCAAAAACCGCTGTGTGGCTCTGGTCGCACAGCGGTTTTTGATTTACAATGTGACACTTGCGCTTACCCCACTTTCTTTAAGTAACCGTTGACGTTCCATGTTGCGTTTTTGCCGAACATGTCGCAGTATGTGCGATCAACTTCAAAATTTTTATTTTCTGCCAGAAATTCACGGATTGCGCGCAGAGGTCCGCCATGAAATCCTTTTTCTTTGTTCAGGTCGTTCATAATACCATCTTCGACGATGAGGTAGGACCCAACCGATACCAGAGGGGAGAATTTGCGAAGTGCTGCAAGCGTATCTCCGTACATATGAGAAGCATCCTCAATGACAAGTATTTTAGAGAAATTCTTTGCTTCGCTCAAGTCATATTTCTCCCAGCCATCAGTGAATAGTTTTATGCGTGGATGATGTGTCACCATACTACCGGTTTTCTTTACGATATCGATGGAGTGTATCATTCCTTCCCCCGTTATTTCCATAAGGTCGGCAAGATAGAGCGCTCCACCGCCATAATTTGTTCCGATTTCGATCACGAGATCAGGTTTCAGTTCGGAAATAATCATTTGATACATGACGTAGTCAAATGGGCACTTTATGGCGCTGATGCCGCGATACTTGACGTTGAAGTGCCCGGCATTAACCGTCGTGCTGTCAAAATGAACACGCTCATCCTCGGGAATATTCCGAAGCTTTTTGAGAGAGTGTTTCCTTTCAGAATGATAAAGTTTGATTAAGCGATCCGGTATGATTTTTTTTAAGACTTCTTTCATGGTAGTTATATTTTTTTATGATCCCATTTGAGACGTGGACGTACGACTCCCGGAATTTTTTGGTTGAAGTCCATTTTCCGAGAGTGCATGATGTCCTCCACTACATTAAACACGAGCGCGTCTTGTCGGTAAAAGTGAATTTTTAATGGCCGCATAGTAGAAAGTGCGATCCCCGCGATGTAAGTTCCTTCATTGAGTAAATTTTCTGGTATCCACATGGTCGCGCGATGTTTTCCTACGGTGCCTAATTTTTCATCAAGTTCTTCGTGACTTATAAACGCCGTTTCTCCCCGCAAGGTAAAAATGTGAATGTTGGGGACAGGGGCATGCCCCGGCTTGAGGACTTCGTAGGAGAACTCCACCCCCACTTTTTTGTTGGCGGTGGCGAGGGGGATACTTTCATGGTATTCGTTGATAATTCGTGCAGAATGAAGGACAGCGATATCATCTCCGGGGGCGTTTCTTCCCATCCACGAGGCATCCGTTGTACGAGATTTTGCATCTTCAAGATAGCGATCAACAACTTCTTCCGTTTTACCAAACATTTTTACATTCCCTTTTTCGAGCCACATGGTTTTCGGGCACAACCTTTGGATCGCCGCCATATTGTGGCTCACGAAGAGAATCGTCCGCCCTTCTTTATTAGTGACTTCCTCCATCTTGCCGAGGCATTTTTTCTGGAACTCTGCATCGCCGACGGCGAGGACTTCATCGACGAGGAGAATGTCCGGCTCCATGTGAGCGGCGACCGAAAAGGCGAGGCGGACGTACATGCCGCTCGAATAATGCTTGACCGGCGTGTCGAGGAATTTTTCAACGCCGGAAAAGGCGACGATCTCGTCGAACTTGCGCGTGAGCTCTTTCTTGGTCATGCCGAGAATCGCGCCATTGAGGAAAATATTCTCGCGTCCGGTGAGCTCGGGGTGGAAGCCCGTGCCGACCTCGAGGAGGGAAGCGACCCTGCCGCGCATAATGATTTCGCCTTCGGTCGGCGGGGTAATGCCGGTCAATATCTTTAAGAGCGTCGACTTGCCGGCGCCATTGTGTCCGATGATGCCCACGATGTCACCTTTTTCGATTTCGAGATTCACGCACCGCAATGCCCAGAATTCTTCTTTTTTCTCAAATCCGGCGACTTGTTTTACCTTGTATTTTGCAAATCTGAAAGGGTTTTTGAGGATTCCCGTGAGAACATCACGGAGTGCGACGTAACTTCCGCGCTGATGGGTAATATTGTATTTCTTCCCCACATTTTTTATTTCGATGATTGGTCTCATTGTTTTTATATAACATCCGCGAAATACCGCTCGACTTTTTTGAAGTAGATGGTGCCGATGATGAGAAGTGCGGCGCAGGCGGCAAAGGAGATGCCGATGAGCACCCAGTTGACCGGCGCTGTCCCCAAAAGTACCGCGCGTGCGTTTTGAATGACGCCCATCATCGGGTTGAATGCGAGGATCCACGAATATTTTCCGGCGATGCTTGCGGGATAGATGACCGGGGTGACAAAGAGAAGAAGCTGAATGAAGAAGGGGAGAATGAAACGCACGTCGCGGTACTTCACATTCATCGCCGCAAGGAAGAGCCCTCCACCGACCGCCGCCATAAAAGTAATGACAAGAAGAATGGGAAGTACGACGATGCTCATGAGCTCCGGCGTGTAGCCATAGTAAGCCATCATGCCTCCGAGAATCGCGGCGGCGATGGCGAAATCGACGAATTTCGTTGCAACCGACGAGAGAGGAAGGATTAAGCGGGGAAAGTAGACCTTGGTGATGATGGATTGATTGGAAATGAGGACGCCGCTTGTTTCTGAAAGCGCACTCGAAAAAAATTGCCAAAAAAGAAGCCCTGTGTAAACAAATATCGGGTAGGGGACTCCGTCGGAAGGGACTTTGAGGAGCATGCCGAAAAAGATACTGAAGACCACCATGGTCATGAACGGCTGGAATACCGCCCAGAGGATGCCGATGAAGGTCTGCTTGTAGCGCACTTTGAAATCGCGCCATGTGAAAAAATAGAGGAGCTCTTTGTAAGCCCATATTTCACGGAAGTCATCCAAACTTAGGGTTTTTTTGGGTCGAATGATAGTCAGTTTCATAAAAAATTCGTAAAGTCCATAAAATACCGCAATGTACACCCGTCATCAGAATTCGCAACCTTACAGGCTTTATGGACTTGTAATTTACTAGCTATTCTAGCATTTTTTACGATCTTCGCCAGTATGAGGCAACCATGCAGGGTTTTTCTCGCGTTGAGGAGGGATTTTTTTTATGATAGTATGAGCAGTAATGATTGTTCCCGCCATGAATAAAGCGAGGCTATTTTTTTTGATGCGCTATCTTTTTGCGGGACTTTTAGCGTTTACGACAAATTTATCACTGTTCTTTATGTTCATCAATTATTTCAACATGTGGTATTTGACCGCGTCGACGCTTGCGTTCATTCTTTCGGTCATCGTCAGCTTCCTTGCGCAAAAGCTGGTAACGTTCCGCGACAAGACCACGGACAGAGTGCACCATCAGGCGGCCATGTATATTACCATTGCGCTATTCAATGTTGCCGCGAACGGAGGGTTTATGTTTTCTTTTGTCGACTTGGTGTATATGCCGTATATGTTTGCGCAAGTGTTGTCGGCGGGCATCATTGCTGTGTGGAGTTTGGCGGTGTATCGTTATGTTATTTTCAAGCATGCAATTCTTTAAGCGATACAAAATAGGGTTTGCCATTTTCTTTCTCGCCGTCGCCGTGCGGCTTATTTTTTTCTTTGTCTGCCTTTCCGCGAACGGCGGCGACGTGATAACCACGGTTCGCGGACAAGATTGGTATTTTGAGATAAGCAGAAATTTGATTCTCGGCAACGGCTTTAGCGCGGAAACGACCCCACCCTTTACTCCGTATTCATATGGTGTGCCCGGGTATCCATACTTCTTGTTCTTTCTTTTGTGGCTGACGGGGAGCTATGCCGCAACGTCAATGATCCAGCTCTTGCTCTCCGCCGCAATCCCGCTCATAGGAATGCGCATCGCGCGCCTTATTGTGCCATCGGATGTCGAATTTAAGCACGCTCCGCTTGCAGTCGGTATCTTGCTCGCCCTTGCTCCGTACCAGATACTGCACTCGTTTATTTTCTTTACGGAGACATTATTTACGGCATTGCTTGGAATATTTCTTATTACATTTCTCAATTTCCTAAAAAATCCGTCAACACGACTTGTTGTTTTGGCGGGATTATTCCTTGGTTTGGCAACACTGGTCAAACCGACCGTTCAGTACGTACCGATACTCGTAGTCATTTTTGTATTGTGGAGGTTTTGCGGCGAATGGCGAAAAAAACTTTTTGCGCAGCTTGGGTATTTTCTTTTGATGTTTTTTCTTGTTTTATCGCCGTGGCTGTATCGAAATTACAAAGTTTTTGACACGGTCAATTTAAGCGCGCAAGTTTCTTTCAATCTCTATGTGACCCTCTTGCCTTCAGTGCTCGCCATAGAGAATCACTCCAGTTTTACGGAAGAACAAGGGAAACTGCCCCCGGTCGCCCAAGACGCTTTGTTTGGTGCGGGAGAATCAACGCTGACAAAAATTTTGCGCCACCCGGTCGCTCTCATAAAGCTTGCAACGCTCAGCGCCTTCACCTTTTTTACGCATGATGGCATGCTCACGTTTTTGCAATCCGCGGGGGTTACGCCGAGCGTGTATCTGGGGCAACCCGCGATCATCCTTGCTTTGAGCGATCCGCTTTTGTTTGCGAAAACGATGTGGGCGTATATGCATACGAACATGGTAGTTATTTTATTTGCACGATTATTTTGGGTTGCCGTAGCGTTCTTTTTTGGAGTCGGCTTGTATCACCTTTTCTGTCGCCGGATTTTTACTCCGCAGATGCTGTTCGCCGTTGCCCTCGTTCTTTACTTTATGCTGACGACGATGATAAACGGCTTAACGGTGAATGCGAGATTCCGGATGCCAGTTGAGCCGATAATTTTCGCCGTAGCGGTTATCGGCTTCACTCCCGTTTACAAGCGTATAAAAAATTTTTCATATGGAAAATCGTAAACTGTCAATTATTGTTCCGGTATACAATGAAGAGAAGACGGTTGGTGAGGTGATAAGACGCCTGCTTGCCGTTCCGTTTGTTGGATGGGCGGCAGAGATCATTGTTGTAAATGATGGTTCTACCGATGGAACCGCATCCGTGCTTGCGGGGTTTTCGTCCCGTGCTCGAATAATAAATCTTTCAAAAAACGGAGGGAAAGGGGGCGCGGTAAGCGCAGGGCTTAAGGTGGCAAACGGAGATTTTGCTGTCATTCAAGATGCGGACCTCGAGTGTAGTCCCGAGGAAATACCACTCCTTCTTTCCGCGCTTGGTACGCGGGACATCCGCGCAAAGGTCGCGGTTATAGGGTCAAGGGAGTTATACAGGGAAAACAAAAAAAGGGCATCTTTGTCGAGGTTCGGTTCTTTGTTCATAACGAAACTTATCAATGCCCTCTATGGTTCTTTTCTTACCGATGCCTCCATGTGCTACAAGCTTTTTCCAAAAGCAACATTTGGTTATTTTGCCGCGGGGGGTTTTGAAGCAGAATTGATTTTTGTCACGCGATTGCTTAAGGAGGGATACCATATTATTGAGGTGCCCGTATCGTACATCCCGCGGGGGACGGATGCTGGCAAGAAGATACGGTATCGTGACGGTATAACAATCATTATGAGAATATTGTTATTTCGAATAGCAGGGCGGTAAGGAAGATTTTTTATGATGAAAGACAAAGAATTTGAAAATATAAAGAAGTATCTTGAAGCACTTTCGGAAAAAGGACCTCCTTATCCGCTGGAGATTTTTTTCTTGCTTAACCGACTTGCTCCCGCAGTGTCGGTTGAGGCTATTATCGTGAATGAGTCAGGGAAAATTTTTCTTACTCTTCGTCCCGCTGACGATCCGTTTTATGCGAACATGTGGCATTTTCCGGGCACTATCCTGCTCGGGAAAGAAACCATGGAAGACGGCATCCAAAGAATTCAAAGTAAAGAAGTAAGACAAATTCTACTGGAACCGGAGAGGACAACAAGGATGTTCACTCATCACGGGGAGGATACTGAGGGGAAAAGCCCGCGCGGATGCGTTGAGCATGTGTTGTATCTGTTTCTCACCAATAAAGACACCGTGCCTGGCGGAGAATTTTTTGACCTAGGCTCGCTGCCGGAAGCTACGGTGGGGCACCATCGAAAGATCTTACAGGTGCTCTCCGTCGAGTGGGGTGACGTATTCCATGTATGATGAACCAAATTTTCGAAACCCTTATGGGTTGGTGGGTAGTGAATGATCGCACTTTGTCGTCAGGATTCGATGTTATTGTCGCTATCTCATACGGGACCACTCCAACCAGTCTTACGAAAGGAAACGCGGAGGTGTTAAACACTGCGGGTACAATCTATCAGAACAATAAAAATGAAAGAACTTTGGTCGCATGGGGAGTCTTTACTCCCACTGCGGACATGGAGGGCAATCCGGAGCGTGCATTTCGAGAAAAACATCTCAAAGAACTCGGAGTAACGTTGTCGAATCAAATATATATAGGGTGTGTCGCAAGCACTATCGAGGAGGCAGTAAAGACCAAGCAGGCTCTTTTGGGTCGCTCGTTTCATGCGATACTTGTTATTGCTGGCGCGGGGCATTCGCGCCGTGCACGGCTCGTGTGGAAGAGGGAATTCCCCGAGAGCGAAATCAAAGTAGTATCATTTCCGTGGCAACAGGAAACCCAAAAAGATAATCCTATGGTTGCACTCCGTAACCGCTGGAGCTGGCTCTTGGTTAATATGGTGCTTCATCTCATTTTTCTTACGCCTTTTGGTTACGCGTATTTTCGAAAGAACCGCCGGACAATGCGGCAACTGACCGCAATATAATCTCGCCCTCTTTCATCCATTGCGGAATCATTTTCGCAAGGGGTTTTTATGGTACAATCGACAACTTTTTTTCTGCAAGCGGTTGTGGTAGGATGAACGATATGTGGCAAGGGAAGAAAGTCTCAGTGGTTTTCTCTACGTATAGAGAAAAATCATCTATTCGAAAAGCGATTGAGGACTATTTTGCTACCGGTTTTGTTGATGAAATAGTGGTAGTAAACAATAATGCTGAAGCGGGAACCGACGAAGAGGTGAAGCAGACGAAAGCGCGGCTTGTGCACGAAACAAAACAAGGATACGGACACGGATACCAGCGAGGCATCAAGGAGGCAACGGGTGATTACATCTTTTTGTCGGAACCGGATGGTACGTTTGCGGCATCCGATATTGAGAGATTTTTGGTGTATGCAAAAGATTTTCCAGTTGTGGTGGGGACGCGCACCAACCAAAGCAGTATTTTGGACGGCGCATCCATGGGGCTTTTGCGGAAACTCGCAAATGTTTTTGAAGCGAAGGTGATAGAGGTTTTGTTTGCCACTAATTCTTTAACCGAGATTGGCTGTACTTGCAAGCTTTTTCGCAAAGATATTTTGCGAGAGTTTGAGCCATATTGGAAAACAACGAACGCACTTTTTGCCACCGAGCTTTTACTTCTTACGGTGTCGAAGCGGATAAAATTTATTGAGATTCCCATTACGTTTCGTAAGCGAGTGGGAGAGTCCGCTCTTACACGCAGGTGGTATCATTTGGTCAAATGGGGGCTTCATATTTTTTGGTTCATCCTTTCTTTTTGGTTTCGATGGATTACTGGACGTCTTAAATAACAATACGTTATATGAGCTTTAATCACAAAATCATTTTAGTTTTCGGAGGAGCCGGATTTATCGGGTCTAATTTTATTCGTTCTATTTTAGCGAAATACTCCAAAACTAAGATCGTGAATTTTGATAAACTTACCTATTCGGGGAATCTGGATAATTTGAAAGACGTCAGCAAAGATAGAAGGTATTGTCTTGTGAAAGGCGATGTGGCGAACTCAAAACAGATAGCAGCCGTTTTCAAGAAATATAAACCCGATTTCGTAATTAATTTTGCGGCGGAAACCCATGTTGATCGCAGTATTCATGTCGGTGCGCTTGAGTTCGTGCGCACAAACGTGGAAGGAGTTTTTAATATTTTGGAGGCGGTAAAGCAGTCGAAAAAGGTCATCAAGTATGTTCAAGTGAGCACCGATGAAGTGTACGGCAGTCTGGCGCTCGATTCCAAGAAAAAATTTACCGAAACGACGGTTTTTGCGCCCAACGTCCCTTATGCGGCGACAAAAGCGGGAGGCGATTTGTTGTGTCGCTCTTATTTTTCCACGTGGGGTGTACCGGTAGTGGTGACGCATTGCTCGAACAATTATGGTCCATATCAATATCCGGAGAAATTGATCCCATTTCTCATCACTCGGATGCTTGAGAATAAAAAATTGCCGATGTATGGAGATGGGAAGAATGTGCGCGATTGGATCTACGTACTCGATCACTGCAGGGCGCTTGAATTGTGTCTTTTGAATGGGGAGTCCGGCGAAGTGTACAATATCGGTGCCGACGCTGAAATGAATAATCTGCAGATTGCAAAGATGACCCTCTCGCATTTTAAGCGAGATGATTCATGGATTGAATTTGTGGCAGATCGCCCTGGGCACGACCGGCGATATGCGATTGATAGTTCGAAAATTCGCAAAGAATTAGGTTGGCTACCGGACCATAATTTTAAGAAAGCTTTTTTTGATACCATGGAATGGTATTTGACCAACCAGAAATGGATTGATAGTATAAGAAAGAAAACGGGCGTGTTTAACCCTCATATCGATTTATGGCGGGCGCATAAAATAAAAAATAAAAAATCCTCATGAAAGGAATAGTACTTGCAGGTGGTCTCGGAACGCGCCTTCGCCCGTTGACCCTTATTACCAATAAGCACCTTTTGCCGGTGTACAATAAGCCGATGATTGTCTATCCTATCGAGACGCTTCGACGTGCCGGTGTTTTGGAGATTCTGGTGGTTTGCGGACGGGAGCACGCAGGACACTTCATTAACTTTTTGGGTTCCGGGCGGGAGTACGGGGTTAAACTTTCTTATGCGGTTCAAGATAAAAATAATGCGGGGATTGCCGATGCGCTTTCTTATTCGGAAGATTTTGCCGACAAGGGAGACATTGCGGTTATTCTCGGAGACAATATCTTTGAAGATGATTTTGCTCATGCGGTAAAAGCATTTAAAACCGGCGTGAGTATTTTTTTGAAAAAAGTAAAAGATCCCGGGCGGTACGGCGTGCCGGTCTTTGACGTAACGGGTAAAAAAATAATAAAGATTGAGGAAAAACCGCGAGATCCGAAGTCAAACTACGCTCAAACGGGATTGTATCTCTTTGATAACAGAATTTTTTCATTCATCAAAAAACTCAAACCTTCAAAGAGGGGAGAGCTTGAAATGACCGATGCGATCAATCAGTATGTGCGGGCGGGCACCGTCAATTTTTCTCTCGTGAAAGGGCGATGGTATGATACGGGGACCATTGATTCTTTACTGGAGGCCGCACTTCAAATGCAGAAAGGAGACGGTTCATTCAATTCAAAATAATTCAAAACCATGACTTCAAAAATAGATCTTAATAAAGTTTTGACCATCGGCGCCGGAGGTATGGTGGGTTCGTATGTTAATTTTGGCATTAAAACCGATCATCGTTCTTTGGATATTACCGATTTCCATGAGGTAGTGAGAATAGTAAAACAGCATAAACCGCAAGCGATTATTCATCTTGCGGCGGAAACTGACGTTGATCGTTGCGACCGCGACCCGAATTATGCGTACCTTGTGAACGGAGCTGGTACGTACAATGTTGCCACTGCGGCAAGCGAAGTCGGGGCGAAGCTCGTTTATGTTTCAACGGCTGGAATTTTTGACGGAGAGAAAACAAGCCCTTACGCCGAGGACAATCAACCTAATCCGCAAAATTTTTATGGCAGATCAAAGTACATGGGCGAGCTTATCGTGCGCGGGATGTTGAAAGATTATATAATAGCCAGAGCTTGTTGGATGTTTGGGGGCGGCCCGGAAAAAGATTTGAAATTCGTCGGAAAGATCATCCGTCAATTTGAAAAGCAGGAGATCAAGGCAGTTAACGATGCTTACGGCTCTCCGACTTCGGGGAAAGATCTTGTGGGGGCGATAAAGCGATTGATCACAGATGACGCGACGGGCATTTTTCATCTTTCCAACGAGGGTTCTTGCTCTCGATATGAAGTGGCCGAGTTGATCATCGAGACACTTGGTGTGGACGTAACACTGACACCTGTCGGACTTGATTATTTCCCGGGAGCAAATAGGGTAAAGAATGAAGCTATGTCTTCGAAAAAAAAGTTGATGCGACCATGGCAGGAAGCGTTACAAGAATATCTCGAAACCGAATGGAAAACTGCCATAAAAAACTAAATTGTAGCATCTGCGGTTCAGCAGACTTACCGGAAGTGCTTGATCTTGGCGTCATGCCGCTTGCGAACGCGTTTCTTGATAAGGAATCTTTGGATACCGAAGAACCACAATTCCCTTTAGTGGTAAATTTTTGTCCCAACTGCTTTTTGGTTCAGTTGGGACATGTGGTCGATGGGGAGTTATTGTTCAAAAATTACCACTATACGACTTCCGCGAGCGCACCGCTTGTACAGCATTTCAACAAGTTAGCCGATGAAATAGCAGGCGACTATGTGAAATCTCCCGATGACCTTGTTGTGGAGATCGGCAGTAATGACGGGAGCCTGCTTTCGCGTATCAAGGATCGATGTCGGGTCCTTGGGATCGATCCCGCGGATAAGATCACGGAACTCGCGGTCGCGCGTCACGTGCCGACGATCCACGATTTTTTTTCCGCGAAACTTGCGGAGAGCGTAAGGTCTGAATTTGGTCCCGCGCGTGTGGTGGTTGCCAATAATGTTATGGCTCATATCGACGATATCCGTGATGTTTTTTCCGGCGTAAAAACACTTCTTGCTGATGACGGGCAGTTTATTTTTGAGGTTCATTGGGTCGGGAACCTCCTCACCGAGGGGGGTTTTGACCAAATCTACCACGAACATCTGTACTATCATTCCCTGCATAGCGTAAAAGCTTTGCTTGATTCTCTCGGAATGGTCGTGAATGATATACGATTGGTGCCTATACATGGAGAGTCAATGCGGGTGTACGCGAGTAAATCCGGCGAGAGCTCTGTCGCGGTTCAGGATTTTTTGAATCGTGAAATTGAAATGGGGTTGACCGAAAGCTCTACGTACGTTAACTTTTCAAAAAAGATAGAGTCGAACAAGGCGAAACTTGTCGGTCTTTTGTCGGAGCTGAAGGCACGCGGAAAGAAAATTGTCGGGTACGGCGCGTCCGCCAAGGGCAACACGCTCCTCAATTACTTTCATATCGGGTCCGATGTGCTTGATTATATAACCGATACGACCCCCTTAAAGCAGGGTACTTATACGCCGGGGACTCACATCCCCGTTGTTTCGCCGGAAAAGATTATAACTGATACACCTGATTATATACTCCTTCTGTCGTGGAATTACGCCGATGCTATCATGGAGAAAGAAAAAGATTTGCGTCGTCAGGGTGTGAAGTTTATTATTCCCGTTCCTGATGTCAGGATAGTTTGAGTAGTCAAAAGTCGAAAGTCTATAAAGTCACGGTCCCACTTACCCCACTTAGTACTCCGACTACTAAGTGGGGTAAGTGGTGGGTTTTGGGATTCAAACTACTCGAAGTATATATCACTCACCAGTGCGTTTTTTGTGTCGGGAATGAAGAGCGTAAGATGTGAAATTTTTTTGGAAAGGGCATATGCGTATAGTTGCAACAGGTCAGTCTCAATGCGGTAGAGTCGTTTACCATCCTTTATTTCATATGGGGTAAAATCATCCACTCGTATTTTTCCGATGACTCCTTGCATGCCGAAATCATTTTTGAAAGAGAAGGAGAGCTCCATATTGCCTGAAGTGTTGTTGGTGAAGAGTGTAAACTTGACGATGTGCATTTTTTCCGGATCGAACTCCTTTTCGCGGATGCGGATTTCTTTTTCGGTGTTTGGGAGAAGTGGTGCTTCGGAACTGCTCGTAGCGATTTCATAGGAGACAGATGCGGAAGAGAGATAGTACGATCTGATCGCTCCCGGTTTTTTTAACGCTTCTATAAATTCTGGACTGGTAGAAGCGCGAAGGCTCGGCACAGTCGTCACGGTGCGGGTCCGATTGTCTGGTGGCATCTCAGCGTTTTGTATGAGCCGTATTGGCGAGTGGTTATTGAAAAATAGCACATAGTAAGACAGGGTGAACCCGGCCATGGTCTGTTCGAATATCTGCCTTCCGGAAAGATTTGGTACCATTAAAGGAATGTCGTTTTTTTCTTTGCTTAGGTTTCCAAATGCGGAAAGTAATTCCTCGTGTAAGTTTTGAACTGCCTCTTTTCGCATTTTTGCTTCTTCTTTGGTGCGAATCGCTTGAAAGCCGAATGCTTGCTGTGTGGAGAAAATAATAATAACGACAGGTAGGATGATTTTTACGGCATACTCTTTTTTTATTTTCAATAACAATGAAGCGCAGAGGGCAAGAAAGATGCCGTACGCGTAAAATGCCGCTCCGGCATATCGGTAGTCAAAATCAGAGATAGCTTCATGGTTCGGTCTTGCGATAATAACCATGGTAATAACGATGAACATAATCCAAAGTAACAAGAAAATAAGCTTCTTCTCTTTCATTTCGGCGTATTTTATTGCAAATCTCAATAAGATGATGTTTCCTAAGAGGATTATTATTTCTATAATAGGCCAAAAGGTTTGAGCGCTTTCTTGTATTGCGGGGTGAGTCAAAATCTTCGCTATTTTCGGGGCAAACAGCGAGAGGGATACTCCGGATGAAAAAAGGGACAAGAAATTGCTTGCGAGGGGGATTAATTTCCAGCTCTCTTCTTTGCTCACGGAAGAAATACCAGTATCGCTGAGTACAGAGAGAAAGGTGTTTGGTTGTACAATAAAAAAAGTGATGAACAAGAAAACCGCAAAAGCGGCGGTGATTCCGCTGGTGGCAATGAGGGGGAGTTTGTTTGCCATGAAGAAATCGACAACAAGCCTCTTGCTCATTGTAAAGGTGTCAGTTTTGGTATAAGAAACGTACGCCATCGTAAGTATCATTGTCGGAATGACCCATACTCCGGAAATGTCAGCAGTAAGCGCCCCAATCATTGAAACGGCGAACCACAGCATGTATTTTTTCTCTTTGGATTGTTCCCATGCAAGATATGCCCATAGTGTCACCGAGAAAAAGAATATTATTTGGAGGTAGATGGACATGATGTAAAAACCGGTGAGCATGTCGTTCCAGCCGGTTGCTCCCGTGAAAAGTATTAAAAAAACCGCAAAGCTTCCAATCCCAATCCCGAGACGTCTGAAAGAGAGGTAGGTAAAGAAGGGGATGAGAGCAAATAGGATAAAAATAAATATATTGTAAGGAAGGGGGTTTTGACCGAACAAAACATCAAGAGTTTTCATCTCGATACGAAAGAGAGGGATGGCATGGTCGTTGCCATGTGGAATAAAAATAGCTTGAGAAAGCGGAATATTGCGGCTCAGGGAGACAACCTCAAAATCATCCATATTGAAATAACCGTTCATGATATTTCCCGCATGGCTCGCGAAAGCGAAGACCAAGCAGACCCCGAGTACGAGGATATTTTTTTTACGCTCGCTAAGCGAGGCGTGGAAAGACTTTGAAGATATCCAAAACCGTTCAAGGTGTTTATGGAAAAATAGGGCGATAAAAAAAGAAGTTGAAAGTATAATTGTGGAAACTGTCAATCCGTCTTTTATGCCGCTCAAATACAATTTAGCGGTCGGGCCGAAAACATTCAATTGCGTGGCATCGAATTTCAAAATAATGATGAGCGCGCCGAAAGATAGTATCCCGGCGCTTCCAAGCAATATGATGTGCAGGCGGCGCAGTATGAACGCAGTCAGATTATTTTTTGTGAGCATGGAATTTACCTCTTCTCTGTCGCGGTGATTTCATTATTCTATCATAAAAATTGAAAATGGCGGGGGAAGGAAGTGTTGCCAATTTTTTGCTTTCGGGTGTATTTTTATGCTATCATTACACCAATGACCGACAAATGGATTAAAGACACGGGGTTAGTTTTGGCGCTCATTTTGCTTGTTCTTGGATATTCAAAAGATAGTAAAGAATTTCTCGTTGCTTCAGGAATACTTCTTCTGGCGGCCATCCTTGCCCCACAAGTAATGTATCCGATTGCTTTCCTTTGGTTTAAGTTGACAGAATTGTTTGGTCTTATTGTGCCCAAAATCTTTTTTGGCATCGTGTTTTTCGTTATTGTTTTTCCGATGGGCCTCATTCGCCGGCTTATGAAAGGCGAAGATTTCTTCATCTCAGGTTGGCGCGAATCGCGCTCCGTTTTTGTGGAGAGAGGCCATCTTTTCACAAAAAAGGATTTAGAGACGCCTTACTAGAACTCGTTTCCCTGCGGTCTCTGCCGCAGGGACATTGTAGGAAAGTCTGAAAACCCTCGGTTTTCAGGTATACTGAGC